>Ga0116231_10001806_pt1 | contig 44530 bp, 42 predicted proteins | sample S1TSphgellanicum_2_FD_89695 | JGI IMG/M metagenome (GOLD analysis project Ga0116231, IMG submission 89695) | Host-associated microbial communities from peat moss isolated from Minnesota, USA - S1T2_Fd - Sphagnum magellanicum MG | ecosystem: Host-associated > Plants > Peat moss > Unclassified... | reverse complement strand
TTTTTTAAAAAAATTCACCAAATTTGCCATATTTCTAGGAGTTTTTTTTAATCCACCAAATTTGCCACATTTCTAGGATTTTTTAAAAAAATTCACCAAATTTGCCATATTTCTAGGAGTTTTTTAAATCCACCAAATTTGCCACATTTCTAGGATTTTTTTTAAAAATTCATCAAATTTGCCATATTTTTAGGAGTTTTTTAAAATCCACCAAATTTGCCACATTTCTTGGATTTTTAAAAAAAATTCACCAAATTTGCCATATTTCTAGGAGTTTTTAAAAATCCACCAAATTTGCCACATTTCTAGGATTTAAAGAAAAAATTCACCAAATTTGCCATATTTCTAGGAATTTTTTAAAATCCACCAAATTTGCCACATTTCTAGGAATTATTTATTTTTAATCATGGTACCAACTTGGGTGCTCGTTCCTCAAGCCCTAATTCATCGACTATTCCCACCAATAAGATTCCTAGATTTTTTCTATTTGCCTCTCTGACATCTAGCCAAATTTAGCCAAGTCCTCTTTTGCTCTTTTGGAGGATTGCCTATTTCACAAAATTGCAAAAAAACAAAACCTCCTCAAGAGTGGGGAGGGGGGAGTGGGTCCATGCCTTGAGTGAACCAGCACCCTCAATGGTACCATGGTTTTAAAACCCTAAATTCATGTAAATTGTTTCTACATATTATGAGTAGTGTCCCATGCTTAGACTAAATGAGGGTCTTGGACTTCAAATTTTCAAATTTAACAGTTTTTGGGTTTCATTTGCTCACTAAGAGGCCTCACTCAAAGAAGGTGAACTTACCAGTGCCCACCAGTGTCGTGCATGTAAATGGTTTGGGACTTAACACTCTTTGTAAGTGTAAATCCCATAATGAAATTTATTTACACAGCATGCAAGTGTAAGTGTATAATATTTATTTACATTACTGTAAGTGTAAAAATAAATATATTTATATAGATTTATGTGCTCTGATAAAAAAAACATAAATGTAAATATATTTATATCTATATCATTTTACATGGCTATGTCAAAACAATATAAATATATAACAATGTAAAAAAAATTGGTTTTTACTTGAGGAGGGGAGATTTCATAATGTTTTTGAAAAATAGCCAGCTAATTGGCATATATTTTCACTGCTCCTGCTTGTAAAGCTACTATAATTAGTCCTGAACCTTGTGAATTAGATGCTGATTTTCAGCACTTCATTCCCAGATTTAATAAAATTCCCGTACTTTATGAATACCCCTGAAAGATCGGTTTGGAGTGAAAAGAGGCACAAAGACAAGGTGAATTTTGAAATAATCTTAGTATTTACACTTACAGACCCCAAAACATTGACAGAGGCTGTGTAAGTGTATTTGACAAATATTTACACTGGCTTCATGTAAATGTAAGTGTTAAAAATATGTATATATACACTGCAACAGGATAAGTGTAAGAAATTTGAACATGTAAGTGCAAATGATTTACACTTACACTGGATTTACATGTCGTATATATGGCTATTGACACTTACACGCACAACACTGGTGCTCACCTACCATTGGTAGCGTGGTTAAAAGGTTTCAAAACCTGAATTTTCTTAGGTTGCTTCTAACCATGGTAAAGAACCTCTCCTTGAACTAAATCAGGGTCTCTGAGTCCAAATTTAACATTTCCTAATTTAAATATGCCCACTTGAAGGCCTCCCTGAAAAAGGTGAAGGTACCATTGTAGCCTCAGAACACTCAATTTTTTTCTCTGACAAATTTTTGCATTCTGACCACCAAAAACTTTATCTTATTCCAAGGAATGGTGTGTACCTAGTTGCTCCTAAGTTTTTACCTGACCCTGGAATGTAAGGTTAAGGTGGAAATTTCTTTTGTGTTAAGGATGATGTACATTCCATAGCAAAATACTCCATTTTTCAAGGTGGGTTTTTTTCATTTTTATTTTTGTTGATGCATCTCATCCATGAACTTGCTAAAATCATGTTTGTTTGAATTGGAAAGAAAAATTCTGCCCATGTCCTTATGTGGGGGTAATGCCCTTTGAATGAAGAGCACATTTACTAGAATAAGGCCAATGCTCAACTATGACCTTCCTCTCTATATTATAGAAAAGAGGTGAATGGAAGAAGAAACAAACCCTAATTTATAAGCCCTAATAAATGTTGAATCAAGCGGAGAGGAGAAACTATAGCTAGCTAGCTAGCCCAAGTGGTTGGGGCAAGGAGAAATAACAAAGCCAGTTCGTCATGCTTACCATTTTCTTCGTACCCAATGTGAAGACATTTTTGCACAGATTTCCCTAGTGAAGACATTTTCCAGGAATTTTTCATTGCACAATGTGCTTGCCGTGCAACTGGTCAAAAGAAAAACATTTAACTATGGTTACATCATAAAAGGTATAATATAATGCCTTAAAATGAGGGCATTCCCAAAAGAAAGGACCTAGAACAAGGTCGATACTAAAGAGTCGGAGGGATCTTAACTAATCAAAAAGCACAAATTTTCCACTTAAATAGGTAATAGATCCCATAGGAGAGATCTTCCTCGATACAAGGTGATCTCTCCAAATACAATTGCTAATGATTTACGATGGCAGGCCGAATGAGTTGGGTGCATTATTTTTCAAATTTTTACTCATTGGGTGGGTGCATCATGGAAGTTGTTAGTTGCTTTGAAGGTTCATGGACCACACACCACACACGGTTGGTTAGTTGGTCGGTTGATTGGTCGGAGTGTGTAAGTCCCCACTAGAAAGGTTGACGGAGAATTTCCTACATGTTTTTTATAGTTAGGATTTTCATCCATCCTCTTTCTCTTTCTATGTCTTGGACCGTTTGATTAATAATTTATTGTAGCCTCAAATGTGAAGGTTGACTGCACTTTCCAACTAACTTATTCTCCTCCTTTGCACCTCATTACGCATTGGCGGAATCTTTTTTAGTGTATATGAAGAGAGCATTATCAAGCGGAATGTATCTTCCACAACCTCCAAATGGGTGAGCGGTGGATGTAGCACCTTCCCGTGAACAATTTTAAAACGCCTCACCTTCTTTTGTAATGGGCAAATTTTTTTTTAATGATATATGAAAATATGAAAATATTATGCCAGTGCTTTAAATAAGGTAGTAGGTCTATTTTTATGAGAGGATTTTTGAAAGATGATATTTTGGCTTCTGTTTAAAGTTGAGATTAGTTATAGAGTTATGATATTTTGAAGGATTTTGGTTTCTTTCAGAGGATTTTTTTGAAGGTTATATTTTTGCATGGTGAAATATTTGAATTTTCATAATTCTTCTTTTGCCTTAAGATACTTTTTACTGTCAATGGCAAGGCCATAGTGTGACAAACCCCTTGTTATATATATGGAGTCATGCCTAAAGGCTTAGGCTTAATGCTATGGGTTCTATAATACCTTGGTCACTTAACTTTCCCTATAGAGAGGAAGATTGTGTTGATGGGAGATGCTTGTTCTAAAACTCTCATTATTATTGAATTTTAAGATTTGCATCCAAGTGACATTAGAAGAGTTGTAAGCAAGATAGTTTCGATAGTTTCTTATCACGAGAGGGACTGGCTCTTTCCTTTCTTTGATTCTTGCAGGCTGCACATCTTTTGGCCTTTCTATGACCTTTTGGGTGATGATTTCAGCCATGGGAAAAATTGGATTTTTTGACTTCTTCCTTGACCACTTTGACACATGTTTGACGAATGATTAATTAATTTTCAGTATTTCATTGACATATTCCCAAGTATTCGATCAAATTCTGTATATTTTTTCAGAAAATAATATTTCTGCAATTTTTATTTTATTTTATTTTGAAATTTTCAACAATTCTGAAAAATAACACAATTAGTGTCAAACTGGCCCAGGAACCCAAAGGTAGTTTGACTGGCTCTTAAAACAACATGCATGGCTGGAGAGTCTCTTTACCTCCGTGCAGACCCAACAAAGCATTCTTTTTGGTTTAATTCTCCTTTTAAGTAAGATATATGTCCCTTGCCTGGATAAACATTGCAATTTGAGTCTTGACCGACTTTTCTTTGGATACTTACTGTGGATATGACTGGACTAAGTATGTCTTTTTTGCAAGGAAGGTAGTTGAGAATCTTGACATTTGACGAGGATGGAGCTCTTTCCTGGCTTGTTGACAATTTCTGATCTTGGGGTTTTCCTCCCAAGAATATTATGTGTAGGGTGGGGCATTCCCAAAATAAGGGTCCTACAAAGAGGCCACATCCAAGACAAGTCATTCATTCTGGGAAGAAGGAATGTCGCCCGCCCATCCACCCACGAGCTGCATGAATCTAAACAATACACAGATTGGTCATGAGCCTTACTTAGCCTTGCCACTTATGAGCCAGAGCCATCTTATTATATCCCTCCCAGTAAAGAGGACTGATATATTCAGGTGCTCTCCAAATACTTTAAGAAATTTCTCCAAGTACTTATTGTTATTGACAAGCAAATCTCTCCTCAGCTCTGTACTTGGGATTTGTCTGCATTCAACCCTCAATGTGTCTTCACGGACAGTGTCTTGTCTTTCTTCCTCCTTGATCAAGGATGCGTAAGCATGAAGTGATGAATTGAACGATGAATGGAGCTGATGAATCATTTCACCTAATTGTGTTGCTCATATGCAACTCCCATGCATCTCTCTCTACAAATAATGTAGAAGCATTACAAACTCAACAGAGTAAGCATAATGAGGAAATCAGATTTCAATGTGCTCTTGAAAAAAAGTGGGATAAAATATATGAACTTCCCACCAATTCCAGAACTTTAAGCACGATAGACTGTCAGAGGCATTATGAGAAAATCAGACTTCAATTTTCTATTAACAAAAAAGTGAAATAAAATATATGAACTTCCCACCAATTCCAGAGCTTGTCATGCTTGGAGAGAAGAACCAATTGGCAAGGCTAAAGCCTCTATGTTCAATGTTTTCTTCTGACACAATAGACAGTGACCAGGTAGTTTATAGGTCAGAGAGTACCAGTATGTGGGATCTTGCTTGTTTAGGATTTTGCCTGCACCATGCTTAGGTTCAGTGTTGTTGTGTTTCTTTCTATTCTGTGATGTAGTCGGAGTGGTCATCATTCATAAGATCATATACTCAAATTTGGCTATAATCAAAATATGAAAGTAGAAAGCATTCAAACATCCTTCTTCTATATTGTGTTCTTTGGGTCACAGTTTTTTTCTTTCAATTTTATGATGCAGTCGCAGTGGCCATCATTGAATATCCATAAGATCATTGCCTTTTTTTTTCATTTTCCTCTTCAGTTACCCAATGGGTATCATACACATGGGAAAATAATAATAATAATAATAATAATAATTTCTCACTAGATTTTACATTTGGTAATGTGCCCCGAGGCAAAGTGGTGTTCATGAAATAAGCTCCCCCCAGGTCCACCTTGCGAGGGTGCTTACTTTGAGTGTGCCGCACTCCTTGCGCATTATTACCCTACACATTTTGTCAAATTTGGCTATAAACAAAAATATGAAAGTAAAAGCATTTAAATAACGTTCTATGTTGTTCACTACCTTACAAGAACTTAATTTAGAGCCTAACAAAAAACATTTTCAAGTTTTCAAATTTTTAAATTCACATTTTTTGAAACAAAAACTAACCAGAATTCACCCCAACAGAAACCTTGTTTAGGTGTTGCTATGAAATCCACCCCACCCACTATTTGAAGCTTGTTATTGCTATCGACTCATAACAAGAGAGCATTTAGATGTCTTTGGAACTTTTCTTAGCATTCAAACTTGCTTACAATCTGGTGGAAACACAGCAAATGAAGGGAAGGTTCATTGCATAATACTGACAATTCGCACATCATTTTTTTCTATTATCACTCTTCAAGGTTTGAGCACAAAACCATGCTTTTTTTTCTTTTTGCAATTTTGTGATGTAACCGCTCTAGCCATTCCACACTTTGAATTAGCCAAATTTAGCTACATATCCTTTGTATGAGTTCCATTGGATTATTTTGCTTGCCAAGTGGAGAAAATTTGCCCACAAAAAAAACCCACTGCCATAGACTCCTTTCACAGAGGTTAACTCTAGTCTCTCAATTGGGTTCAGATATGATTGATAAGCTCTCCTCTATACATTTATGCATGAAGACTTTGACATCAATCCTGCTGAACTTTGTGTCTCCAACCTGTTTCCTCTCTACAGGAATCTTCTTTCAAGAAATTCAGAAAGGCTCATACCTCTCAGGAAAGTGCATCTACCAGGGGACATGCAAACTCAATATGATGTCATCTTTGTTAAAAGAAATTCAAATTTATAGTAATTTATCAATTCAAAATTGTCCAAACAAATATTCATCAAAAAACGTATTTCCAACTGTCGGGATTCCTACTTCTATTCAAATAGGGAATTCATGTGTTCAAAGTCTAAAGAGTCCTTCTTCTAAACTCACAAACTTTGACCCTCTGTTAATACATGTATATCCCCGCTCCCTTGCCTTTTCAAATCCCAAGTTTGCCTTCCCCATTGAATTCATCAATTGTTTCGACCTTGATTGTGAGCTCTAACCTCCAATCTTGAAGTGCAAGCTCTTATACTTATTGCTGTTTTTCTCCTCTCTTTTTTCCTCCTTCAAAACAACATGCCCACAACAAGCACATACAACTTCTTGCAAGCCATATCCACCAACAATCCTCTATATATTTTCTCATGTACAAAATCAAGTCTGAAATATAAGGGCAAACATTCAGAAATATTCAATGCAACTATTCAAACTCCAGAAAGCATTTTGAGTTGTGAGAAGGAAAATTTGTATGCACCTATGTTGTCCACAGCTGATGCAATTCCTCTTTTTCAACAGTCAGATGTGCACAAAAGCTTGTCACCTCTCTCTGTAGTTTGTGAGCACCATCATGTCATCTGGGTTACCTGCATAAATGAAACAAAGCAAATTGAAAGGTTATGCAAAATCTGTGAAAAACATTAGAGGTCCCAATTAAGTCTAAGAAACTCCAAGAAGTTCTTTCAGTTCTGCTGCCATGATCATGAAATTAACTGCTCATTAATCTCATCAAGAAATCAATCTACTACCATTGGGCTGATCATGAAATGAGCTTTCCTAGCATTATAACCTAGCTTTCATTGCCTGAAAAACTCCCAACTTATGAACCAATAGGATTTGCTCTCAACTTCATTATGATCAGACCAATCTAGGCTATGAACTACTAACAAGCTCAATAACTCAACCTTAACTAAGGAGCTCCATAGATCCACACATTGTTGCTCCATAGCTCAAAATGGTCTCATCTTGAGCTTGCCAGAAGCCCTCAGAAAGTTTACCAGTCTAGTGGGATAAAAACTGATCTCAAACATTTGACAGATGGAAAACTGTCACAAATTTATCAGTCCTGATAGTAGTTAACAAACCTTGACAAGTGGCAAGATGAGAACAAAAGTATCTTTATAAGTATTGAGAAATTAACCTTGACGACCAGCAAAAAGAGAACAAAATCTTCATAAGTAGTGAGAATCTCTCAATACTCCCAATTTTAGTCAACTGAAAAGAACTGAGAGATGACCCTACAATAAGGAAATGGATATTTCAGATCTGACCAAAAAGAACACAGCAACCATGATAAAGAGGAAACCCCACCCTAAGGAAAAGAGAAAACCAGACCACAAGACAGTATTAAGAGAACAAAAGGGAACAGAGTTTCTTGTAAATTCTATACTTGTTCCCTATAGACTGCACCATCAAAAAGGATCCAAAATGGTTTCCTTCCAAGTTTCTCTACAATGAATTTGAGACTCATAACTAAAATCAGGCCTCATGGACCACCAACAAAAGACTAACATCTTAGCTTTCATGCACTGTCTTAGTTCCTGAACCTAACAGCTAGCATCACAACTCCCATTTCCTTCAAAGTCTGCAAGACCAACAGCTAGCCTCCATGCACTGCTGATGTGCACACAGTTAGATCTCTTCAGTGTTGATGGGACAGATTGGGACTAATCCCTGTGTAAACATCAAATCAGACACAAACTTTAATGTGAAGCACTTTGGATTGGGTTGAAAAGGTTGCTGGGATGGGTGACTAACCTAGACTCCCTGTGCTGCCACAATCAAGAGCTCACCTCCTAAATAAACTAGCAATGTATTACAGGCTCTGTATTACAATAGGTTTGAGATGCAACAAAAAACAATTTCTGTCAACCTGCTTCAATTAGTGGTGTCAAACTTCTTCTTAAAGTTTTTTTCTTAAGGCCATAACAAATCACATGCTACATCAAGAGCTCTGTAAGCAACACAACACAGAAACCAAAGGCAGCCACTCCAGTTTCAAATGGAAAACAGAGGGCAAAAGACTGTTGAAATGGGATACTCGTTGAAGGTGTAAGACAGCATGAGGCTTTGTTAGATTATGAAGAAGCACAAACTAATGTTTGTGTAAAGCTGCTAGGATTACAGATCCAAAACAATGAATAATTAATGCTGGGAATTTAATCAGGCACAAGAGCTGTCGTTAAGCCAAGAGCCCAATGAGTCTACATCATTTTGATCAATGGAGAGGGTTTCAACACTGAGGGTCTTAATAATCCAAAGGAATAGATCGAAACACCATTTCCTGCACCATCCACAAAAATAATCAATGAGAAAGTTTGAACATTGACAAATACACATGCCACAAAAGACCACATGAATTTCCAGAAAATCCCATGTTACTGTAAAAAGCCTTTTAAGTAAAGATTTACTTCCAGATGCTTCAGAACACCGCTGGTATTGGAGACAACCAAGAAATATACAAACTAGACTTCATGCCCAGGTCAAAAACTTCTATTCTCTCCAACATATTGGAGTCAAAGATACTTACCTCCAGGGTCTTGTATGAGTACAGTACAAAGGTCCAGCAATGTATAATGTGATTTCTCAACAGACTGCAATGAGTGTCAAACATAGTCGCAATCCTCACTCTAGCACCTTGTGTGATTGCAGCAGAAAGCTCCAGAAATGCTTCGTTGGAACATACACTTTGAGTTATCGAGAATTTAGAATCCAGTGTCAGAAACATGTGCTTTTATGTCAACAAGTGAGTTCTGAATGCTTAGAATGTGACAAGCATCTGACATTTGTTACCTAGTGCTCAAGTCTCTCCCTGCCCTTCCCCCCAAAAATGCCCAGCCAGAAGGCTGACGCATCAGAGACTCAATCGCCAGAGCAACAGTATGAACTTCCTCAGTGTCCATCACAAACCAATGAACTAGAGAATGATAAAGGCCAAGCAACATCTCAGTAACTCCCCACCTCCAGATCTCATTGCCGGTTGCCCAAGACTGCAGTAAACATTAAAAAAGGCCATACCTGACTTACTTTCTTACTTTGTGACATGTGCTTTCATGATTAGAAACGTACAGGTGAGCTAACCATGAATTTCAATGTAGTTCATATCCATACAGTGAACTTGTTTGTGTTGGGGGCAAGCGTTGGTCACTCAAGCACCACCATAAAAGTGAGGAGCTTTAACGCCTAATGCGTAACAGGACATGAGTACCTGCTGCCCACCATCCAACACAACAAAAAACAGTAGATGCAATGCACAGAATACATACCACCTATGAAGGGCGGATGCACCTTTTATAAATTACTACAGATACTCTCATAACCCAGACTAAATTTCTTGCCTGATTCAGAATGTGACATTGCCTTGCAAGGAACTTACAGCAGGCACCACAGATTACCTGTTGCTTCATCTTGTCATCGCCATAAGGTGTCCTAACCTTCAGCAAAGCCTTGTCACTTTGCAACAACACAGTTGAATATCATAATCTTAGGAGGCAATAACCAAGCAAAAAAGAACCTAATAGACATGCTTGCCAACTGTGTGCTACTAACTGTAAACATTCATTTTATGGGTCGATACCTCAGGAGGAGCTAAATATTGCCATAGCCAGCTACACTATATAAACAATTGAAGCAAATTCATGAATGATTGAGCAGAAGATGAGATGAATTAAACACCCATGAAACTAGCCACAACCATACTAGCATTCATTGGAACAAATCATTCTCCACAGCGAATTACAGAGGTATGCTAGAAACACCTGCTGCAGCTGTGCAAGAGCAGCAGAAACTGATCAGGTCCCCACTTACAACCCGCGTCTATGAAGAGAGGATGCAGACTCCACATTGTCCTCCTTTAGCACTGATTGTGCTTCTGGCTGGAAGGAGGGCTGCTACAATGTTGTTCACATGCATGCACATAGGTGGTTAGTAGAGTGTTGTGTTCTTCCACAGCCAGCGCAAGGGCAATAGTGAAGGCCACTAAGACTCACAACTCACTATTAGAGTAGCCAAGACCAGAAGGCTACTGGATCCCCTAGTTCAAGATTTAGGTCTAAGAAAGGAATGCATGCTAGAGAATCTTGGTAGTCAGCAGTTGAACAAACAGATTGACAGATAGATTGCTCTGTCACAAACTTGACAAGTTCAAGGTACAGAATACATCTGATTCCAAAAGCACTGGGATGATTGCACCAGACCACCACATCTGAGACTAGACTCTTTCATCACCAAAGCTATTTCTTTGAAAGAGGTAAATGCTAATGACACTGCTGCAATGGATTGTATTTAATGCAGTGAGCAATATGGTCCAATCACTAACAACCCTAGTGTGCACCCACTATGGTCTCCAGAACACTGAATGTGGGTCCAGAAACCGACCATGAACTTGCCAACAGGTCTCAGATTGTTGCCAGATACTCCACCTTGGTCCAGTTGAGTTAGGCCCTCTCTGCCAGATGAAGCTGGTAGACATCAGTTCATAATAAAAGCCACCTTCAATGGAGATTATAAGCACAACCCAGAGATGAATTTTGGCTACTCACCAACACAGTAGCATGAACCTATGAGAAGTAAAAAGACATGCATTTATGCATGCCTGTCCTCACTCCACAGTCCTACTCATAAAGCATGGAAAGCACTAGGTTCACTAGTCCAGCCTTCCTCAGACATTCTGATGATGTCGATGGCGATCTTTTTCGCGAACCAGTTCAGAGTCTCTCTCTGCATTCACAAACAGACAGACTCACATGAAAATCAATCCATTTATGAACACACAATCCTACCACTTATCTTTGACTATAAAGCTCATAGAGCAAAAATGAAGCCCAACATCCATAATATGATACAGTAGCTTACAGTACCTCCATTACACATATTCATTTTGATCAACCTGTCCATATTGTAATAATAAATGTAATAAAAAATCATTAAATGCTAATTTGTACGGAAGAACAGACCCAACATTTCACCTCGAGATGATGGATACTGCCACAACTTCTCAGACTGGCCTGCAAGAAAGGACACAGAACCCATTAGTTGCGAATGGAAGCTAAGCTATTAAAACTAACCAGACTGCAAAACATTGAAACTTGTAAGTGAAAAAAAAATGGAAATCAGTGGACACACACTGCAGACCACAGGAAAACCCAACTCATTAGATTTATAGGGCATGAAATTTTGATATTCCAATTCTAGTTCCTTAGAAAGAAGCTGGCAACTGGCTCTGTGTTGCTAATCCTAGGGAAAGAGTCCTCAAAATCCAGTGTGATATGGGTAGAACAATTTGATTAAGACACTGAACACATCTCTTATCTGCACACAAACTCATGAACAAAGTCAAACTTGCCTCAGGTTTTTCTGAGACCAAAGAACATGGTAGGAAGAAGGACCTCTAATGGATGATGGCAGACATGCTTCCACATGTGTGAACCTCACCTAAGTCCCTGCTTCTTTCTTTATGTCGATACTCTTTACCCTTCCCACTTTCTCGCCCCCGCTCCTTTTCTTTCTCTCTAAGCCTTTCCCTGTCCTGCTCCCTCCCTCGCAACCTACTGCGGTCCCTCTCTCGCTCTGCATCCAAGTCTCGGTCAATTTCTCGCTTGTGGAGCTTAGACCTATCCCATTCCTCCTCCCTACTTCTGTGACCTGCTCCATCTTCAAGGTGATTAGCAGGCTTTTCCTTTCCTGATAAAGCATCACCCCTCAACTCCCCATTAGAAGTAGACCCTCGAACCTCTTCCAAATCCTTCCTCCCATTCTTCATAGTTGAGCTCTTTGTTCTGTTTGAATCCTCTACAAAAGTAGGATCCTTCGCAACCCCACCATCTGAGCTCAAAGTGGTCAGTACCTGGTGTACAGGAGCAGCTCCATTGGTCATCTTCTTCACCAATCCTTCCTGCAGATAAGAGATCCCCTGATTAGAACTTCTAGCCCATGTGCCACAATAGGTGGCAGGAAGTTATATTAGTAGTCCATGCAGTAAAAAGTAATCAAGCAGTGTATACAAGACACCAGCACTAGAGCAAAATGTCTGAAGCCTGTGTATACACACAGTCAGTCCCTGGACCCAATTTGAAAGTGATCAAAAGATTCAGAAAGGGATTCAAGGTTTTTTGTAAATGCATTCAAGCCTGAACTAAATCTGTAGAAAAGCATGTATGCACAGTAAGAATTTCTACAATGAAGGCCCAGGCCTCTCACACAACTAAGATGCTTTTACTCTAGTAAACAAAGAGCATCAATAGACAAATGCCTGTAAACATCAGCATAGAGAACCTAAGATTCTAGGTAATGCTATATCTAACAGAGTAGAAAGGCACAGACATTACGCACCTAAGAAAAAATCCAAGTATAACTAATACATAAAATAGATTTGTGAACACAAACAATCAAGAGCAGACCTGTGTATCCAAAGGACAATCCCAGGCCTTGCTGGCCAAGACAAACGATTTGGAGCTTTGTCCCACTTCAATATATCCAGCCTTTGGCTGTTTATAAAGTGTTGCAAGAACTTTGCACACAGTCTGAACATCACTCCATTTTGCATCAAATACTTCCCACCATCTGTCTGGCAGAGGCACTTTAAATCTTCGAGCTGCAGCATACACTACCCCACATGCCACTACCTCGCTTTTGAAGCGTACACAAAGACTGGTGCGTAAGCTGGAACAAAAAATAACCAGGTTTATCAGCTCAGATCACCAAAAAAGCAAGCACAAGGGAAAAGGGGAATAGTTGCCTATGATGTGGATCAGGGTATGAGCATAAACTGTAAGAAACAGAACAGATTGCATCAGAGCTTCTGCAGCTAGGAGACTATAGACACATTGCAAGGTGCACAAACAAACGTGGGGGTATTGACAGGAGACCCAAGTTCCTCAGCAAGCTGCAGATGATACAACAATTTCCATGAGCCCTAGCACACCAAATACAGCAGAACAACACAAAGCTAAAATCAAGATCCACAAGTGCCAATAAACTCCTGAAGCAGCACAAAAACTGTATAGGAGCAAGGCCCTTAACAGTTTTTTTAAGCCCTGAGAAACAAAACAAACAACCAGAGCAGCATAAAAAAAGCTTGCTACAAAAGTCAGTCTATGAATAGTGACTTGTTGCACCCATATCACCTGTCATTTGCAAGGTTCCAAGCCTCCTGCATCAGCTCCACTGGTGCCTCAAGAGCCTTCAAGTAGCTCATGATGAACTTGTGAGGATGCTCCACATGGCATATGAATCCCATTTCCTTCAAAAGATGACGTTCAGTTCTGATCAACGCAGTCTTCATCTCCAAGTACTTCTGCAAACCATACTGAGGCTCAAATTCGGTTCCAAGACTGGTGAATGCCAAATAGAAAACATCAGATGAAAATCATAATGGTGCAATTTGGGTAATAGAACAAACCGGTGAATTCAGATCAAGGACCTCAATGGGTAGATTATTACGCCTGCGTTCCATACGCCAAAGCACTTGTAACACTGCTGAAATCTCCTTTGGGCTCTCTTCAAGCTTTGCAGCTAACCAAACACAGCTTGCTGCAACACTCTGCAAAAGAAACCCAAAACGATGGAGATTAGGGTTACAAAACAATGACAAGCTTCTTCTCTTTGAGTGAACAAGCTTCCAAGTTCTGAAAAGCACAAAAGAAAGAAGTTCAAGAAAATTGAACGACAAAAAAGCAAGAGAATTGAGTTCACAGGAACTATACCTTGACATTGAAGCGGGTGAATGACTTCTTGCAATAGAAACGATGAAAAAGCACTTGCCCTGTAGCCATCACCGCTTGAGGCCTATCCACAGATGGTCAAGGAAGGTCACAAAACTGGAAATACAAACCCTAAACAAAGGACTGTATAGAAAGTTCCAGATGAAAGCTTCCAAGAGATAATTGGAGAAAGGATTTCATTTCAAAAAAAAAACTGAGAAACTAACATTGCACATCAGGTTCCCTAATTCACCAACAGAACTCTCGATCAGCCTCGGTACACAGAAACATCAAACACCGATGAGAGAAAATGCACCAAACGTCAAAAAACCTGGACAGTAAAATTGGAGAGAGAGAGATATATATGTACAATTTCAACAAGATGCCGCACTCCTGAATGATCTCACAGCCATAGATACGCAAGAGGTTTTCGACATTTTCGTCAACGCCGTCTCTCCTGGAAGGCGAATCCAGCATCTGTTGGTGCGAGACATAGAAGGTGTCTAGCGTGGTGTAAATCATTTGTGCCAGCCAAAGGCTTTTTCCAAACTCGCTCCCGCACGCGGGCGCCACAAAATCGCCAATCCAACAACAAAAAACAAAACAAACCAGAAGCTTGTGGAGAAGAGCGATGGCAGCGAAGAAGAAGGGGCAAAGCTCGTCGACAAAACCCGGACAAGACCATTCTCCGGCATCCTCGCCCGTCCGCGACGAGCGTAGTAGGGTTTCTACTGGCTACAGACGGTAGCCAGGCCTTCTAGGGAAATCATGCCTATAACCGAACAGGACCGGTAATCGAACGGCTGCTGATAGATCTCTTCCCTGTTGGTAATCGTGTTGGTAATCGTGCATCAAATTTTCTATTATAGAATTTTTTTGTGGGTAATTTGGGCATCAATTTTTTTTTCATTTTTTTATTTTTTTAATCGAATGTTTGGTAGTTGAATGGGTAAGCATGAAAGTTTTATTTATTAGAAATCATGAAATTAAAGTTTTGTTTGGTAATGGGTATATTTGATCATTTCAAGTAAATCCTTTTGTTGTTCTTCATTTATTTTTTAATGTGATGTGTAAAAATTATAAATATATTTATTTATTTATTTATTTATTTATTTATTTATTTATTTATCATTTCAACAAACCAATTCTTTGTTCTTTCGACATTCAATTTTGATCATTTTCCTCTTTTTTTTTGGCTTTTTAAAAAAATAATAATAATCTATGCCAAATTTGTTGTTCATGTATAATATTAGGATGAATAAATTGAAAAACTTTTGTAATTCCTCTTCGGCTTTCACACACCTTCCTTTCTCACTCTCCTAACTCAAAAAGTTTACTCCCCATTTCTTGAATTGTTTGGGGTCAAAAGGTTATTGACAAACTTTTTAAATTTTAGCTTGGGTAGTTGGAATTTTTATTGGAATCCCAAAAGGAAACAATACCCTAGTAGTACCTTGGCCAATTTGACACTAGTAAATATATTATTTTCAAAAATGATGAAATTTTCAAAAAATTATTTCTTCCAAATCAAAAAAATATATTGTGAAGGATAATAGTGAATATTTAGGAATATTCGATTTGTTGAAATGAATTTTTTCAAAATTAATTATTTATTCGATGGACATGTGTTGAAATGGCCAAGGTACCACGGTAACTACAACAAGAGTTTCGAAGCTCAACAAAACTTTGCATTGCAAAATGAAGAGTTTGAACAAACAAAAAGAGGTCTAGAGAGACAAAACATGATCCAAGAAAGATTCTAACCCTTGAGCAAAATGGCCAAAAACTTTCAAGCTTGATTAGTCAAAACATGTTTTGTTTTGGAATATAACTTTGAGGGTTTAGAGTCTAAAAACTTTGACTTGAAAAACAAATTTTCACACATGTTTTCATAGTCTTAATGTCCCTTTGCTCTCATATTTTAGGCTTTCAAGCCATCATGTCCAAGCCTTTGACTTGCCCTCATGTTCTAGGCCATTAATCCTTCTTGTCTTAATCCCTTGAGCCTTAATGTTTTAAGCCTTTAGATGCATTGAGTCCTCACCCTTTAGGTCCTCAAGCCTTTTGGACTTGACTAGTTTCTTTTCTTCAATTTGGTAATGTAACCATAGTGATGAGCATCCCCAAAGATTTTTTTTTCCTTAACTTGACACTTTTGTAAAGGACCATTAAAATAATAGGCAATAGACAAGATTATGGCAATACTCTCCCCAAAATAATTCATTTCTAGGCAATATTTTATGACTCTAAATTCTGAAAAAAAAATTATCAAAAAGAAAGTTGTGTCACCAATATTTTGTTATAATTTGCCAAAAAAGTTAGCCTTGAGGTTTGTTAAATTAAAAATTAACTCATTTAAACTTTTCCAAGTTTGATTAATGATTTCACTATCGAATTGGAAAGTTTTTAAATAGTTTTCTTCTTAGGCCAAATCAAGGTCTAATAGGTAATCAAATATGATGTAGGGTTGGTCAATTACTAAACCCAATGGCTTTTCAAGGTTTTTTTACATGGTCTATGTCATAAGGTTAGGTAGGAGTTAGGCCGTCAAGTTTAAATAGGGTTTATAGTGGTTTAAATAAGGTCTTAGGTTTGGTATGGTAGAGATCGGAAGTAATATCAAATGGTATACCAAGGTTATATTCCAATATCAATATAAAGTGCATATTTGTGTCATACCAACCACAAATCAACCTTAGACCTTATTATGAAAACAAGGGTTAATATGAAAGTTTCTTAAGTTATATAACATTTAGCATGAAGCTAGCATGATTTTTTCATGAAGATTCAATATTAGTTCACTTGTTATGTTTTAAAATCAACACCCAAATGATTTTGACTAGTGTTTCAAGTGGGTATCAACATTTGGGTGATTGCACATTCCATTATACACAAAAGGAGTCAATATTTGATGTATATAAACTACTAAAAAGATCACAACTTATAATGCATTTTTTTACAAAAAAATTATTTTATATTTTAGTTGAATTGGGCTTTAAAACTAAAAAAATTAAAAAAATTATCAATATTTTTTTTTCATTTTATATTAAAATAGCATACACTAATCACATTATAAAACATGTTTGAAACACCTTATTTGATAAAAAATGTACCTTTTTTATTGATTCAATAAAATTATTCCAATTTTGTGAATAAATAAAATCAACGCCTTCCCCAACTATAATGTGATTAAAAATACAATCCTCCAAAAAAAAATCCAAACCAAATTTTTATATCATCCAAATGCACACATGATGGTTAAATATCAACATCGTGAAAAAGATGATTTATTATATTTCAATAGTTATACATGAAAAATTTCACTGAAAAGTTCAATTAAAAGTTGTTAATTATCCAAACCAATATGGTCATAATATTAGGTTCCAGGGCTAATTTTTGGCTAGTATGTGACAAATGTATACCTGATATTGAAATTGATATATGATCGATATTAAATTAATTTTACATCAATTAAGTCCCTACTAGGTTTATATTTTAAAAGTTGGCACATTATTTCAAGTTATACCAATATGGTTAATTATTTAATACTCAAAATTTTAAAATAATACCATGTTGTCTATTTATTAAGGTTAACATGTACTTGCCTAAAACTAATTTGATAACTATTGGATTTCTTTTTTCCAAAAAAATCTAGCAAGTAAAGGTCAAGTATATGGACCCTTTGACTAATGAATCTCATGAAAAAATTTCACCCATAAGCATCCTTTTCAAAATGTCAATTTGTTTTTTTTAAATATGTTTTTAATTGTTGATTATTCACCAATTCTTTCATAAAAATTGTGTGTTTTATGGAAATTTTCAAAAACCAAGAACCATAAGTTATTTCAATTTTGGATATTTTCAAAAACCTAGAATTCAAGGTTATAACAAAATTCAACAAACACCCAACATTAGTCTTCACATGAAAAACATTATATACAATTTTAATGAAGATTATAAAGGCATTACACCACAAACTTTTTGAACCACAATTTGACAACAATAGTCACAAGAAAGAAAATGATTTTCTTAACCAACCAAATTATACTTGGCAAAAAAACTTTACTTATTTACAATTATACTATTATTATTATATCAAAGTTTCCATGCTAACTAACCACATTCACCAACTACCTACAAAGATTAATTATAATGGTAGATTTGGTATTATCAATTTGTTTGACTTTTTGTTAATATCATAATATGGCATGGCATTTCCCATTGCTCACTTCACACAATTACAATGATGTGGCATGTTTTATGTCAAATGGTTAACTATGTTGGTGGGCCTTGTTTATCAATTGGATAGATTATGGATGCTTATCATTAGTTTTGGTCCAACTATGTTGTATTATCTATAAATAATAATCATCATTTTCAACTTTCTTACCATTTGATTCTAATTAGGAGAATTTGTGACCTAATAAGTAACCCTCATAGGCTACCTATTAAAGCTACCTAGGTAATCGGCCCTAATAATCACTTAATAGGTAGTTAGCCCAAATAATTTTAATAGATAACATGCCTAACTTATGAGGGTTACATAACTGTGCATGGGTCCAATTTTTTTAAGGTATATCAAAATCATGTCATGTCACCTTTTTATGTATTTTTTTACCTAATCTTTTTTTACCATATAAAAACTAATTTATGGATGGTTGTGATAGAATTTAAAATTGTAATGGTTTAAAATATGATACTTATGAAATATTCAACGCTTTTTAATTCATTAGTTTTGATGGGGATTAAAATATATTGAAAAAATGACTTTAATAAAGATTAGGTCATTTTTGTTTTGGGTGGTGCACCTTAAAGGATTTTCATCTACTTGAGAATTAAATTGAATAATGTTAAGTAGGTTATCATTTATTTTGAGATTACTATTACATATTATCCTACTCCGCATTTTTCATTCCATTTATGTGACACACTTATTATCATCATCTCAAAAGTCCATTATGAGTACATTTTCCTTTAAAAATTCATCCATATTTTTAATATGATTCCCATCAAAATTTATGGTAATATGGATAATTAAAATTTAATGATGTTAATGTTAAATCTCAATTTACATTTTAAGTTCATCTAAAATATGAAAAAACTACAATTATGACAATCCAAATAGTCCCTTTAATTGTGGTTTCACCCAATAAACACATTATTATTAAATAAGGTGTTGAGTGATAGTAATAATGCAAAATTTGTTTGATGAATTTATATTCAAAAAGAAATATTTCTATTATGTGATTTGTACAATTTTCATAAATGTTTTGTTCATTTTATTATGATTGATCATTGATCAACTTAATTGTACTTGAAAATGTACCACCCGTTTTATAATCAACTTTTGTTTATTTTCAACTCTTGTAATTAATTTACTTTCACCTTGTTTAATCGCAATTGCATTTTCACATGCTTACAAATGATTACAACATATACACTTGTAATATAATCAAATGTTTCATTACAAGGAATTATTGTATTAATGACTAGTTTTACAATTAAATTTTAATCATAAGTGCCACTTGGAATTGTTATAATGTCTAGTCACCTTGGACAAGTTGCATAAAGAATCTCAGTCACAAAACACATTATGTGGCACCCAATTGAAATGGCAATCATATCAAGGTGTGATGAATATCAACTTTTTATCCAACTAACATTTAGCCTACTCAGCACGATCATTTGTGACTAGGTTTACAACTAAAAATTATAGTCACATGAGGTGTTTCATAGTTGACTGATATGTATGCATGTGGCAATAATCCATTCAACAATCCTAAGTTAAGCTAAAATAAGTAACCTAACATAAGGTAGGTAGGTAAGTTTTTACGACAAGTAAGTGGGAGTAGGTTATAGGCTTAAGTAGGTAGGATCCTAGAATTTTTTTGTTCATGGTTACAAACCTCTTTTATTGGCTCATCCCAAATGGCAAATGCAGCTTGAATGTTTATAGTGCAAACCATAAAAAAATAAAATTCCACCTAACTACATATTTTACAAAATTCAACTTGTAAACAAAGGATATTGGATAAATTATAATGAAAGGGTAATTACACTACAACATTATATAAATGGTATAAAAAGACTCATGTATGGGTTGAATATTGAATTATCAAATTTTAATAACTTACCTACATGTTTGGAATTTTCATCTAGGTAAATTATCATTCTTTAAACCTTAAACCCTAAATCATAGGAACAATTATTTGAATGCTTCAACATGTTTTCATGACAAAGCTTCATGGCTAAGGTGAAGTTTTGTAAGATGCAACATATAATTGCTAGAGATATATTTCTAAACATTGTGCTTCTTACAAAAGGATTTACAATGACCATTCATTTGTGATTAATTCTCAATATTCAAACATCTTTCAATTGAAAATTCTATTGTTTGTAAGGTTCCAAAATTTTCACCATGTACATATTTATAATCTTATGAAAAATTATTATCATTTCCACATTTTTCTTCTAGGCGTAATAATGTTGATAAAAACATGTAGAAGAATAAATTGTTGATATTAGAACTTTACTAGCAACATAATCACTTAGTAGAATATATTATGTTAGTATTTGAATGAAGTATGTTTCATGCTTGTTATTTGGTTAATAATGGCACCAATAAAAACTTAAGCCTTGAAATCTACATGGGTAATATATTAGACGATTCCCAAGGTGGGTATTTGATAATTGAACCTTGTGCATAACATTTGGATAACACCCAAAAATATCATGGTTAAGGTTGTCTAGTATTGATGTCATTGATTTAGGTCTTTTGGTCTTAGTTTTATGTAAGCCATAATCTATAACATGTTACCCATGATGTTTTGCAGGTCCAATTTATTTTCCTCAACTTTAAGAAGGTTCAAAATCCAAAAGTTGTTTGCCTAATAAATTACACACCCCCCCCCCCCACCCCCCCGCTCCCCCTCTTCTCAATGGTAATTTCAAAGTCAAGGTGAGAAGTAGAAATGAAAGTTTGAATACAATAAAAACAACTCATCCTAGGAGTAAATAGTGGTTAGTTTTATATGTTTTAAAGTTATATTAATTAAAATAATGTTGAAAATGTTTAGTGTCCAACTTATACAACAATGTTTTTAATATGTTATTGGAAAATGTGATTTTTTAATATATGAATCTAATGAATATAAAGTATAAAAAACATATTTTAAAATATGATATTTGCCAAATAACACTTGTTGGATGATAATTCAATATTTAGACTAAAAAATACTTAACTTTGTGAAAAACTTTCATGAAGAGTTGGAACTTTTCATGTTGTGGAATTGTTTCCTTTATTTTTAACAATTTTGTGACAACAAAAATATTACATGTGCATATTTATCTTTCTATCACATCATCTTTATGTTTGAGTGTATATAAAAATATTAATTGGCATCAAAGCTCTTATGATTTATGAATGTTTGTTATTAGGAAAATAGAAGGGCAAGGAATCAAAAGTTTGTTAAGGATCTAATTCAAGGTTTCAAACATATCCAAATGGTAGTTTATTTTCTTTTTGTAGCAAGGGCATATTAGATTGATTAACTTAACAACAAAAAAAATTCCATTTGGTCAAAAAAATTGAAATGTTCTTAAGTCAATTTGATCTTTGGGGAGTGGTTGATGGAACTAACCTTAACCTAAGAGTTGCTAATTTAATAATTCAAGTTGCTTGGAAGTCTAGAGATTTGAAAGCGTATTTTAACTTGATTTTTCATTGTGGAAGTCATCAAATTTAATTAACTAAATCTCTTAAAACATCTCAAGAAATTTGAGCCAAATTTAAGTTATCCTTTGAACATAAAGCTAGCACATCCGAAGTTAGGATACATAAATGCATATTCTTTTTTTCTTCTATTTGAATCACAATTTGTGACTAAGTTCCTTGAAGAATGGCAAAGTGCATTAGATGAGGTTGTTGTGATAAGACATGTGGTTTTCAAATTGCTACAAGTTACATCATTCCTTGCTACATTTCCACATTCATAAATGACCATTTGGTATTATTAAAAGAAATACACCAAATCAAATTCTTGTTAAATTATTGGGCAAGATTTTTCTAAAATCCACCATGCGACAAACCTTAAATAACCATTATGGTAAATCTATTATTTTGTTTGTTGGAAATAAAAGGGAAGCTCAAAGGAAATAAAAACCATTTTTTTCATGATGCTTATTTGAGTGCCCTTGGTGCTCAAATTATAAACAATAACAAAGAATTTTACAAGGACAATACTTGTCACTAATGTGGGAAGAAAAATTATATAACCCTTGGTTGCAAGAAACACAAGTATGATTGAGCTAATTGGATTTTCAAAACCCAAGCCAATGTTGCTACTATCCTATAATGTAATTTGTTTTCCACCCCAATACAGCTATATGTGGTTGGGGAGAAATTGCAACAAAGTTGTATTAACATATGGTATTTAAACATGTGCAATTCAACAAATGACAATTAAAAAGGATTAATTTCAAGAATATAAACCAATGACCACTTCTGTCAAAATCTATATGGGAAATAATATTGAAAGACAAGCGGCTGGTGTTGGCATTATTTTGATACAATTCCCTATTGGTCAAATTATCAAGGTCATATGTGTTATGCATGTGCTAACATTGAAGAAAAACCTATTTTTTGTTTATAAAACCACCAACAAAAGACATAACAACATGGCATTATGTAATAATCATTGTATTATCAAATCTAAATTGGATGAAAATGGTAAGCAAATTGTTTTCCATTGCCAACAAGAAAGCAATCTATATTTAGTTGGTGTAGTTGTGGCAAGTTCAACCAACACATTCAATGCTACCTCAAGTTTTTTTGCCATTACCAAAACACCAACATTGCAAATTACCATATGGCATCATTGATTGGGGCATTTGCATTTGAATGCCATCAAATAAATGCATGTTCTCAAATGCTTATGGGGATTGGTGGGGCAACAACAAACCTTCCAATGTGTGAAGGATGCATCCTTGACAAACATTAAATGTTAAGTTTCCCTTTTAAACCCAATTCACAATCAACAACATTATTGGAGTTAGTATAGATAGACCCATGCAAAAACCAACTCATGGTGATGCCAACATTTTGCTATCTTTGTTGATGATTATTATTAATTTCACATTGTTTATTTCATTCGCCATAAGTAAAACATCTTTGTCAAATTCCAAGCCAATAATGCATTTGTGAAAAATCAAATTGGCAAGAAAATTAAAGTGATTTAGTTTGACAATAGTGGTGAATTTACATCTAAAAAATTTAACGCATTTTGTGAATTACATGGCATTGTTTGATAATTTAAATTTCAAAAGTTGTGTAATGTCAATAGTATTGATAGCTTATAGACTCTAGATCTCCCTAACCTTGGAAGGCCAATGCCAAGGTGCTCCATGGAATACCATTACAAGCTATGTAATGAAGTTGATATAGATCATGGTCAAATGTTGTCGAAAACTCAAACCTTTGCAAATAATGTCTTGTCCCCACAAAAATCAATAGAATGTAATATAAAGTCATTGTGACAATATTTTTTAAAATTGTAGTTTCCTAAGTGTGAGGGACATTGAAATTTGTGTATATTCCACAAAAACAAATACATCATGTTAACACCTATTGTAATGTCTTTTAAAAAAACTAAATGACTAAAATCTATAGTATTTTAGTGGGTAGGATTGAATTAAACATCCAACTTTGTTGCCAATTTTGTAGCATTGTTGTCCTCAACACAAACACTTGATCTGGGTCCATCAAAAGTTGCAAAAAATGCCTTTGTGTTAATGTTGCGAGCCTTTTTTAGTTATGTAGTAGATGGTTATTGACCATAAAAATCAATTTGCAAAAAGGCAAGTATGTAGTTATAATCAAAGCAAAATGAAGATGTAAAGTTTGGAATATGTTATAGAAAAAAGAAAGAAACCTTACATATTTCTTCTTAAAAAAACATGTATTGCTAGTATCGAAATGGTTTGTGACTGTCAAACATCACATTGATTTGGTCATGCCATAATGGGTTTCCCTTGTTCAATCTGGCCTCCATTGTAAAAGAAATAAAATACAACAATTACATCAATACGTTCTGAACCCAATCCTAGTCCTAATTTTAAATTGAAAAAATATTTTTAAAATATTAAAACTATTAACTGACTACTTTTGAAGAACACCTAGCCTGCCTTAAAGCATTAGTTTGGGTGCTCTCCATTTTCCTTTGTAACTTTCAAGAAACTTTTATGTCATTGGTGTTACGCATTCCCAATGCACTAAATGACAACATGAACATTTTAGTTTCCTTTGAAATTGTGCAACAACTTATCAATGATGGTCATTGTTGCCTTGGACTTCTTCTGCATTGACCATTTGACATGATAATCATCTAGGTAAACTCGACATAACAAATGTACCCTTGCATCAAAGGATTTCTAAAGGTTGCCATTGGGTAATCCATGGCGAATGACATTCATTTTCAACTTTGGTAGCTTCATCTAAAGCTGTTTTTTTGGCCACCTCAACCTTCTTGGTAGGTGTTGCTATTGCTACCTCCTCTACCTTCACTATAGGTGCTGTTATTTCCGCCGTCACTATAAGTATTATTGATATTGTTATTCTTGCACCTTTCATTGCCACTTACACTTTTGCCTTGTTTGGGGTTTCCTATGAACAATATCAGAACAACCAAAACATACACAATTTTTAAGATCTTGATAAACTTTGAAGAATTCAAGGCAACTCACATGAAATAATTGAACAAACATTTTTGCACAATGGAAGGGGACCCATTATAAGATTTTAAAAAATAGCCGCTACCTTTGTTCATGGTCTTATAACAACTTTGACTTGATTGGAGAAGTTTGATGTTTCCCATCTTCATGATGGTGATTAAATGCTTTAGGGTGGGCATAAAGTACTTAAATGGGAGTCCTTACCTTTTTATTTCCTTAAGAAATAACACTAAGGAATGTTTTACATATTAACCTTCTAGAAACAAAACCAAAACCAAATAATCACAATTTTTTTGAAAAATGCAAAAACTTGGCACCCCCCAAATATAAAAGAAAAATAAACAAACATCAAATTTGGTAATACATTCTTTTACAAAAACTTAAAAACACACCGATTTAGTAGCATGCTAAAGGCTCAACAATAATTCTTGGATTAATTGTTTTTTTCTTTTCTAGAAATGTCAATAGTGGTGAACCAAGATTGCACACAACAAAACAAAAGTTATACACAATTTTAAGTTGAACAATGTAAAAATTAACAAAACAAGAAAGGAAGACATACACAATAAGGGTAACCTTGGTTTGTGGCAAGGTTAAAGTGGATTGCGACATCTTTGAAGAACAACTCCACATAATGGGGCAAGTACATGCCATAATCATAATAATTTTGTTGTCAAGGGACCTATGGAAGCACAAAGCAAAAAATATGGTTAGGAAAAAATGTTGTTCCTTTTTATTAAAAAAACTTATAACAAATGATAATCATACCTTTGCAAAAATGTACTGCATTTGTTGAATTGCTAACTTCATCTTATGTGAGTCATGTGAGCTTGTAAAAAACTTTTTGAATCCAAACCTTCCATAGATAGTTTGAATATGACATTTTGTTTACTTCTGACCACCCTCCTAGGAGTTTAGATGTAGAATGCATGATGTTTACATCTTGTCATCTCGCCCTAGATTCATGAGGTGTGGGATGATGACCACGTTCCAATGTTTGTTGTGATTAATCGTAATCATGATGTAATCTATAAGAAATATATCTACATTGTGATTCTATTTTTGCAGAGTTGCAAAATTTGCATTCTATTCCTTGCATTGAACAAATTTGGAGTAAAAAAAAGTTGAAGATGTAAAATCATGAATCGGAATGCCCTCTTTGCAGGTACCTAAAATAGTATGATTCATTGCTTGTGACATATGAATAAAACATAATAGAGATTCAATGTTTTTTGACATTTAAATAAAGCGGAGTAAAATATTTGGATATGTATTTACATCAAATAAAAGTCAAGGATGGTGTCATTAAGGAAGTGCTTCATTTCCAACGTCTCTTTTTTATTCCCCATAAAAAAATGGGGGTTTTTAAAAAAAAAAGACTTTAATGGAATTTGCTATAAATATGTGTAATTAACCAAGTTATCAAAATCTTTTTTACAGAGAGGCAATTGCTACAACATGTTATTTTCAAAATTGGTCTTGCACCTGTACGCTTAACAAACTTTATATGAATGTTAGGGGTAAAAAGCCCATCCACCATCATCTTAAATTATTTGGATGCATTGTATATGCCCATGTCCTAAATAATTGGCTGTTGTTTGTAGCTCGGTCAATGTACCCTATGGTGGGTTAAGATCTAATGGGGAAGCTTGAACGAGTGGCATATGGGGATGTTACCTTCCAATAACTCAAACCTATGTGGAAGGTCTAAAAATCCAACCAACATAGTAAAATTCTAAGCACAATTTTATTTGGTTGGTCACAAGGTTGTTGAATCAATGGTGTGGATGCATTCCTTGGATTTTTTTTTGTTAAACCCAAGTATAACCACTCAATCCTTCACAATGTTCATCTCAATCCATTCTGATGATAACTAGAACACATTTGTCAAAGTGAGTTGTGTAAATTAAAATAACATGACATTTTGCACCCAATGATTAAATTTTTTTGTTTAGGATCCCATACCAAAATTGAATCACTTTGGTTTCCATCACATCTTGTGTCGTCATGATCAACCTATGCATTCATGTATAGGCTTCCTATAAGTTTTGATGAAGGCTTATGCTAAAACTCCTACAAACTTCTTGAATTTTTTGTTTATTATATCTTAATTTATTTTTTTCAAGTTGTGTTAGTGACTTGTACTAGACACAACCTTTAATTTATTTTTTTCAAGTTGTGTTAGTGACTTGTACTAGACACAACCTTTGAGTATGTTTTCTTAGTTGGGCAAGGGGCAATATCATAACAAAACAAAAAATAAAATCACAACATTTTCTTTTTCATTTACAAAATTTGAATATATATTTACTATTTTAGTTGCAAAAGAAGCCAAATGGTTTCATCAACACATGAACTAGACATTCAATAAACTAGTTTAAAATATTTCGTTAAAGGAAGGTGTTCGATGATAATTCAAAATTTAAAATTAAAAAAATACATAACTTTATAAAAAGCTCTCATTAAAAGTCGAAATCTTTCATGTTTTGGAATTGTTTCCTTTATCTCTCAATTTGGTGACAATTAAAATTATTACAAAAAATTAAAAATAAATAAATAAATAAATATATATCACATGATTCTTATGCTTAAATATGTAGAGAAATCTTTCAATGTTCTCAAGTTTCAACACCCTCTTCTACATGACTCGAGATTTCAAAAAAAAGAAAAAAAAAGACAAAAAAAAAAAAACCAAAATTGGAAACACACACACACACACACAAAGACAAGAAAATGAGAATGAAACAAAGTCTGCAAAAACAAAAGGACGGATCAAACTCCGGCGACCACTCCAAGTTTGACCCACTATTATATTTTCATTTCTGGTGGATCCGTCTGCTATTTTGTCACTCGTGCCCTGTTTTGGCCAAATCCAGGACGGAACACGTGACCGGGAGCCCCCCTAATCCGCCTACTTTACAATTAACTTTAGTAGCTAAAAACTGTTAACAGAGAGACAGAAAATGAATGAATGAATGAATTGGAATGAATGAAAGAGGAAAGGAAAGGAAGGATGGATGAATGAATTAGTTGAGGGACGGTAGTGATTGACGGATGAAAGTTCGGTCACCGGTAGTTTGTTGCTGCTGTGGCAAGCTGCAAACCCTAATTGCAGAGCTCTGACAGCCATCGCCACAGTGCACGAGAACGACGGAGGAAGAGGACAAGAGCGAGAAAGAGACAGGGAGGGAAAGAGAGAGAGAGATCGAGAGTTCCACAGAGAGAGGGGCTGGGGGGAGGGGGGAAGTGGGAAGTTGGGGATGAGACTGAATTGATGAGGCTTAGACTGTGCTGCACATGCCATAAGCATTCCGGCCAGCAGTAGCAATTGTGACACTTGAGATCTGCCCAAGACCAAAGCCCGCGCTTCTCGCGCTGTTTCTGTTTTCTGGTAATCCACTGATTTCTTGCTCCTCAGGAGCTTCGATCAGAAGCTGCTGTGTGTCGAGAAAGGGTTGAGGAGAGGTTAGATCTTTTGGAGATTACTTTGGTTGAGTATTGATTGAGAGAGCTGTGAGAGGAAATTTTATACGGGAGTAGGAAGTCGCAGGGAAGGAAAGGAGGAAGTGGAGGAGGAGGAGGAGGAGTTCAGAGCAAAAGACGATCAGAGGAGAAACAACAAGGAGGAATTCAGGAATAAGCGGGTAAGGAAGGCTACAAAGGAGAGGAACAGAAGGCCTTGGACAGGTGGGAGAAGATGCGGAAACGGGAGAGGGAGAATCCTTGTTTTGTCTGCGGGCACTACCACAAGTTTGAGGATGGAGAAGTTTGCGGTATCTGTGGTCACCGATTACAGGAAGCGACCGAAAAAGGGCCGCAGCAGAGCGCTTTTTCTACAGAGATTTTGCCGCAGTTTTTGTACCTTGGCAGCTATGATAATGCTTCACGCCCTGAGCTCTTGAAGGCGCAGGGAATTTCGCGCATCCTCAATGTACATACACACACTCTCATCCTTCTCGAAGGCTTGGCTACAGAATAGGGCACGAAGAAGAAGAAGAAGAAGAAGAAGATGATGATGATGATGCTCATCATGGCACACATGCAGAGAATGACCGCTTTTGATTTGTGTTTTCTCTGATATCTGTCTCTCTTGCTGATCACTGGGTAAAAATTGAGACTCTTGTGGCATAGGTACTAGCTCAACATGATCTTGATGTGTATTTCAAACAGTTTCTCTAAGGGACTGGTAGATAGATGCCTTGCAGCTAAATATTTTCTTTCATGGATTTGCAGACTGTCCCAGCATGCCAGAATCTGTACAAGAACTCTTTCATTTATCATTCCCTCAAGGAAGACAAGACACTACCATTTGATGAATGTCTGGAATTCATCGGTGAGTCACTCTCTGACTTCAATTTGAGGTTTTTAAGATGTATTTGCCTGTACTTCCTCTGGAGGCAAGGCAATCATGGATTGTTGTCTCCTTCTCTCATTAGCAACACTGCCGATCCCATGGCTATTGTTAAGCTGACAGTAATCAGCTGTCTCTGTTTCTGGAGTGACCCTACTGGTATTGTACATCTTGAGGAATGACCTAAAATTACACTGAGAATTACCAATAAGAATTGGGGTTTCGCCCTGGAATATTTTAGATGCAAATCATTATTTTTTCCTTGCAACAACAGTGGTTCTCGGAGTCAAGGTTCATCCCCAATTGGTCCTGCACACACATACATATATATCACCAGGACTTCAATCATCAACTGTGGTCCAATGATCAGAAGTTGAACTAGGAGTGGTTCACAGTTCAAGAGTTCAAGGTGTGCAGTTTAAGCCACCTGCTTCAAACCTGTGTTGTATATCTGAACCTCTTTGATTGAGAGAAGGGAGAGTGAACATGTCATGCAGCAAAATCACAAATATGGTGTGTAGAGTTTTTGAAGTTTGAATGGTTAAGAGGTCTTACTTGTGGCAATGCTCACTTTAGGTCAGGCAGTTTTGATTGAGAATACTTGCCCCACATTTGGCAGTGCTGGAGAGTGTGACATGGGCATTTGCAGTGTTCTAAGATTGCAAATGCATGTGTCTCAAATTGGTCACTCTTTGGTCACTTCATTGACAGTATTCTAGAGATCTGGAGCCACCTTAAAATCAGGACCCTAAATCATGCTGATGTTGCACACCTGAGTAGTGTTGAGAGAAGGGTGTTTGACAACTGGCAGGAAAGCTCTTTTCATTGATTTGGTGCCTTTGTTTTGGCTTGGGAGACCTTATCATAGTACTTCCATTGGTATCTGACAGTTCTACAGTGGTGACTTCTCAGGATAAAGAGAGTTAGCTTGTTTGTCCAAGAGGGTTTTGATCTTGTAGTCCCTTTTTACTTGTCAGCAATTACATGGGGTTGTCCCATACTACTACTAGGTGTTCACAGTTGGAAGTTTGTTGCAATTCTGTTATTGCTGTTTTATTGACTTCAATTGGTTATTTCACACTTTCTGCATTTCTGCTAACCTGGAATGTTTTGGAGTGGTATCTCATGGCCAAGAAAGTGGGCTTGTTCACCAGAGCAAACAAGGAGAGACAAAGCTCAAGTACTGGTTCACTGCATGTCAGGACAGAACAGGTCTGTTTTTCCTTCAGCTCTCTTTTGTTTGGTTTTGATCTCAAGGGGTTTACCCGACCAAACACATGAAATCTGGTGGGTTAGGTGACAGGTGTATCTGTAGACTAGAGTGAAGTTGCACCTGTGGTCAGGGGGGTTGAGGTAAGAGCTTCTGCTGTAAGTTCAGCAAATCATGGACTGGTTCTCATCACTAGATTGTCATAAATATTCCCCTTGAAGCAACAAAATGTTGGTTTCAGGTACTTCTTTGTGCATCATTTGTGAGCAGTCTTGAGCATCACTAGACCTTTCTCTGTCGAGGGGCCTGAAAATTGATAACTCTGCATGAGAGCTATTATGTATACCTCTGCAAATGTCACTCCCCAAACAGCTTAAACCAGAACTATTTTGAACTTGAAGAAATTTCATATCCAATGGAGCTGGGTTAGCTTTTTGGTGTGGATGATTGAGTCATTCATGAGAATGTGAAGTTGAGTTCAGGTCTCCAGCAGTGGTGATTGCATATTTGATGCGCCTTAAAGGATGGCAACTACTCCAGAGCTATCAGTGGGTGAAAGACCGTCGGCCATCCATCAAATTAACTCCTGGTCTGTCTCACATGCTTTTATCCACCTTTCATAAATTGCCCTTGTGATTTATGGGAAACCCTAATCAGGTTTCAGCTGTGTTCATGTGAAGTTTGAAGTCTAGTTGAAGTAGGACATGGATGCAGATGACAGTTTTGCTCTTGGTTGATTAGTCTACTATGTGCAATCGAGTGCTGTGTCTGTTAGGTGATCTGGTTCCTGGCATGAAGTGGTGCACAAATGGAACACATTAACTGGAGTTTAGCATGATCATGGTTTTCATTGTCAGATCAAACAGTCCAGATCATAGCTTTACTGATCCAGTTTGTGCATTCTAGAAATAAATAACTCATCCTTTGTCTATGGCAGGGGGTATTTCCTGGAATTAGGCTCAGTTGGGATATTGGCCACACCTTTTTGTGTTTCTATTTGAAGAGTTAGAAGAAATCTTCTTGTGCTCTGAAATTATGTTGTCTGGGATGGACCTGTCTGTAGCGGTGGTGCAACAACTGCAGGAGTATGAGATTGAAGTGTTTGGCAGCAATGCTGGAACTACTCCAATACTGGCTGCTCAAGGGCTGCCTACGTTTGGGTTTGGTTTCCCCAACCCTCCTCCTCTAGCAGAGCTTCCCACATTCACATCCCAGGCGGTTTCAACTTCCCTGACCTCCACACCCATTTTCTATGGGCCTGAAAGGAGTGATTCTGTTGCTTTGAATACTAATTTTGTCTTTGGGGCAGTGAGACAAGAACAGCCAGTAGCAAGAGCAGCCGTGGACCATAGCATGGACAGTTCTTGATGCTTTGGATTGTTGTGTGTGTGCCAAATGCCTGTGTATAACTCACCTTGATCTCTGCAAACCGTCTGTCAAAACATCCTTATGACAAAATTCTACCCGAGTCACTTGGGAATTGGACAACTTTGTAGTTTCTACACAGCAAGGTACTTGTGCTTCCTCGTGCATGGCAATTGGTGAATGATTTCTCTTGCGGTTGCCTGATCAGTGGCAGGCATGGAGATCACATTTTCACTTCCAATAAGCTAATTTCGAGAGCAGCTTCTTCAAGACATCAACTTCTGGCCTAGAGGTTTCCTTACCAGTTTGAATATGGATCTGCCCCTAAATCTAGGTCTCTGATTCTGAGCACAGGTCTAAGGCTTGTGTTGCCTAGTCCCATCTCCAACTAATGTTCGAGGTGGTGAGGGAAGGTGGCAAGGGACTTCTGGCATTTCTTAGGGGCAGATTCATGAGAATTCCAGTTAAACATGCAGGGAGGAGCCAACTTAGAAAGGGATCTTGTAGACCGCTTACATATCAATGTTTGAAGGCCCTTCTGTATTCAGTAGATCATTCTGAATTTGTTCAGCAGTATTCCTGTTTACTCTGGTTTGTTGATGATGAGCTTCTGTACTCAATACCTCAATATGAAGCCAATGGTTGCTGAACTTCAAGATCTGGGAGTCATGGGTTGAGTGCTGACTGCTGACCATTGCACTTTTGGTGTCCTTTTGGTTTGTGAGTGTTCCAATTCTTTCCTTTCTTTTCGATTTTGAGTCCTGACATGCAGTACTGGCCCAGAAGTCATGGGTATCCTGACTGTGTAGTGTGAAACTTTCATCTTATGACAGAGACATAGGCTGTGTGCTGACTGCTGACCGTTGCACAGTTGGTGTCCTTTTGCTTTGTGAGTGTTCCGAAATTCTCCCTTTCTTTTCAACTTTGAGTCCTGACATGCAATACAAGCCCTAGCTGACCAGGTAGTGTGAAATTTGGCTCTTTGTAATTCATAAGACTGGTGTAGGAAGATATTGACCTGGCAGCAACAAACTGCAAAGTGATTCTGATTGGAGAAACATGCCATGCTATTTGAGGGTTAAAATGCAGCATAGATGTTGGTGGAGTTGGGTGTCAGGATACCCAGGTATTCATCAACTTGAACAGTCTATTGCCTCTCAAGAATCTGATCAAGGCGGCACGGCTGATGTGTGCCACAGATCTATACCAGTCTGGTAGATCGTGAGAACCATAGTTGGACCTTATGATTCGTGGTTGAGGGTTTTTCAGGTTAAGAAAAATAAATGGATATGAGTTCAAACTCTTTGCTTTTGCTTTGTTTTACCAATTGTTGATTGAAGGGCATGTCTGCAGTTTCAAAAATATTTTTTTGACTTATGGAATTCATATACCATTTTGAGACCTAGTGTGATAACTAGAAACTCCTTTTTATTTGCTTGGTGGTGGTTATAGTAGTTAAAATTGCTGAAAGTGGCGGTGTTGGTAGTTTTCCCCCAAGGTTTTAAGTAACTGGCAAAAAGCAAACAAGTCTTGTGAACTTTGTTGCTAAAAAAGCTTTACATTGTTTTGCTCAGAACCAATTTTTTTGAATTTTAGCTTTGCCAATTTGAAGTCTATGATGTGTTTGTTCATATTGATGACGGGAGGAAAAACATTGTTTTAGGTACTTCCCATGTCTTCTGCATTTTGGGAGTTTCATGATTTTGTACTTAGTCCTCATATGCCAAATATGGCATTTGCAAAAGAAACTAATTTGAACAATAATGGCATAGGAATAAAATTAAACGCAGTCATGGATAAATTGCTAATTTTGAACTCTGTAGTTGGTGTTGTAGGTTTTTTAAAACATGGAAATCTTTTATGTCCAAATGCAATATCTCTTTGTTGGCATATCTAGTTTCATCTTGTGTAGTCTAGTATATGAGTGTACTAGTTGCAAGTGATATTTGCATGCAAGATTATGTGCTCAAAAATTGACATGACAATTGAGTTTTGGCAAATGTTAGATAAGTTCATTTCAATAATTTTATGATACCACCATTTTGTAAATGCTTTGAGGTAATCCATGTACCATGCTAAAGTTGATTTCATTGGTTGCAAGTTCATCACCTTCATAATTTGATCATTCACACCTAAATGAAGTTTTCATAATGAAAGCTGGATTGAATTTTGAAATCGCAACAAATGAAATCTTTTTTAAAATGTACATCAAAACCATCCATTTGATTTAGCACTTGGTGTTTTCATGTCCTAGTAAAAGAATATGAGTTCATCAATGGGAATTTTTTGAACCTTTTTTATTGCATACATGATAATTGTTATTGAAAGTTGATGTAAAGCTTGAATTATTTTGTTGATTGAAGAATTAATGTGCATGCCTTTTAGAATGGGATCAGTCAAATTTGCTTGACTACAAACCCTAAAAATGATGCTAAATTGGAGTTTGCACATGGAGGATGATGCAACAGCATTGATCATGGGCACTGAAGAAAAAACTTGCATGATTGATTACAATGCTTGGTGCTCAATATCAATTTGTGAAGCCAAGGTGGATTACTATTTGCATTTATATTTCAAATACATGCACTTTCTATTGATCAAAGAATGGCATCAAATTAGTGAAGATGCATAGAAATGACACAAATGCACAATGGCATTGTAATTAAACAAATACTATTTTGAATGCATGACCAAAAACCTCATGTATATAATACCCCCTTGAAGCTCCCACTTTGTTCACATTGTCATCACACAAATCTTGGGTGCCTTTGAAATAACATCACAACCTCCTTTAACCATTCACATAAATGGACAAAATAATTCACAAAAGTGTTTCTCCAATGTTATGGTTACACGTTAAAAAGAAAACAAAGTACCCATTAATCATCATGAAAGTTTTATATGGAGAAAGTTGAAAATAAGAGAATGAAGCCAAATGGAAAAATGGCAATCGACAAACCAATATTCCAACTCCATTATACATGAAATCGCATAAAATGGTTGTTGGGATTTCCTGGAAGCAATGTCACCATAGGAACACACAGTATTTACAGCAACATATTCCTAATAGGAAAACAAAAAACTTTCTTTCAACTACTGCAATATCTTGCACCTCTTCTACATTTGTAGCCTTCCAACAGTTTGAAGAGAATGTCTGATGACCTCAGACCTTCCAAGAAAACAGTGAAAAAGGTTTCACGATTTAAAGCATGATCAGCTTCTTCTTCCCCCTCAGGCACCGGTGCTTCCTTTTCTGACCACCAACAGTTTGTTCCAGAAGCATACCCTTAATTAAAGCTGATTAAACCAGGAAGTTGAAAGCAGACCATGAGTTCACATACCATAATGGACACTCATGAAACCACTGTTAACTCCCAAGTGACATTTTCATTGATTCACTAACAGAGCTGCATACTACATAAGGAATATTCTGTTTACCATCAGCCACACATTTCTATTTGAAATTGCAGAGAAAACTCCACAATAACACTTCAAAGGTAAACCAATCTGTCAGAGAAAACTCCACAGGCAAAACCAATCTGTCCGTTTCAGTAAAACTAAAACAAACATGGCAAGAATTGAGTGCAGTCGTATCAGAACATGAATGGTAGTGACTAGCTACCATTACTACTCCCCCACTGAGTTCATCAGCTCCCAGTGGGTGGGTGTAGATTTAAGTATATAATAATCTGCTCAAAGTTTGGGCAAAAAATTGTACAAAAAATCTGTTGTCATCCTGAGATTCTGTTGCATTTTCCCCAAAGCAATGTGGAAGGAAGACTCTGTCATGCTGTCTGCTAGAGCTCTAAAAGATATCAGTATCATCAGCCACACTTGTTGATTACCTATCAACTGGCTGTCCCACCATCAGTTAGGTTCTCATCTGTCATGAGTTTCAGAGTCACTCACCTCCAAGGGCTGCTGTCTGCAATAGCAAGTTCTACTGAAGTGAACTTGCCACTGTAGCACTTTGCCACTCACCACCGAGAGACCGATGAACTAAAAGCTTAGAAAATGCTGCCCACCCACATGATCCAACACTCCAAGAGAGGCCCTTTTTTCCAAGTCTCCTTATGATTCATCTACATTCAACTGTTGTGGTAGAGTCCCAAATCTTTTGCACTTTCCCCACTTGAACCACCTTTTGCATATGTGCCTCCAGTTGCAAATTGAGGAGAACACAACTCTCGAACATGTATAGGAAGGCTTCTCATTATACAAACGCCCTCAGTTTAGAGGTCAGCTGAGCCTTCTATTGGACTACTTAAGATTCCTGGGATTTTTTTGGGGGAGGATAATTTAATCAATAGACCAAATGCAATCGTCTCAACTCAGATTGGAAGGTTCCACTGGCGTTCAGTGTGCGCTGGGCAAGGTTGCGGATATCCTCTCGTGAGCACTCCCTTGAGATACGGACTAGTTCCCAGAGAGCCCCTCCTGCCACTAGATCTTTTGCATTCACCTCTGCAGGACAGAACACACATGCAATGATGGTGTGAAGTTAATATTGGAGGTCAGAGCACTACAGAACGCCTTTTACATAACTGAACTGAGTTATGTACCCTTGCTGCCAAGACTATCATGTAAGCATGTACAAGATGAATATTTTGAGATCAACAGGTTGAAAGGCAGGCAGGCAGGCAGTCACCATGCTGTGCCAAATGGCAAAGGGCTAGCTCAATGTGGCGCCGGATGGGTGATGCATCATTGTTTGCATTGGCCACAATCCATGGCAGAGCTCCATCATCAATAAGAAGTGACCTCCCAGTTTTATACCCTGCAACCCAATATCGAAATACATTCCCCAATGATCCATCAGCTAATCTACTTGCAGGTTTTGCATCCTACAAGTAACTACATGATAAGTTGTTAAAGATGCATACCTTCCTCAATACTTTCTGCACATGCATAGGAAACCAAAGTGATCATGGGAAACCTACCTTGAGCAGCTCCTCGAGATTCACACTTCGCAAAGTTTGCAATACCCCGGGCAACTTGGGCAAGCACATCAGGATGGCGGGAACGAACCATGCCAAGCAATGCACGGATACCACCTTCCTCTCTTAATTTTATTTGCAGTTTGTCTGATCCACACATATTGTGATTCATCTTTAGAAGGTATTGAAGAATGAACAAGCTTTAACCTAATTGCAACTCAAAAGTCCTACACACTCAAAACTAGCTCACCAATGCTTCTTGGAGAAACCCAAAAAAAAAAGAAAAAAAAGATAAAAGAAAAAAATCTTTTGTTCAGAGATCCAAGATTACCATTTCCACACAAATTGGCAATGGCTCCAGCCACCATTCGTAGAGTCTGAGGGTCCTCTGCATCATCAGCAGTTCGTGCCAACAGACCAATGCCTCCTTGTGCCATTATTAGCTCTTGATTTGTCTCTGATATATGAAAAACCCCAAGATCAGAGCTCCAATCACTAAACAATCTGATCCATCTTCACTGGCTTGAAAGACTGATATATGCACCAGGACTGGGACTTCAATCTTCATGAGTGTACACAGGAACCTTACCATTCATGGCCAAGTTTGCTACAGCACCAGCAGCCACCCGTCTGATGGTTTCATCTTCAGAACTTTGCAAGAGATTTAGAAGAGAACCCAAGCCCCCTGCCTCAACAATCTTCTCCTGATTTGCTTCTGTTAACAAGCCAATACCATCACTGCAAGTGTCAGAAGTACATGGATAACTCCCTGCAATTCTGAAAAACTCTGTTCAATTGCTGGGTAAGAAAAATAGGCAATCTAAACCTTTGTCATCACAATATTTTACCATCAAAAAACTGAAAAACTGTTACTGCAGTTTGGACCCCTTCACCCTTTAAGTCTTGGCACTGGCTAAGGGACAGCAATACAGATGGTCTGGTGGGAATTAGGCCATAGGCTCTGTTCTACCATGCATGGATCAGGAAAAGAGAGAAGTGTTTATAACAACCTTCAGCCGCAAGATTGGCCACCACCTTCACAGCATGCACGCGAACATCAACATCTTCGGATTCCAGCAGTGAAAGTATTTTGTGCAATCCCACTGCATGATGACACCCAGTTATCTGAAATCAGAAAAAACTGCATCTTTAAATCATCATCAAGAGTTCAGACCATGGGTAGTAATTATGTCACTCAAAGACAACATTTGGTGGGATTCTTCTTCCTACCCATAATGCATTTCCATCCAGGCACCTTGGAAATTTTGGAGAAATTTTTTCAACTAAAGCCAAAGGCGGGAGCAAAAGAAATTTGCCTTGCTCAAAGAGCTTGGCAATAGTTGCGCGCTGCCCATTGATTGTGTCACGCATATGATTGGGCTTGGAGATGCTAACACCTGGGCTCTCTGATCCTATCGAGCTTCTCTCAGAACCTCCTTTTTCCATCATCCTTCTAGTGTGCTGAAAAGGAATACCAACGATGAAACTCTTCAGATGTGCATGCACTTTTCTAGGAAGAGAACCACATCACAGCCTGTCTGTCACTGACAAAACTACATAAAATAGTTCACTGGAGGCATGCAATGATGTGCTATCTAGCAAGCAAGTTAACCAACATCTGCCATCCTCATTGCAGGAACGAGATGTAATAGACATACAATGGGGATATCCTTACAAAAGCTAGAGCTTTCTGGCCATCATTAAATAGAAGTACCTCATCGCCTTCATCACTGAGCAGTGAAACTTGCTCTTTCAAACTCCGGATCTCCTCCTCCAACCTCTCTCTGTCCTTGAGCTCATCATCCAATCTCTGCCTCAGAATTAAAAGTTCATCACTCTGCTTCTGCAGGTTTCCGTTTAAACTTTTTCTTGATGCTTCAGATTTTATAGCTCGCAATTCTTGCTCCAGATGCTCCCGCTTCTGACTTTCCTTCTCGAGTGACAGTCTCAAACCCATGATTTTGCTGCTGTATTCAAGTGGCTGCAACAAGAAAGAACCAACCAATTGGAGGGGTTAACCATCATTGTAATGCACAATCACAAAGGGACCTTAGAAGACAGCTTGAAAGCCCTCTCTATGTGGCTGAAGTATACATGTTCAGTTTTCCTTGGAAACCATCAAATCTGCCTTCTAGAGAGTACTTGACAATCTTGAGAAAGGTACCAATTATCCATATTGTAGTCAAGAACAGTTTTCACTACCTGGCTTGAGTTGCATCAGGGGGGTTGCAAAGGAAAGTACTAGCATTTTTACCTCCTTTCTGTCATGCTGAGGTTGATCAGAGCTGACAATATCTTTCTCATGTATTTCACATTGAGCCAGCTCCTGTTGTCGACTGGCTAACTGCTTCTCCAACCTCTCACGATGTCCACGCTCCTGCTGTTGGGTGGCCAATGCATCTGCTAGTTCCATCTGGTGCTTTTGCATCTGCTCCATCAGCTCTTTCTGATGCTTTTCCACCACCTCAGTCATTTCTTTCTGGAGCTTTGTGATCTCAGCCTGTATGTATTTCTGCTAGTAGACAACCAAAACATATTCATGTCAATGCATCTATAGCAGTGCTCTTGGATCATATACCAAAGTGTATGGAGATCAGCACACCATTCCCTTCTCCATCAGGTACAATATCATGATCTCCTTGTATATGCCAGGAATACTAGCAACAAACTTAATCAGTGGCAATGAAAAAAGACAACTGGGTATGACATTGTCTCTAAAGATATGATTTTGAGGGTAGAATGTCTCAAGTGAACAGACAGTGAAACTGTCACACTTGTACACATCAAAAGTAGGAGAGTGGAATTGCTGAGAAAGCTACTGCACTATTCTATATCAGATCTGAACAAACTGCAAATCCTCTGAAGCACAAATTGATTTGTTGGGCATTTATATCCAGAACATACCTCTTCTTTTCCTGTCTCACGTTCAAGAGAAATTGCTTTGACCTCCTTTTCAAGCTTCTTCCTGAGGACACACTCTGCCTCCAGTTTTTGCTTCATGTCCGCAACAGCCTTTTGACAACGCACCTTTTCTGCTGCTATTGACTATACACACCTCTGAGTATCAGCTGTATGTTCTATGGCTTTTACAACAGCATAGAAGATGCATTGAAAAGGTACAGCAACCATAGAAGGAAGATTGGAGATGGATGGAATCAGCAGGGGAACAACACAGTGGTAAGCAGCAATAACGAACCTCCAGAGCACTTGCAAGCTTGCTCTCAGCTTCAAAAACACATTGCTGAGCTTCCTCAAGACTTCTTGCTGAGTCATCTTCATTATCCTCCCTAGCTTTGATTTGCCTCTCATTCTCTGCAACTAATCTATCCAGTTCTGTTTCCAGCCGACGGCAGAGGCTTTTGTAATCAAACTCCTCCTTGAGTTTGACCATGTTTTCGACTTTCATTGCCTGCATGAGGCACATTTCCCGCAAGATCAGAAGAACAAAGGTCTATCATTCTGTCTCTCCTCTGGACTACTAAAACACCATGTATTTCAGATCAAGACCCACAGGCTGCCATAGACAACCTCCCATCCTAGTCAGAAATTGTTGGGAAACCATCCATCCTACAAAGATCGTTTCTTCCTAAAAACATTAGCACCTAAAAAAACTCACTACACAAGGTGCATAAGGTTTCAACACTTGAGAACCCACCCAAATAGTTTCAAACACACTACAACTTCCAACAAAAGAGATGGTGATAATGACCCACCCGTTGACCAAACATGATGGTGCTCGAGGTTTCTCCACGGTGCTGGGGAGATGGTCCAATTGTCACCACCAGTGATGTCCGAGCAGTTCCTGAACAAACAAAATGTTCAGCATTCCTACAGCCATATTCACAGAATACTAGAGGCCTGCCTGAGCTCTGATATGCCATTTAGACCTTGATTGATTGAATAATCTACAATAAACCCAACCTTGTTGCCCAAAGTTCTGCTGAGAGACTGCAAACATGCCTTGCAGTTTTTATGAAGCTCAACAAACATGCACAAATGTAAAATGATTTCTAATGCTCCAGGAGCCCATGCATCTGGAGAATGTGTGCCCATTTTATTTTCTAGTCTGGCAGAGGGGACAACAAGAGTGAGTACCTCCAAAAGAATCCCGCAGCATTCTTGTCAATTTGGAATCACGTATAGGAACATGAGGACTGTTTTCAGCAAGGGCATTGATGCACTTCCCCAACGCTGTTAAAGAAAGATTAATAGACTTTGCCTCCTCTAGGGTATGGCCTTCACTCCCTGCTTGAATCAATGACAATACGTTCAGCAATGGTTAACTGACCCACTATAGATAATACCCAGAAGCCTTTATAGATGCAATAGGGTACAAGGACTCTTTCAACATACATGACTAATAAATCAGAGAGAGACCTAGTAAGAACATAACAAAAGAGGCTGAAGAGAAGAAGCAAGGGAATGAAAACAAGAGAGGAAACGGACCAGATTTGTCAACCCGTTCAGATCCTGCCAGATCAACAATAAGAAGTTTGCTTCGGCGAATAGTAGGTGCACGAATGCCCTTTGTTAATTGACTCCCAGTGCCGTTCTCATTCAAAACAATAAGCTCTCTATCTCCAGCTTTAGCCCTAACTGTTTTCTTCACTTGTACCTGTTCCAGCCCTCCACATGAGCACCTCCCACCTAGTTTAGGAAGGCCCCCTTCCGCATTGTAGCCAAAGAAACCACCAGCTTTTCCACCCAGGTCCACAATTCAGGCCAAAATTGACATTTATGATATACAAACTGACAAGCAAGACCTGTAAGCATAAGTAGGAACAGGCTGAGAAAAATGGGTGGAACTGGCAGACGAGATACCAATAAAATTGCATGACTCCGTGAAGATTCAGTATTGAGCTTGGTATTGGCAGCAAACCGATTGGCCTCCCCAACATCCAGCAGTCGTACAAAGCTACTCTGATCCTGGATTTGTACTTGGGTAGCTCCAGGGACTGAAACATCACCTGTTTTTGGGTCCTCTGTGATTGCAATGTTGTCTTTTTCAGGGGCTAAAAGATCTTGCACTGACTCCATGTACAGCTGTTGTTGTACACATCAAACATAAAAGGTAAGATAAAAAAGATGAGATGGACTGAGTTAGGGACAATAGTATGATGAAGAAACCATTCTCCTGTGTCCTGCAAAAAGAATCCACCCAAAAACCTGGGATACCTGTAAATATGACACAGTTACTGTGTCCTCGCCAGGTAGAATATCTGCAAGAATGTCTTCCATTGCACGGACCATGATTCCCCGATCTGAACAGTCGTCCATTCCTAACCTTCCAAGTGTGAAGGTCTTTCCAGTTCCCGTTTGTCCATATGCCATAACAGTTCCATTATACCCTTCAAGCACACTCTGGAAGAACAATTGACATGCAAGCCAGCCACAGTCTTAGCATATCATCGTGTGAGACCTTGATGACCAAATCACAGAGAGCAGATTTGCATTCTAAGTGGCTAGAAAACTCTGTGAGGGATCAAATTGCACATCATCACTTGCAAGTACTTTCTGCAAGCATCTGAAGAATTTCCCATGTCTGGTTTTAGATTGGAATTACTGAAGGTCAGTTAAGAAGTCATAGTACCTCAACAACAGGCTTTGCTACCACTTCATAGACACGTTTTTGAGAAGATGTTTCTGTGAGCACTTCATCAAATTGGTATGTCTCACAATCCCAGTTGTTCTTGCGAAGCTTCAGTCTCTTCAACTAAGACACAAAATGCCAACCCACAGGGAGTGATTCAAATACAAATGAGGATCAGCATGCGAAGAAGCTATCTGAATCACACGAAGATGAAGAAATAATTCCAGGAACTTTGAGGTGACTGTTCTGTACACCAATCCACATAGCCACCCTGTCTGTCTTTCCTTTTCATTCAACTCTATACATTTGCATCTGATGTGTATTCAGCTGCTCTCCCTAGTGGACATTGAATCATGGCAGCAGAATCTTGGAGGAATTAACATTCAAACTTTGTTGACGTTTGATGCAATAATAATGTAGCCAGAATACAAGGAGAGTAAGCACAACAAACCTCAGGTTGAAGCTCAACGCAGTCAGCAAAATCAACATCAGATACCAGTTCTTCAGCATTCCTGGGCCGCAATCTCACTGCTACCCGTACCCTGTTGGGCACTGTGTCACAATCCAACAACCGGATAAACCAAAATTAAAAGAGAGAATGCTAATGAAGCAGACAAAGATACCAAGCTTGTTGTATTGCATTGCAAGCACAAGAAGAACAGAACTCCACAAAATGAAAATGTATATGTAACATCAGTCTACAAAATCCAAGGAATGGGTTTGCAGACAGAAGCCCCAAATTGACACCAAAAAAAGAAAACCCACAGGGACAGATTGATGTTCAAATACCCCAAGAAACCATTGATGTCAATTTTGAGAACTGCAATTTATTCAAGGACTGAGTTTGGGATGTTGTAAAATGGCACTTCCTAATAGAAGCATCATCAGAACAGAGCAAACAAAGTACTCAAAAGGAATTGAATGCCGACAACAAGCTTTGCAATTGCCCCTGTGCTCCAATGCTGCTTGCCATGTTGGAAGAAGGACAATGGCAGCATTTCCACCACCCAATTCCCGCCTGGAGAAAAAGCCTTGGGAGAAAGAAAGTCTTTGGAGAGAGAAAGGCATTTACATTAGGTCAAGACATTGGTCAGAGAGTTTGAATTTCAATTTGTCTTTCTGTACATGAGAGTGGGCTTCAGGGAAAGAAAAGCATGCATAACAATCTTTCCCATTAAATAACAATTGATAGCAAACCAACCCTAATGTTACAAGCAAGAAGGGGGTAATGTTGATCTGCTTTCAGTCACCATGGTCCTTAAACAAAGAAGCTCTGCTGCTTCATGCAATGGGTTATTGCTAGATTTGTTCATTCATTTCTGCTTTTTGGGTGTCCAGATTTCTACCAGCTCTCTTCTTGCTCCCCTGCTCCTCCTCCATTGAACACAACAAAACATTGTGCCATTTTGGACCAGATCTTGTAGCTATCTGTTTTCGATTCATCTGGTTTGTAGAGTGCGCATGGGAAGGAGGAAAATACTTTGATAATGTGCCATACAGAGGACACATAGTCTGCTTGTACAGTAGGGGAAGGGGGGAAAGGGGGCACTTCCATTTAGATTTTGTCCACAATGTGGGTATTTCAGGGGATGGAGGAAAAAGGAATGCAGATGTCACAATGCCATAGAATGCTGTAGAATGCCACACAATGTCATCATGAGTCAAAAAATGTTGGAATCCCAAGGACCCAAAACCAACAGTTTTGTCAAAAGCACACTGCAGCATCACGATGCGCAACGTCCCTGGGTCTCGGGTTTTGACCATCCGCTGGAGGATCCGTCCACACAAATACCACTAGAAGAACAAGCCTGTAGCAGTTACGAAAAGTTTGCAAAAAGAGAAATGCGTAGACTGCGCATTGTTTCACACACACAGACACACAGAGGTGCACATAGAGACAGAATACCCACAGAAGAACACGAGGAAACAGGGAGCGCGAAGGAGAGAGAGAGAGAGAGAGAGAACAAGGGGGAGGCAGTGTGAGATTTTGAGACCTGCAGTTTCGAAGCCATTTTTGCCGGCGGACCCACTGCTACTGCGGCGATGGTAGGCAGTGGAGGAAGGCGATGCGGATTTGGGGCGAACGGAAGCAGAGCCAGCGGGAGTGGCAGCAACCACCGGCTTATGACCATTGCCAGAAGCAGCAGCAGTACCAGAACTATTCACAGACAAAGGTCGATCCACACGCAACAAAGTCCGCGGAGTAATCGTCACACCACCACCACCACCATTCTTATGCACTGAGGTGAATGCCATCCCCTAGAAGTAGTTCTATTGCCCCCCCCCCCCCCCCCCCCCACAACCCCCCCCCCCCCCCACCCCCCCCC
>Ga0116231_10001805_pt1 | contig 44535 bp, 44 predicted proteins | sample S1TSphgellanicum_2_FD_89695 | JGI IMG/M metagenome (GOLD analysis project Ga0116231, IMG submission 89695) | Host-associated microbial communities from peat moss isolated from Minnesota, USA - S1T2_Fd - Sphagnum magellanicum MG | ecosystem: Host-associated > Plants > Peat moss > Unclassified... | reverse complement strand
GTAATTGCTTGGTGTAAAACTATTGATGTGAGAGGCAAACATGCAAAAAGAAGAGCTCCCACAATGTGGTGTATTTTGAAGTAAGTAAACTTAAATATATAATTCGAATGAATGCCTTGCTTTCTTATGATAATAAAAATGTTTATTTCAATAAATATATTAATGGGAAAAAAATACTATTGATTGTTAACTTCCACATTGTTGAATGTTATTATAATTGTGTGTAGGACATTGTTGGAATGAATAGGCATGTTCTTCTTGTCCATGTTTTTTGTTCGGATTTTTTATTTGCTTGATTGGATTGGGATTTATTATGTGAATATGAATTTATTCATTACCATTGTACTAGTTGAATTTTGCAATTATTAAAAAATTTGAATTAAAAAAATGTTTAATACACATGTTTATATCATGCATTGCATCATATATAAAAATATTTTAAAATACAGTATATTATCTATCTTTTGAATTTTTTATTTATTTAAAAAATAAAAAAATGTAAATGGACTTATTGCTTTTAATTGTGAGATTGTTGAATTGACATTAAATAACCTTGGATTAATCCAGAGCTTTTTTTTCCCTTTCAAGGGGTTCTAGTAATGAAATAAATGACATAATCTGCCACCGCAGACCTGCCTTATGCTTTTGTTACGAGGTGAGGATTTGGAAAATGGCCAGCCACGTCCCAAGATGGCACATGTCGAGATGTCAAGGCAGGCTGCAAGGCGGCATACCTCTCTAACGCTGCGGCAGTAGGTGGTGTAGGACGCAAGCGGCGCAAAGTTGGGCAATAGATCTGTTCTCTTGCTCGAGTTGGCTTTGCCGTTGTTGCGGGGAAGAAGACGAAGAAGAGGAAGAAGAGGAGGAAGAAGAAGAAGAAGAGGGGAAACAGTAAGAGAATTGGGGAAGAAGAAGACGAAGAACAAGAACAAGAAGCGAAGTGGGGAAGGAAAAAGGAGAAGAGAAAACGGGGATTGGCAGAGAGGAAGTGGGCGAACAAAAACAAGGGAGAGGAGGTCGGGGGGAGAGGGGGGAGGGGAGGTTGGGGCCACGATGGATGCGAGCAGAGGTGTTGGGGGAATGTATGTCAAGGTGTTGACGCCGCCGGATGTGAACAAGAACACGTCGTGGTTTCAGTATCCGGGAGTGTGGACTACCTACATCCTCATCATCTTCATCTCCTGGCTTCTAATACTCTCCGTTTTTGGATGCGACGCTGGAACTGCCTGGACTGTTGTGAACCTCGGCCACTTCGCTGTAAGTCCAACTGCCCCCTCCACCCCTCCCCCGGCTGATCTCGAAGAAAGACGTGCCTTCTTTTTCTTCTTCTTCTTCTTCACTCTGTTTTCTTTTGCTTTCCAAGGTAACCTAGAAGTTTGGCGACCTTGCGAGTATCGTTTTCGTATCCAGCAAGGTGTATGCTCGACGGTACTATATGCATTTTCAAATAATGTAGCCAATACTAGTTATGAGGATCCCTGCTCACCTTGCAAGTTGTGCATCCACAATTTCCAAACCAGCTATTATCAAAGGCACTGGCTCAATTAGCGGTTCAAACATAGGGGACTTTGAGTATTGTGGAGAAGATTTTAGCATCCACTATGCTTCTCCCATATTGATTGTTGGAATCTAGATCTTCAGGATCGTTGATGACATTTTGGCATTCTTTTATATCCTTTCTCCAAGGGATTCTCCTCATGTACTTAGGTCATCATAAGATCACATCTGTCAACATTTTGTCTAGGCATCAGTTGTTTCACCATCCAATTGTTAGTATCCAGAAGTGATTGCTCAGACAAAAAGGTAGCTCACAATGTAGAACTGATGTACTTATTGTCAAGTCTTCATTGGATCAATCCTCATGGTGTTAATGAGCTTCCAAATGGAAGAATTTGCAGTATTGGAAGATTTCAAATTCTTGTTATGTATGTGTAGGGTGATGTATGTGAGCCAAACATGGGATGGTGCAGGTGACCTACCGTTTCTTCCACTGGAAAAAGGGCACACCATTTGCTGAGGATCAAGGGGATTATGCCAAACTGACTTGGTGGGAGCAAGTAGACAATGGCCGGCAGCATACTCGCAACCGCAAGTTTCTGATTGTTGTTCCTGTTGTCCTGTATGTGTTCTCTCCTCTTCCTCCTCCCTGATTTGTGTGCATGAAGATCCTCACATTTTTTAGTATTTGCTTCTTTTCTAGTTGCTTCCGGACATATGTTTCAGTCATGTGCATGATTAATCCTTCCCACTAGCTAAAGTAACACTTTTCAAAGTTAGTAATACCCTATCAAGAAAGAGCTATTTGCTGCAAAATAATCAGAGGCTTCCTATCTCTTTGTTGTCTTCTGTGGCTACTGGAATAACAGAGTCCAGACTGAAGCTTAAGTGTACTGTAAAGAACTATTGTGCATCTCAGGAACCCTGATCAAGGGACTTATACATCATAGTCCTATTCTTGCAAATATAAATTTTTTGAGCAAGTTTTGTGTGTCATAGTCCTGGTGTTAAAACAAGAATTTTTTGTCCAGATGGATGATAGGTTGTGGCCACAGAAGTCTGCTCTGTCAACTGTAGCTTATTGATACATCTTAGAGATCTTAATGCTTCAGCCAAACCCTGATTTTTGTTTGTCTCAGTACCTGTATGATACAACTTTCTGTTCTCAAAGCAGGCAAAAACTCTCCATTGTGGCCCTGTAAGTCTTTATAGATGAGATACATTTTACAGAACTTTCATTTCTTTGCTGGCCGAAAGGCCTCTGTTCACATCAATCCAAACACTTGATGGCTTTTCAAACTTCTACTAGTGGGAAGACTAGTATCCCACTTTGTCTAGATGTGTTATGGGAACTATTTGAACAGTAAACAAATGCTGACTTTTTGGAGCTGCTGTATCCAAGGATGCTGCTTGTTTCTGGGTGTAGCCATAAACTTGTTTGCTTAAGACAAGGTCTCGGGAAGCTCATTCCCTTCAAATGCAGCTGCACCAGCTGCTTGTCAAGTTTATTCATCTTGGGCATCATGGATTTTTCCAGATACAAAAATAGAATATACACAGTTTTCCTTGTTCTGAGTACCTTCTCTTGCATGAATTTTCTTCCATAGTTGTTCATAACTCTACCTGAGTTCTATGGGACTGGGTGAGAGTTTGTGTTCTCATGGGTTGTTAATGAAAGTGTGAACTTTGCTGTGGCTGCTTTCAATTGCAGTAACTTGCAAAGCTCACTTTGTTCACAACGGTTCATGCTGTTAAAGTTCTCCATCTTGTTTCTTGCTCTTTTCATTCTATTTACTCATTTGGTTTCTTTTCTTTGCTTTTTCCTTTCTCTTCTGTTTTGTTCCTGTCATTCTTGGGTCTTTTGGGTCTTCTCCTTCTCCCTTCAGTGTTTGGTGAGTTTAGTTGGCATCATAGCTGGGTTTGCCCATTACTTCAGGTCTTGTGACCTAAACTCTGTATGTTCATTAATATTTCACACCGCTGGCTGTTAATGCAGTCAGTGGGCATGTTATGGTAGGTGGTCAATACAATACAGGTTGTGGTTGAAGCTCTCTGAATATTCAAATGACCTATTATTCAAACCACTCCTCAGTACTTGGTTTTTTCCCCCTGTTCTTTACAGTTAGGTTTCCTCTTTTTCATGCTTGCTAATGTGTTGCTGTTATGTTGTCACATCTGAAATCCCTATATAACCGTATTATTAGGTCATCTCTCAAATCCTTTCAGTTTGACATAGATCTGACATACGGAGAAATTCTTAGTTCTGATGACAATATTGCTCTCAATCATTGTAACTAGTTCTTTTAGTAGGGTATATACATGCCTTGATTTGAAGTAATAATGTGACTATGTGTGTGAGACTTGGTAGACTGCTTGAGTCCTGTGATTTGACTTTTTTTTGGTTCAGGGAATAGCCCTTATTTTCAAATGTGTTTGGTTCAAGAGTAAGATGACATTAAGGTCTATTGACTCTCTCAACAGTGCAAGGTGGCAGAAGCTACAGATTTACCTTCTTGGTTCGGTTTCCTCATAGACATTTCTTCCTCATGTTTTCCTCAGTCTTTAGGCTAGCAGTCCATTTGTAGTTGAAGGGGTACTTATTGTGCAGTCTTTTAATTAATTTCCACCTCTTTGTTTGAGTTTCAAGTCCAATTTTTCTTACTATTTATCCTTAGGAAGAAGGCTTGTAGACAATCCTTGTTCCTGATGACCCTGATTTCTCTGACTTCACGTATCTAGACAGGGACTCTATTGACAGTGGCATGTACCCTAAATCCTTCATTCTGTAAACTTGTATTTCTCATGCTCCACATTCAAATATTTTGGGTCTGGTAATAACCTAACAGTCAGAGGGCTTAAAACACTCTCATTTTTTACAAGCATCCTCAGTCAGGATATGTAGGTGTGAACGATGAACATGGTTCAGGTGGTTTATGTGTATTTTAATTTCTGATTCTGCCAAATTTGCAGTAGTCAATAGTCAGTTTTGTAGATTCTCACACTTTGTTGCTCAATAGAGTGCTTGGAAGCTCAAATGGCATGCTTATTTTGTCTTCTGATGAGAAGGGTTACTCTTCACAGATTTATCAGAACAAACAAGGGGTTTGCCTAAGAATGAAAGATTTCATTAATGCGTCTTGCTGTTACTCACCGGTCTAGTGACAGAATCTCAGTATGTTGGATAATGCATGATAGTGGACTTCCACTCACTTCTGATGAGTTGACTGCAGATTTTATGGTAGCTGGTCTCTATCATAAATATTGCTGTTGAAGTGTACAGAACATGTGTTTGACTTTTGCTATTTTTTGAACCATCTCACAGTTTTTTCTGTATTTTCTAAGTGGTGCTTCTCATCTGTTTCCCGTTTTCTGATATGTTGTTGGATCTGAAATGTCTATTACCTTGTTATCTGGTGTCTACTCAATCCTATTCAAGTTCAGGTAAATTGTGAGTATGGAGAAAATCTAAATACCTATAAAATTTAACATTATTATTTTTGGTTTTTCTGCGGGTCATTGAAGCCTGCTCCTATCTTTGTCTCTTTCTGGTGTTGCTGGTGGTCATGTAACAGAAGGTAAAGCTTAAACTAGCTGGTTGCTTGTATGGCTGAAATTGGTGAATCTCCATAGTGGATGTATGTAGTGATTGACTGTTCATGGTGTGGCATGACAGGTATCTGATAGCATCACATACCACAGACTACAGGAATCCAGTTCTGATACTGAATACAATTGCAGTGTTTTGGTTGGTCATTGCCAAGTTCCCAAACATGCACAAGGTTCGCATCTTTGGAATCAATTCAGACTATGACACATGAGACTTCATGACCAGCTTGGTGACTCTGCTGCCTGATGCAGGTGTCTCACTGGGCATTTGTGCATTTTGTTTACTTTGTTCACTGCCCATAATATCCTCGCCAGCTTTTCACACTAACATACCCCCTGAGATTTTCTTGACTATCAGGCTTCTGACAATTCTGAGTATTAGGAACAGTATTGGACAATATCTTGCCTTCTGGCTGAACTCTCAGGCTTAATTTGTAACTTGGGTAGTTCATTCTGTAAGTAAACGTTAGGTGCAGGACAACATTGAAGGTGTGACTTTTGATCAGGCCATGGCAAAATAGAAAAAAGCGTAGTTGAGTTGTTGAATTGTGGGTAAAGCTGCCCATATGTTATTTGATATAACGGCTACTCAGTTCTGAGAAGGAGTTTTCAGGTGATGTAATCCCATTGATTTAAATGTGACCTCAAGCAACATTTCAGGAATGTCACTGTTGGAGTTAATGTCTGGTTTGTGGCAACAAAGCCAATACACTTGGTAGCAAATGACACTGGAACAGAAGCAAGTGAGTATGGTTACAAAAGCTTACTAACCTTTTCCATGTCCTGTGTCAGACTTTCTAGTCCCTACTTACCATCTGCAAGGACTCTGTAGACAAATGTTGGACCAAGAAGGCAGAGGGGCAGCTCGATCTCTATCTAAATTTCTGCCTGTATGCCTCAATCTCAAACCTGTCTCCAGTTGTCTTTGAATTTGATTCTTCTGTTGAAAATGTTTTTAGAGAGATAATAAAACGGAATATTGGAAAACCACTTTTCTTGCTCATTTTGTCATTACATCCTACAAACCTGCAATTCCTGATGTTCCTCAGCTTACCATCTTTCCCCTACTTGTCCTTATCCAACCATAGGTGTTGGAAGACTCATTCCTGCTGCAAGTTTTCCTCTGTCCTGTCAATGGAAGGAGTTATGACAGGATATTACCTTTCAACAAAAACAAAGTCACCATATGCAGTTGTTTCAGCTTGCTTTGCAATTCTGTCCAAGTGCGGTTGAAGTGTGGAAGAGCGAACCCACATTCAAAATATCTCTCCATTTCATGCTATGTTGGAAATAGATTCTCCACCCAAATCCATCCTCCAGTTTATTGTAATGATGCATCAGTTTGCTTATGCCCAATTGAACTCCATGAAGAGTGCAACTTGCTAAATGCAATGTACTAATCTTGTGTGAATGTGTCATTTACTCTGCCATTTCAACAATCAACTCATAAGAATCTTTGGTGTGTTTTTGTTTATGAACTTTCAGTATTCATAGTTACCTTGAAATTTGGTAAAATTTTATATCATGTACAAAACATCATATAAGTTGCACTGTAGAGTATGTAGTTAAATATATTAATGTTTTGAAATTTGGTTATATTCTTTCAAACTGAATATATCTAGAATAATCTTTATGTGGAAGTTTCAAGGTAAACAATCTCTCTTTGGATTCATCCTCCTTTTTTTCCCATGCTCCAAAGAGGTTTTCACAAAGGTTAAAATTTCACATGATATTCATTTGGTGCCATTCAGTTGCTCCATCTTAATATCCGTATTGAGATGAGTGAAAAATGGTTGCATTTGTTCTCAAAGGCAAAAGAACTATTGATTAGGAGCATGAGAATTATGACAAATTATATGTTGTCCAAGTTTGAACACAATCCCAACAAGGGTGTTTTTTTCAATTTTTTAATTTTTAATTTTTAAAAAATTTCATTTCATATATATATTTTAAAATTTTGGTTTTTCAACTTTGTGAGGTATGTAGATTGGTGCTCATCCACAAGAATACTTAGACAAATTTGGCTAGAGGTTGGAGAGAAAAGTAGAATTGTTTTCAAACCTCATGAAATAAACATTATAAAAATAAACTATGATTGATGAAATTTCATCACTGATGGATGAAAAGTGAATATGTGAACAACATGTTCAATGATATAAACCTATTCATCGAGATTATATTATAATTTATTATAACTATATTTATTTATTTATTGGTTCTTTTATGATGAGGTTGATAAATGTTATGTATGATAGAAGCTCCTTTCTAATGCTTAATCTTAAATGGCCAATCCAATCATTTCTTACCTACTTATGTTAGTTTTTAATCTACATGTGTTGTGTTAGTTGAAGGGTCAATGGTTATATCAAACCCTTGAATATGTTCAAATATCTTGAAATGATTGATATTTCTAGAAATATATTATTTACATGCAATCCTACACCATGCAAGTATGTTGCATGATATTAAAATGTTTTCCTAATGCTCAATTTTAAATGGTTGGTTTTGGTCATTTTGTACCTACCTATGTTAGTTTATGACCTTCCTATAGTCCTTTTCCAACTTAAAAGGCATGGTAATCAAACCAATACCCTTGCAAAATATATTTCATGAAGTGCGGATTTTTGCACATACAACAACTCTCACATGCTTGTCAATTGAAGAATCAACAAGTGAATGCAACCTTTCATACATGGGAGATTTGAAAGTTGAAAATGAATCTATATCCAATACAAAACAATCACACAAATTGCTTGAATCTTTCAATGCTAGCAACATGACACATCTAAATTCTTGCAACAACAATGCCAACACTTAGCCTTTGCACTTTGAGCTTTTGTGCATTTCATGATATTTGTATTAACTTGTCACAAGTTAGCAATTTGGATGATAAGTATGACATTGTATAACATATTGATGTCACCATGATCTTATGTTTCAAGCACTAGGTTTAGTTGTTATTATCAGAATGGTGTGATAAATTTATTTTTGATGGGTCAACACCTTTTTCAATTGACAACTCCTTCATTAAAAAAAAATGGTCTTTTATGAATCTTCACATGACTTTCATGACGTTCAATATGCAATGTTGGCATCCCTCACCAACTCAATGTATGCATTGGATTCTTTCATACCATGATTAACCATAAACAAATGATTGAAATTAATAACCCAAAAATGATTAATTTCAAAATACTAACCAACATGAACCACACTCCTTTTTTTCCCTTCTTTCTTGAATCCAAGCCACTTTTGATTTGCCCTAGTCAATACCCACTTAATGTTTCAAAAAAATTCCAAAAAAAATCATCATTTTTTGTTACCCAAACATGAGTCCTATCTAATGCATTCACATTTGCCACGTGATAGACCTATAAGATGATTTTGAAATTGAAGTCTTATAACATGTCGATCTAGTGACCCTTCTATCCATGTGCATCAAACACCATCACAAGTTATTCCAATGAAGTGAACTTAGTGTGTAGGATAAAAAAATTGTGGTGTAAAGAAAATGAAGAATGCACCCTCAGGTGTTTTCTTATTGCTCCACAAGAAATTAATATTATTTTATGTTTTATTTTTTTCTTTGTTGCATTTTATTTTTGTGTTTTTTTTGTTTTTGTCCTTAGATCTCATGTTCTCTTTCATGTGTTGCTATGTTGGTAATTTTGTAGTGTAATTTTTTGGGTTTTTTTTTCATTCTTTTTCATTTTTAAAAAAAACTTTGTTTTTTGTTATTTTATATATGTCAAAGAATGTTCTTTCACGCTCTATGCATTGTAGACTTTCATCCATTTTTTTCCTCTTTGTGTGTCACAAAATATGAGTTGGTTTATTGCAGGTAAACTTGCAATACTTGCATGTAGTTCATAAATATGCACAATTTTTTGAGCCAATCATATAATATTTGCATCTATTTTCGTTTTTGCATTTTGATGACATAATTTTATGAAAGAAAAAGAATGGAGAAAAAAATAAAGAAAAGGAAGAAGAATAATAAGAAGAATGGAAAGAAAAAACAAGAAGAAAAAAATTGAATTTTTTATTTAGAAGATGAAGCCCTTTAAAAGTTTTACAAAATAATAAGAAATTTCAAGAAAATGATTTAACAATGAAAGTGTTGCACTACCAACTTAAATCCTTAGTATTACATGAGGGTATTATAATAAGTTAAACATTTTGCTATTCACAATAAATTTTTTTATAACAACACGAGGGTATTGCATTTTGTTATCTACCTTTTGCTAAAGCCAATTTAAGTGGTTGATAATTAGAACATTAAATAAACTATCACTTTAATTAAGAAAAAACACCAACATCCAAATTTGAGACAATGTTTATAAACAAAAGGGAGGAAAGGCATTTGCCCAAATTGGAAACCTAAGCCTAGGTTCTAATCCTTTCCCTAATTTTGTGAAGCAAATCAAGCAAAAAGAGGCAAGGGAATTTTAAAAGAACATTAAGCATAAAAGAAGCCTTGGTGATGATAGCCCACCTTAAGATGGATGAAGCTTGATTTTTCTACAAGGCAACCACCACCTTTTGCTTATAACACTAACAAAGGAGAGCCTCCAATGCCCCTAGTTGACCATGTCATATTATCACATCAGTGTAAAAAAATAAAATTTACTAGTGTAAGTAGCCAAATACTTCCACAACAAAAGGTATCCCCTTGGTATTGATCATGGTAAAATTAATCCTTTACATGATCATTGCATCAACCCCCTTAGAAATGATAGCTTTCAAAATTATATTTATTCAAATGGGATTGGTAATTACAACATTAGTTAGAATGTTGACCCCATTTGTGGATAACACAATGTCAATGTGTTGATGGAAAAAATGTTTAGAGGCCATATGAACTAATGGGATAATTGGATGTGTAGAGAACTATGCCTTTGAACCTGAGCCTATGCATGATTTCAAGTGAACATGATGAAGATAAGAAATCATGTTTAAGATGATGCTAGAAAAGATATGCTTATGCAATCTCTTTAATGTGTGTTTTATTCAAAAACTATTCAAAAGAGGGATGTAAGCTTGAACCATAAGGGGAAAAAGGTTTCATGCCATCCTCAAGTGTGCTTGGAATGGAAGTAACCAAAAACAACATGCTGTTATAACTTTTAAAATAAAAATGGTTGACAACCTTGCAAGAATTAAAAGGCAATGATTAAGGCCATTAAAGCCCAATTCCCCAAATAAAGCATTGGGGTAATGGCCTTAATTGAAATGAACCTTACATTTCCTTTTAGAAATGGGGAATGAAACTTACTAACAAACCAAATGACACGCTCCCAAGTTCCTAGTTAGACCCAAGGTGGGTCTAAGTTACTCAAACAGTGGAATTGTGAGGAATTCGGGGCACACTCTTAGCTCTCAACACTAGAAGGGCTAGAGGGGCGTGCTGAAGCTCTGGTATGAGACTAGAAAGAGTGACAAGCTTTAATTACTTATTCGAACCTACATCAATCCAATCAACAAGTTGGTTAGTTCACTTTTTGGAGCACCTTTGGTGTTAGGACAAGCCATGAGCAACTCTGGATTCACAAGACTCATCACGGCCTGGACTCGAGGGAAGCCACCACCTTCCCCCATACTTTGTGCCTCTCCGTGACACCCACATCCGAATGACTTTTTGTCCCGAGACTCTAAAGGAGGAGTCCTGAAACTGTCTCGATTTGGACTCCTAAGATTTTGTGAGGTCATAATTTTTTGTTCAGACCTCCGATGGGGATGAGGTCTAAAGAAAACTTGTAACTTTCCTCGAAAGCTTTCCAACGGTGTATTGCACTTCACTTGCAAGCATTGGGGTCGGGTCGATGCCCGACTTTTAGTGGTCGGGAGTCAAATTGCCAGTTTGACTCCCGGCCCTTCTTTTTGCCATAACTTGTGTTGTAGATGTCCAAATGGCCCATGTGAGGCCATTTTCGACATCTACACTTTGATAGCTTTCCAATGATGTAAAGAACACCTCAATGCGAGGTGTTTTGACCCCTACGATTGAACTCTGAAATTTTGAGAGTCCCAAAGGATTCCCAAGTCCCAAAGGACTCCCAAGTCTCAATTTCAGGAGTGTGAGTTTCATCCTCACATTCTCTCAAAGTAGGGTTGTGACACCAAGGGCCCTTCAAAACATTCCAACGAACTTAGATAAAAAAATCTCCCAAATATTTAAATTATAGTCATAAAAAATAAAAAGTTAATGATGGAAGCTTGGAAAGTGGGGGAAATTTGTAATATATATGAGGCCTTTGAGCAAAACACTACAAAATTAAGGATCTCGAAGGCCACTTAGATGTCCTTTAACCTTGGGAGCGCTTTTACATGCCACACATTTCCATCTAAAACATCATTGAAAAAGAAAAGGCAAAGGCAAATGAATCAAATGGAACTTTTAAAACCCTAATCCCACTTTCAAGTGTGCCAAATGTTGCCAAAGGGAAAAAACAAAAAGGTAGGTTGAAAGGGAACCAAATTACACATTTGTGGGGTTGGACAATTAACCACACCAAGCCCAATTAGGATGCAAAATGCTCAAAAACACAAAGAACCATTGAAGCATGACCAATGATGTGAATGCCATCAACTATCAAAGGGAATAAACATGAGGGGAAAATGCCTATTGAGTTACACAATGTTCAAAAATGAATTAGGGAAAAAATAAGCCTTCCTAATCAATCCTCTTATCATGTGCCCATGGAAGAATGAATAATTGTGAAGTTTTCTAATGAAGAATGATGATTGAAAAATAAGGGGAGTTGTGCAACATAAAAGGTTTGAATAAAGGGAAGAGCTGGGCCAATTGGCCACCCATAGTTCAGAGCTCCTAAAAGATGAATCTATGGGAGATTGTATTGAAAACATTTGCAACATCTACTTGCAACGTCACTCATTTGAAATGGACATATGAAGCTACTCAAATACCATGCACCACGATGTCGCAATCCCCCCTAACCATAATGTCAAACTAATTAGAAAATAAATGAGTTGAAAATGTGTCACAAAGTTGTAGGCATAAAGTTTTACTCACTAATTGATATAAGATGTGACCCACTATGATGGGCCAAATGCTTTCGGAAGGGTTGGCCAAGGCTATGAGATAAACAACTCCCAACATGCAAACTATGCTCCTAGGGATATACCATGCTATTACATAGGAGCACACCAATAATAACTCAGAAAAATTGTTAGTCAAATCTTTAAGGTCAAGTGTATTTCAAAAGGTGTTCAAATACCATGCTCAAATACCATGCTAGATGGTCCACTTGTTAAAAGATGGGAATATGGATGAATGTAGACTTGAAAAAATCAAGAAAACGGTTCAAGTTTATGTCCCGTAGAAACTCCATCAAAAAATTTGGGTTGGTTGATGACAAATCTAATGGGTGGAGAGCTTGCAACTATTGAACAATCTTAGTTGAAACAAGGGTTGAGGCAAGGCACATAAAGGTTCTAACAACTCAAACATACTCTTTGGCATGCCCCGAGGTTAAACAAGATGACGACGTTGTGGTGGGGTGGAACTCAAAGGGGATGTACTTTTTGACAGGGCCTATGTCGAGGTAAAGAAGCAAAAAAGGCTTTATACATGGAATAAATGCTTCACTTGAAGTTCCTCTTGATCACTTGGAAAAAATGCCACGAATGCACCTTGGTCTTTTATGTTCAGCCACTCCCTTTTGAAAAGGGAGGAGAAGGCTGATATGGGAAAAAAAGGAATAAGTGCCAAACAATGACGTTTGAAAGGCATCGAGCCAATCAATTTAAGGGAAAGCAAAAAAAAAATGACATCAATCATTGTCACATGTGAGTATTGCAAAACCTTGCCGTCCTTCACTTAAGTAAAGCTTTTAATTTGTTGACCTCAATTTTTGTGGAAGATCAAAGCAAGTTCTTCCATCCCACTGGGAGAAGTGGGATGGAAAAAAGTGTAGGTGGAAGATCAAAGCACTTGTGCACACAGAAAAAAGGCTTAACTTCACATTACCTAGTGTTTACTCTCTTGGGACTATGCTATCTTTCATGCTAGGGGTGGGACATGGCCGAAGCCAAGTTGAAGCAAGTAAACTTACAAAGTGCAAGAAGACACAGAAGCCATTCACTTATTGATTTCTGGGACTAATGAACTCATCAGCCATATACAAAGCCATTATTTACCCTCTTTTCGTTTCTTTTCTTTTTTTCACAATGGACGCATCCAAGATTTTCAGTTGAGTCTGTGGTTTCAAAAGTTGGGGGAACTTTGCCAAAATTTTGGTTTTTAATTTTATTTGTTGAGTTTACACTAATATATATATATAAAATTACTTTTGTGCAATTTTTATGTCACAACATTGAAGAAATTCGCTTAAAAAGAAACATTGGGACCCATGCAATTGCAAAATAAACAAATCTTCATTTTTGACAACCATTATGAAAACACTTCACTTCTCATCTCTCTCTCCTCAAACAATGAAACAATCCAAAGCAAACAAGTTAGTTGATAACCATTCTTGGACTGTGAAGCATTGGCAGAAAATTTCTTGTATATTTGGACAGCAGCACCTCATCCAGCAGAATTTCTCTCGTGAAAAATGGCACGACATTTTGAAAAGCAAAATGTCTATTCTCGACTTTTTTTCTTCATGTTATACCCTGCATCAAGGTATTACGGGGAAAAAAAATTAAATAACGCGCCAGTGCCTTATGTTGGGTAATGGAATTGGAGTGAGGTGTTGCCAAAATGAGTGTCCCATGTCTTTGCCTTCAGCAGATCCTTATTTCAAGACTGCCCTGCTCCTTGGCCGCTATCCTACACTGAACTACATTGCTAGTGTACATCAAAAGTGGAGAGAGACTGAAGCAAACCCAGAAAATCCTTAAACCCTAATGGCAACGAGTTTTGGTGTCTTATTCAGGTACCTTGAGGGGTTTTCCCAGGTGAGACCAGGTGATCATTGGCCGTCGCAAAGCAAAATGACAACCACATCGGGAAGTTACATCCCATCTGTTGTGGATGAAGGTCCTCATCTGATCTGGTCCCCCAAGAATTCACCTCATGAATTTTGGTTTGATCCTAGGAGATTGGAATAGTAGACCAAAATTCACCTCATATTTGCCTTATCATAGATCCATCTAGTTTCGTGTTGATTTCCTACTTCCAACTCAACAAATTGGTTACAAACTCTGTATGTTGAACCCTGACTAGTCTATCTACCTTTGAAAATAAATCATCAATACCTAACAAAGTATTCTTCTAAAATTGGAGCTACAAGAATGCAAATGTCACCTAAGCGTGGAGCAAGAAATTGATGTTTATACATTTCTAGAATCATCTGGGTCAATGAGAAAGATTGATTTGAAATAGAATCTTGCCTGGTATTGTGTGATGTTGCCCACCCATAGATGCCATTTCAAAGTGAAATCCAAACTTGTACATGAGTGCAAAAATTGTGTGCACTATTTTGATAGCCAAATCTCCAATATTGACTTCATTTGGATGTGGCCCAACAATAGCAAGCATGGCAAAACCCATAATTTGTAGGATAACCAATTCTCAGCCTCTCCTCCCATGGATCAGGTTCATCAAACCACTCCTGTTGCCATCTTTTGACTTCTTCAAGAGGTTGCCATCCCCTTGAGTCTCCACTTGAACTCATGATAACCATCCAATCCCATGTACATGACTTATGACCTGAACTTTGTAATCCCACAAACTTCTTAACCTAACTATGATGATACCAAGAATTCAAGGTACTCAGAACCACTTCCCTTGCACAACACACTTCACAAAGTGTGGGTTTCGCACATATGACAACTTTCACATGCTTGTCAACACAAGAATCAACAAGTGAATGCAACAACCTTTCATACATTGGAGTTCTGAAAGTTGAAGGTGAAACTCTATTAAATACAAAATAGTCACACAAATACTTGGCTTGAATCTTTCAATGCCAGCAACATCACACATCTAAACTCTTGCAATGGCACTTAGCCTCTGCACTTCAAGCTTCTATGCACCTCACAGTATTTGTATGAACTTGTCACACTAGCAATTTTGTAGAATAGGTATGCAATTGAATCAGACCCTTGATTTTTGTCAAGTTTTGTCCATCTCTCCCCTCACTCTCAACATAGCTCTCCTGACTTACGATTTACAGCTCAGTGAACAAACATTGCATTATCATGGTAACTCAGACTGCAACTACTTGTAACACATACATTGCATTCATATTGTGCAACATCACAAGATCATTGGTCTACAGACCTTCATGTCTCCTTTGCACTGCATAAACAACTGCTCAGAGGAAATGTTTGGCAACTACAAGTCTACAATACATGCTGAAAGACACATTGCATATTAAAAATTTCTAATGACAATATGAAACACCACACTCCCTGAGTTCAAGTGCCCTTCCAAGCTGTTGGGCCTTGCGATTTTATTTGCACATGGCAACACTCACAACCATAAATAGTTCAGGTGCTTGCAGATAATTCCATCAACATGGTCTCATTCTCCTGCACTTCTGTATTTAGGCTAAATGCTAAAAACAGCACCTTATTCACCTGCATCAAATAAATCACCAATACAAAAACAAATGCAACCTCACACCCTCTGTCGTCCATTTACTGGCAGTTGGTCTCATTACGTTCCCTTTTGAGAAAAATGACAACCCCATCACATCACTTTTGCTGAATTGTGATGCATCCCTTTGGTAAACCCTAATCCACAATCCCCTCTTAGTTTCTTTCCACAGCACTTTAGGTCATGCTTTTACACCAAGCAAGTGTGTTGTGTGTGACTGAAATTCCTCTCTTGCTCAGTCTTCAATGGCTGATTTTGCCATTTCCTAACTAGTAATAGTTTAAAGCCTACCTATGCTACTTTAGGACATACTTATGATAGTTTATGACCTACCCATGGTCCCCAGGAATCGTGCCCCTATGGACACATTCTGTCTCTGATTCAGACACATGGCTCAGCCTACTTTACTTACTCTAGTGACTCACTAGGAGGCAGAATGCGCTCATGGAGACATGTTCTCTGGTACATAGAATACTTCTGAAGGTTGCATTTTCAGGAGACAACACACAACTTTCTCCTTACCATTTGCATCTCCTTCAGAAACAGATAGAGTTCTTTTCCAATGTGCAAACCAGAGGAAAACAATTAAGCACTCTTTGACTCATATTTCACTGTCAATCTGTGGAACTTCATCACACCCAATGTCAACAAAACAAACATGTGCACATGGTAATAAAACAAAGAGATGCTGACCACAAGCTTAAAGTAGCAAAATGCAAGCAGGCTGCTTCTCTTCATTGGTGTTGGAGTCCCTGCCCTTTGTTGGTCTCATCATCTTTTTGGAGTTCTTTCAATATCTGCACCACCCAGCTACCACCAAACTCTACTATCCATGTTTTCTAGAATTGTTCAATGAAGTACAACATATTGAATGAACCATTGTGAAAATCACCTTGCATGTCACTCACAAAGTATATCAGACCACTGGATAGCAGTGACTAACTGCCATGCCACCCCGCTGCTTTCATCAGCTCCTGACACTGGGTCTAGATAGTAATCTAACAAATCTGCCAAAAATTTCATACAGATTGTACCAAAATCTGCATCCTTAGTTCTGAAGTGCCTTCTTCAAAGTTCATAATTGTCCACCTTCTACAAGCTTGCATGATTGATAAAGTCCCTGTATTAGACTCAAGCACAGGAAAAAACAGGTTTCTTAGCACCACTGAACCCTCATGCCTAGACCATCACTCTAATTTGTGGATATGATAAATCAGAGCTATTATTGATCCACAAATCTACATAGCACCAACAGTGAAATAAGTGCCAGCTAAACAGAACAGAGGAGACCCAAAACTAGAATTCTGTTTCATGCTCAATCAAAGTGTAAAAAAAGTTTGAACAAAAGCACATTTGAAGTTCCCTGGCTTCCTAAATGCAAAAATACTCTAGCTAGATCATTCTGTGGTACACATGACAACATGATCCTCACAACCCAATCTAGATTTTTGCCCTGCACAGCTGTTCCAATGTGAAACAGACATGAGATGACAACTGATGGATATAAACAAAAAATCCAATGTCATGATTCTATTTCATTGAAATGATGTGCACAATAATACCTACAGCAATTGTCTTTCCACCATCCCTCAGTGCTACTCGCCCTAATCCCCTAAAGTCAGCATACTCTTCAATGCACACAAGTTCATCAGTCACCACCTGCAAACAAAGCCCCCACCATGCCTTTTGTCAGACCTGACATGGAACCGATTGTTCAATTTTCTCCACTGTATAACATTGCCCATTCTCCATGAACTTATAACTTATAAGAGAACAATGCAATAGAACATGGAGAGGGAAGGATCAACCTCAATAACAGCACTCTGATTAGCAGTGAGATGGCGAGGTCGTTGCCGGATTATTCCACCTGTCTTAGGGTCAAGCAGTGAAATAAGCTGAGATATTCTTGCTGGTCTTCGCAAATGATGCGCATGAAACACAACCTGCTCATAATTTCAACCATACAATGTCAGCTTCATGATTGATGGACACACTACAGTCCACATGTCTGAAAGGGAAAAACCATGAGGGATGTATCTATCTATCTCCTGTATCTATGCATTCTAGTCCAGTGCCAAGATACAGGAGAGGAGATCCATAAACAACAAACCTGTGAGCCAGGAAGAATGGGAATCGTGATTCCTAACGTGAGCACTCGAACTTCAAACCTAGAAGCAACAGGAATGGGGAAGTCTGGATGACATAGAACCCCGCCAGGAGACAGCATTCCAGCCTCTACACCTGTTAGTCCAATGTCTACTCCATCTCCAGCCATTGCAACTGTTAATGGTTTTCCTTCCTGCTCAATTGCCTTTATGGTTGCAATTTCTCCTGATGGCATCACTCGAACCTATCAAAAAATCAAAATGAATTTTTTTTCACACACCCATATGGAAGCACTGACAAACCACAATTATGCCTGGCTTGAGAGCCAAGTATCAATGAAGTTGAACCAGAAGTGCCTTCATGAATCAACTTTATGCAAAAGTCTGCAAGGGTTTAGGGTTTAGGATACCCAACCTTGGAGCCAATCCGAATGGCGCCACTCTCAAGCTTGCCAGCCAAGGCAGCTGGGCCAAGTGAGCGTGTCCTCATCACCTCTGCAATCACAAGCCGCAAAGGTCTTGCTGTCAGCCTCACAGGTGGCTCCAACATGTCCACTGACTCCATTAGGCTTGCTCCTGCATACCTGCCAATTGTGGAGCAATGGTTTTGGTAACCTGCATTTCTTTCTACAGCTGCACAACAATGTCTCATGTAACCTGCAAACTTGCATCAATGGAAAGAATGGACACAGATTCTAACCATGTTCTGAAAGCCTCCTCTGTGGGTGCAGAGGTCAGATTTTGGCCATCTATAGCACTAACAGGAACCCACTGCACAGCAGCATCTTTGAAACCGCAATGCTTCAAGAAGGGCTGCAATGTGCTCTTAATAAAATCAAAGCGCTCCTTGGAATACCCAACTATGTCCAATTTGTTTACTGCAACCACCAGCTGCTCCACACCAAGGCTGCGCACCAATTGTGCATGCTCCCTTGTTTGGCCGCCTCCTTGGCCTTCCCCCTCCAAGCCTGCTTCAAATGCTCCTGTTGATGCATCTACAACCAGAATAGCTGCGTCTGCTTGAGATGCTCCAGAAATCATGTTGGGCACAAAGTCCTTGTGGCCTGGGGCATCCAATAGCACAACCCGCAGTTTTGGAGTTTCAAAATGGGCAACTGCAATGGTCATTGTCACACCTCGTGCCCTTTCTTCACTTCCCTCATCTAGGACCCAAGCATATGCAAATGATCCTTTTCCCTGTCAAAGAACAATGGTGTGTAGACATGCAACAGAGTGAGGCCCAGTGCCCATATGAATACAATGTCACAGTGTGTCCTCTGAATGTAGATGACAAGAAGGATTGTGATGAATATGTGCAAAAACTGCACCTGTTGTTTTGACTCTCTTTCATTCTTATGCATGTCCTTCTGCGAGATACGGCCTAGCAGATGTAGAATGTGGCCCATGAGTGTAGATTTCCCTGCATCCACATGCCCTACCTGCACAAAGTCATGTAATCAGCAACAGTCCTGCAATCTTACTCACAGTCTCTAATAGCTACATCTAACTGCAGTGTCGGTCTTGTGATCATGACAATCACAAAACACAATCATAAGTACTCAAAAGCTTTCCACTGTTCACAACAAAGAGATCAAACAAACTGGCAGCATCACCATATCCCCCATCGCATGAAGTTTCAAAACCATGCAGAAGCAAGCAGCTGACAATTTGACATCTGATCCAACCTTGGTCACCCTCCTCCACCAACAAAACCCATTGGAATGGACTGAAGGTTACCACAATGAGATGAAGCAGCTGTTTCTTCTGTTTCTTAGCTTCTGGGAGCATCCAAGCTTCGGGTACATACATGTCCAGTGGCATTCTCTTCACAGCAACTTGGGGGGCCTCATTTAACTCTCTGCCCTTTCGTTGGTCCTTATGATCACCATCCAGAGTCACTGATCTCATGGACTCGATGATGTTAACATCCTTCCTGGAGTCTGCTGAACTCCCATTCTGCGTGGTACGTTTCCCATGACCCTCTGTGATCCCCTCATGTTTACTGCTGCTGCTTGTCAGCATAGTTTGTGTCATTGCCATCTTTTTGCTAGCTGGGACACTCTTTGACACACTGGCTGCAGCAGTCTTTGAGACATTGGCTGGATTGGAGTTTCCTTCTACTGACACAAATCGGATGTTATTACATCACACTGGTTTGGACCGACACGAAAGCTGTTTTCCACCAGCAAATTTGCTAAGGATAAATCTAAGACATCATATTTAGCACTGAGCTCACAAGAAAATTTGAGATGCATCACAACTGCCAATATATATCTCCCACCCAAGAACTACACCAGCTACCATGTGAAGAAGCATCACAATGAGGATAGAGAACATGGTGGGGAGGAGATACTTACTTGCAGAGCCCCTCATGCCAGACTGGGATCCCAACACTTTGTCATCTGGAGACGGTGTGTCAAATTGGAAAGGTACTGCAGGTAACAAACAGTCAGAACTTGTTGGTCAGCCACACAAATGCCCAATGACTCCATAATTCTAGATTCCAGAAACTCATTGAAACAAGAAATATTGCACCCAAAAAGAAGCTGATCAGATTCTGCATCACACAATAGACCAGGGTTAGGGTTTAGGTGATGCAGCCAAACATACATCTAAACCTGAGGCATCACGGAATAGCCCAGGGAGCATGTCATCTTTGAGCAAAACACATGGACAGAGCCCCAGCTGAAAAACCTTCTACCTCTTGCAACATGGAAAATAACATAGTTACTTAATATAGTTCATGTGGCAAACAATTTGGCAGAGCTTGAAGACCATTTTTCTCTTAAAGTATGTGCCAGTAGAGAAGGTAAACAAGACAGTGAATACTTGGGATTCTCCAGAATGTTACACTATTGTAAATCACTGTGGTGGTGGCAAATACGATGCTAACATCGGGAAGCTCATTAAACCTGTGGTGAATGCTCTGGTGTTCTGACCTATTCCAGAATCTTTGGACATGGAGAGGGGTGGAGACCAAGAGAACAGAGAATGGCTGCCAAGTGCACCACCATCTTTAAGCCTGCTTCCTGTAGCATGATCGCCTCTAAATTGAAGAAAAGGCCTTGCCTCTTTCACCTTTGAGTGTGGCAATGAGGAGAAGAGAGCTCTTGCAAGTGCTGAGGGTGGAGCCACAGGTTTAGATTGATGTTTGGCTGCAGGGACAACCATATCATCACTGTCATTTTCCTTAACGAGAGATCCAAGACTTGGCCAGGTCTTCTGCAAAGTTGGTCTGCCATTGATTAAGTATGCCACAAGGCCACCCAAAGAAGTGCTTCACAGGGGCCCATCATCTCTATCATTTGTGTTTCAGCAATCCGTGGAAGACATGGCCAAATCCCATCAATCACTGGAAAAGAACAACACGGCCTACAATCCCATGCAGGCAATCTTGTTTTGCGTTTTAAAACCCATTATAAACCCTTAGTGATGGACCCCATTTCAGGAGTTTATCATATACCTGGAGCCCATCACATCATTCTCTTGCTGCAGAACAAGTCAATCGCAGAAATGATCTGAAATATACCATCTCCTTGCAGATTGAGGAAGTTGAAATATATATCCATTTTGTAAACTAACCAAGCAACCATACCCACCATAGAGCACTGTTCTAAAGCTATGGCTACTGTGGAAAGCAAGGAGACACAACTCTAGAGAACAGAGAGAAAAGAGTGAAGAAAACCAAGGAGGGTATGAACAACAGCGGCAGACACATGCACCTACAGTGATGGTTACTACCATACAGATCTGCACTGACTTCATGAGTTCCAGGCAGTGGGCACCCCAGTGGTCCACATGAGTAAAACTAATCACATACATACCAGTATATCCATCGAGGTTGCAAAGACAAATACACTGTAATACTTTGAAGAAATGACTGTTATGTCCTTTCTGGCCAAACCAAAACCAGACATGAGGACAATGATGTGAAAATCCTCACGTGTCCTCCTGGCTTACAACACTTGGGGGAAAAATGTCATTGTTTTATACCTTTTGAAACTTGGGTTCTTGTCAAAATCTGAGAAACTCTAAGAGAAACCATTTAATAATTGTACAATGTATATGAAATTGAACAAAAATTATCTCCACAATGACAATTTGAAGGTATCACAACAACAAGCGCAGTCAAAACCAGTGTGGGTGGGTCTGGTATTGACATTTTGTACATACCAGCCTTATCCTCCTGATATTGGATCCAAGACACATGGACATGAAGTTTGAGAAATGAAGGATATTAGAAACAAACACATCATCAGCACACCTTCCCTTCTTACTTACTAAGGACAACTCGAGAAAAAACTTCTTGACACAAGATCAGAGCTAATAAGATTTCAAAAGAAGAGAAACCTCGAAGAAGTTTGCAGAAGATTGATCTCAATCCACAAACCCAGAGATACTTATTGTCACAACATTCATTGTGGAGATAAAAAACAGAGAGAGAGAGAGGCTTTGGGCAATCCATGGAATCAAAGTCCTGTGAACCAGCTCACTCCAGCTCAAGTGCTGCTTCCACTGACATGAGCTGAAGACAGAGTTGCCAACAATCACCAAGCAAGCAAATTGAGGTTCATCACAACCAGGAATTGAAGATGTGGGAATTGAAGTGTGTTTTTCATACCTGAAGCATTCTTGCTGGTTGGCAAGAAATCAGCTGGGTTGTGGCGTGCAACTCCACAGATGTCACATGATTGCAAATCCACAGCATTATCATATGTACAAACTGAGCATCGCCACAGATCGGCCACTCCTCTTGCATCATCGGTATGGCCTGCCACTACTTGCTGCTGCTGCTGCTGCTGCTGCTGCTCCACTGCATGTGTCCTTAGAGATTCTGAGATGAACAAACTAGGGCGTCAAGGCATCATTATCAAACTTGGGGTGCACAGTCCAAGCCAGCAAGAAGAAGACACGGATTATGATGACAACAACAAAGGTGCACAAAGCTCCATGTCACAATCTGAGTGCACATGATTGTCAATCCCTTTTGCACAGCAGCAACAGTCCTGACTGAAGCCTGTGATTTTCCTTCCCACGAAAACAAACACTCTTGGCAAAAAAAATCCCACCCCGAATTGTATTCTCAACGAGAAGAAGAAGGTATCCAGACAGAAACCGGGTGTCGTGCAGCAATCACAAGAAAATTCTAGAGCTGCTGCAGAACCTCGAAACCGATGGAGGGATTGTCAGCAGCAGCATAAGAAGAGAAATTCAGCCGATGCAGACAGACTTTGTGGGTGGGTGCAAGGGAAGAGAGAGTACCGGAGGTGGAAGTTGCTTTTTGGTCATCGCCATACTCCTCCTCTTCATAATCGTAGTCGTCGTCGTAGTCCCCATACACTTCGTCGTCGTCTTCAAAGGCCGCCTTCCTCCACTTGCGAGGCATGAGGGCCGCACTCACAGCATCCGCTCCAACAACACAGCTTCTACTTGTCGCAGGAAGGAATCCAGAACAGAAAAAGAAGAAGAAGGAGGGCAAGAAGAAGAAGAAGCTCTTTCCTATCTACGCCACCCGCAGAGGTAGAGAGAAAGAAAGAAAGCGAAGGAAACGACCACAAACCCTAACGCAATCCCGAGAAACCCTTAAGAGAACCAGAAGAGAGGAGGAGACAAGAGAAGAAACTATGAAGATCAAACAAGTGTACCCTAGATTCCTGCTACAGATTCCTGGTAAAGGATGGATGCTTGCTGGAGCATCCTTGAAATCTCTCTAGAGAGAAGCGTTGTTGCAGAAGTGGGTCAAGGAGCTTTGGAGAGGGTTAGGAGAGAACCCTAAACAGCGCGCGCGAGAGGATCATTGATCGGGAACATGGTGCACAATGCATTTGATGCTGTGCAGATTATCAAGGATAGTACGGTGAAGATCGAGAGCATCGGGCTATGGGGTCCTCGATTGCTGGTGGGATGCATGGATGGGTCGTTACGCATCTATGCTCCCGATTCTCTCCTCGACGACGGTGGCGACTACGGCTACTCGCGGCAGCAGGGAGAGGAGGAGGAGAAGGAGAAGGAGCATGAGCAGCAGCAGCTCACGCTCAAGCCTTCTTCTTCGCGCCAGTCTTTGTACGTGCTGCGAGACACCAGGATAGGGTTTTCCAAGAAGGCGGTCGTGGCGATGGACGTGTTACAGTCGCGGAGCTTGCTCATCTCCTTGTCGGATGCTGTGTTTGTGCACACGTTGCCGGACTTCGATGTCGTTGCTCACCTGACCAAGAGCAAAGGCGCATCCATGTATGCGTGGGACGAGGAACGAGGGATGCTGTGCGTTGCTAAAGCAAAACGCTTGTTTCTCTACCGCTACGATGGTAAACCCTACACCCACCCATCTCCAGTCTTTCTTCCATCGCTTCTTCTTCTTGAGCTTTCCATCTCACTCTCCTTCTCCATCGCTTCTCTGATTTGGATATGGAGCAACGCATCTGCTTCCATTCACAGATTGCAATTGGCATCATCCTCAATCGAAGAATGCACAAAGATGTGCAGAAGGATCTGCTTCTCTTCCAATGCAAAGGGCAATTCTATTGTCACTGGCATTGGGGCAGATCAATTCCCTTTTCTAAGAGGGTTGGGCACCTGCAGATCAGCTTCACAAAAGCAGGAATCTGACAGCTGCAGTTGTTGCAGGAGTGAAGTGCTTCTTGTTGGGTTTGTTGGGAAAAATCCTCCCAGCAGTGGCAGCCGCTGGCTGTTGAGTGTCCAGATTGTGACCAAAATTGTGCAGCAGCAAGCAATGGGTTTTGTTGTCTCTTTTTCTGAATTTTTTTTTCAGAACTCTGGGTGCCATTTTTTCAGGGAGCAGGGATTTCACAGAGGTGAAGGAGCTGCCAGTTCTGGATGTTGTGAAGTCCATGGCATGGTGCGGAGAGTCACTGTGTTTGGGAATCAGGCGTGAATACGTGATCATGAACACAGTGACGGGTGCAACTGTGGATGTATTCCCTTGTGGGCGATTCGCTGCACCTCTAGTGGTTTCACTCAACAATGATGAGCTTCTTTTAGGAAAGGTTTGCTGCAATTCCACAGCTACGAATATTCTTCTTCTTCCCTTATGTTTTCTGTATTTTTTGGGCTGCTGCATCGATGATTCATTGTGTGTAGATTGATGTAGATATGAAATTGCAAACATGACAGACAGAAAGTAAGTAACTGCTCCTGCCACTGCAGGACAACATTGGAGTGTTTGTTGATCACAATGGAAAATTGACACATTCAAATGAAGGAAACTTGAGCTGGTCAGAGGCACCTGGTGGCATTGTCATCTATGCACCTTACACCCTTGCACGCTTATCACGCTTCATTGAGGTCAGTATTGAGGTCCATTTCATACTGAAAAATTGTCTAGTTTTTTCTCTAGCACCTTATGCCCTTGCGCGCATGTCATGCTTCATTGAGGCCAGTCAGTTCATGCTGAAAATTGGTCACTTTTTCTTTTGTGGAGGCTGTCTTTTGCTAATCAGTACCATAGCTAGGAGTTGAATTTCTCATAGAAAATAAATATACTGTGGGCAATCGGGGGTGTAGGTGCGGTCTCTGAGACCACCATATGGGTTGGTTCAAACACTTCCACTTCGGGAGGTGGAGTTGTTGCTTGCAACTGATGCAGGCCTAGTGGCTGCTACCACCCACTCGGTCTATCGCCTCCTGCCAGTTCCCATTGGGGTTCAGGTATATGGCACATGTATATCTCTGGTTGGTTCATTTTGTGTTTGCAGATTTCTGGCAATTTGGTTTGGACTTATGTTAGGCAAATGTCGTCAAAACCCTGCTGCATAGCACATGCTTGGAGTACTTTCTGCTGCAACTTTCTTTTTTGAGGAAAAAAGACGATGTGCATATATGATTGATTTCTTCTCAGTCAAGAGCATGCTGCTGCTATTTGCCAGGTGGTCCAACTGGCTGCATCAGGGAACTACAACGATGCACTTGCACTATGTAAACTACTGCCGCCTGAGGATGCAGCACTTCGAGCGGCTAAAGAAGATGCTATCCATATACGGTTTTGCACTCTCCCTTATTCCAAGTCTTGTAAGAGTTTTAAACAGGGAACATGTCGTAGAATGATGAAGAGAGCTTGGAGGGAGTTTCTGATGTTAGGGGGAGACCTTGCACATATATTAAGATATTAGAACAGAGGAGTGGTTTCAGTACAATATTTCCTGTGATTCTTCTAGCAAGTATTTGGACAATTCAGCTCTAAAACAAAGCAAAGACAGGTTTGTTTCTGATGAATGTTATGTTGTTTGGAACACAGGTATGGTCAATATTTATTTGATGAAAAGGAGTACTCTGCTGCCATGGACCACTTTGCTGCCTCCTCACTAGACTTGACAACAATTCTCCGTCTGTTTCCTTCCATCAAGTTACCAGCTGTTGGAATCAATTATAATAAGGAGATTGGCAACTCTACTGAGCTGGCGGAGTCTGAGTCTGAGCCTGAAGAACCAGCAACTGAAAAACCTGTGGCATCATCGTCTTCAGATCATGCTGCTGATAGTGTAGAGTCAACCCTCCCTCCAAATAATACACTCTCACCCAACGAGGCAAATCCACCAGATGCCAGAGAAACCAAAATTGCCCTAGGTGCTCTTGTGACATTCTTCATGAAGAAAAGGGGTGCTGTGATTGAGAAAGCTGAGGCAGAGGATACTGAAGCAACAGTTGCTGCCATGGTGGCCGGAGCTCAACACAGACGGGTCAAAAGCTCTGAAAAGGTTCTCTTACAAGAGATTGGCACTGATACTTTGACATTGTGTTTTGGGCTTGTCTGAAAGTTCAGAGAGTTGTCAGATCTTCCCATTCTCTACTCACCCACTGTACAAGTCTGTGTAGTACCTTATGAGCTAAGCTTTGTTTTTGTAGGGTTTTGATGTCAGTCCACAAAGTCCTAGAATCCAACACTGCATGGGATCTATCCAATGGTGTATAATATTACCTTGTTACCAATGCCATTGTTTTCTGTTTTTTGTTTGTTTTTGTCTTTCCTAGTTTGGATCTTTCTGTGGTTTCTTGAAGAAGTGTCAACATTGCTGTGGGTTTTTCTTCATCGTGAGAATGGAGATTTCTCTATTCTTATGAAAGATATCCCTTGTTACTGATGCACCTTGTCTGGCAGTATGCAGAGCCTGATGTGGAAACAAAAGCAAAGAAGCAGCAGCACAGTGCCAGGGAGCTGGCAATTGTGTTAGACACTGCACTGATCCAGGCATTGCTGGCCACCGATAACTTGACAACTGCCCTGCAGCTGCTCAGTGGACCCAATTTTGCTGATGTAGGAGCTTGTGAGGATGTCATGTTGGCAGGCGGGCATTACAGGGAACTTTTGCAGTTATACAAGTGCAATCATGATCATCGACCTGCCCTTCTCCTTCTCAATCGTCTTGCCGAGCATCCAGAGTCATTCCCTGTGCCTCCAAAGGACCCTACACAGTTTGGTTCCAAAGCAATTGTTGACTATCTCCAGGTTCTCACACACTTTTCACATTTTTGTCTGTCAACAGTTGTCCTGGTACACAAGAAGAGTGCACCACTTGCTGATTAAGTTGTCACTGTCTAACATGCTTTATTGTGTTTGCTGCAAGGTGTGTGTTGGATGTTGGAACACTATGTGCTGCTACTCCTGTAAGGCTAGTGTAACACATATTTTGTTTGGTTGTACACAGTCGCTGGAGGGTGTGGACCATTCACTTGTGATGGATTGCTCAACATGGATTCTAAAGAACAATCCAGAGGATGCGCTGAAGCTGTTCATAACCTTGGACCCTCCCCTCCCACCTGCTCTGGTGCTGTCACACCTCAAGGAGAATGCACCTCATCTGCAAATGTCTTACTTGGAGCAAGTTATGCAGCACCATCCTGAGCTTAACTCACTAGACCTTCAAAATGAGCTGGTATTAACTCACCTTTTCCTATATATGTCTTTATCTGTTGGCTGTTTGATTCCCAAGAGGTCTGAGCTACACATACATTCTATATCTAGATTACACTAAGAGCTGATTAGTATAAGAGCTGTTTCTTGGTTCACATGGGTGAGTCTGTGAGCTCGATATATAGAAGTGCACAACTTCCTTACATTCTCAAGTCAATCTTCTCAGATGGGTTACGCCCAAAAATTTTGTTCCATGTGAAGTTAGAAATCTCTAAGTCCTGTAGTCTCATGGTACAGCACACAGTGGCCTTGATCAATGCCCTTCTTCTTCCACGGGATGTTATTTTCAGCCTGCAGTAGTGACTTTGTGTGCCATTCATTCAGGTACAACTCTACTTGAGCAAAGTGCTGGAAGAAAGAAGCGATCTCAATTCTCAAGGGAAATGGGATGAGCGGCAGCACAGTGAGGTTCGCCAAAAGCTCTTGGCTGCTCTAGAATCTTCATCCTACAATGCTGAGCGTGTGCTGCAGCGTCTACCTGTCAATGGACTGTATGAGGAGAGGGCCTTTCTATTGGGACGAATGCGGCAACACCGCTTAGCTCTCACTCTTTATGCACACAAGGTAATCTGTGCATTATTGTCTTTGAACTATGCTAAGTCCCTGACAAGCCTGAAATCGAGGATGATTGATCAGGGCCTTGATTATTAACATGGAATTTTGTCACTCCAGCTCCATGAATCTGAGCGAGCACTGGCATACTGTGACCGTGTGTTCCAGTCATCAAGTCCTGGACTTTGGAATAGCACGAACACATTGTCACCATTGGCCCCAGGCTCTCAGCCAAAGGATCCAGCTGCTGCCAACATCTACTTGACTCTGCTTGATGTCTATCTCAAGCCACAAGCAGTCATCAATGAGTTTGATCGGTCCATAGCTAGTCTGGCCCCTTTGCGAGGTTCTGTGAATCAGAGGACCAATGTACCTCCAAGGATGAAAGGGACCAAGAAGATTGCACAAATTGAGGAAGGTAAAAGCTTCAGTAGTCTTCCAGCTGCAGAATGTTGTTGCAGCTGTTGGTTTTTGCAACTGTGCAGTTTCCACATACTAGCTTGACTATGAGAAAAGGCTCACATATGGATCTGATGGAAGATCTGGAATGCTACATGACTATTCAGGTGCATATTACAGTGGACAAAGTGTGAGCAGTGAGAGTGCAGTGGATAGTGGCCGCAGTGAAGGGGAGGCAGAGACACTGGAGCAACAGAGCACTGTAAGTGCAGAAGGAATAATGCTTGAGGAGGCTCTTGGCTTACTTAGCAGCAGATGGGAGCGTCTTGATGGTGCACAAGCCCTCCGCATGCTCCCCTCTGATACCAAGCTACAGGTACTTGTGTTTTTCTGAACCACCTATCCAGAGCTACAGAAACTTATGTCTTACTGCTTATCAATTGGGTTTATTTATTTGAAGCGGTTTTTGCTGCAGCAACTGATTCCGTTTCTAGAGCCCTTGCTACGGAAATCAAGTGAAGCCCATCGTAATGCTGCAGTGATAAAAAATTTACGACGTACTGAAAGTCTTCAGGTACTATTATTGCTTCACAATTTCCTTTTGGCATTGTTTTTGTCAGCAACTCTTAGGAGCATACTCTTGGGCATCTAGACGTTGTTGGACAATTGAGATCATTTTGGAGTTTGATCTTTATGAGACCATTTGCAGGTTCAGGAAGAGCGAATGCAGGCCCGGAAACGAATGGTGAAAGTCACCAGTGATCGAACATGCTCCATTTGTCACAAACGCATTGGGAGCAGTGTGTTTGCTGTTTATCCCAATGGCACCCTTGTGCACTTTGTGTGTTTCCGGGATCCCCAGTCTAAGCCTGCAGCAGGCCCATAATCTGCTTGTCTCCTCTTGGTGTGCTCCTGTCTTCTCGGTGTAAAAACTCATCACACCTCACTTGCCATTGAAATCTCTCACATTTGCTGCCCCCTCAAACGCGTCTGTTCAAAATCTGCAGACTTGAGGCAAGATAGCTTTTATGGAATTGGGTTGTTAGTATCTCTGGGACCCATGAGCAAAGGGCTCATCAGCATTGGAATACATATACTGAGCATGGGTAATCATCATCCCCATCACCTTAGTGAAATTATAGCTGTTGGGTAGTGTAGCTTGGTGCATTTTTGCATTGCATCCCAATTGGATAGATGCATGCCAAGAACAAGAATTTTGTTGTGGATCTATGAACTGGCTGGATCCCAACCCATTCTTTGTCCCCTGCAGCTTGTACTGGGAAGAATAGAGATTAGAGATTTCTGAGCTGGGAGGCAAAATTCCAACCAAGCTCGAATCACTCAGTGGTGACAGATGCCAAATAATAGGGCGCACATCATTGAAAAACCCAACAAATGGTAGAAAGGGTTAGTGATGCTCACTCATAGTTCCAACAAACTGCCTCCAGCAGAATTCTGTTTTGTCAGCAGCAAGAATCCAGGTACAAGTGAGGTATGTATCTGTACTTCATTTTCATAATCCTCCATGTGACAGATGTTCCTCCACCAAACCTTATTCAATCAAAAGTCTATTATGTTTGGTTCTTGTATAAATTTATGGCCTCAAAACTGTCTCCCATCCTTTGAATTTTATTCTGTATTTGAATTTTGTGTTGCAATATTCATATTCTCAATCTTTATGTTTTATTTCAGACAATTTCAATAAGTTACCTATATAGTCAAACCATGCATTTGACGAAAAAGTTTGTTATCCTTTGAACTTATGAACTTGAGTCTTGTGAGTTCATATTATTCGCTTACTTGAATAGATTCACCTTCTGTAGAATCCTTCCAAATTTCAACATGGTATTATGCCCATTTGATATCAGGCATCTTTTTTGAGAGACTTGGAAGTGTGTAATTTCTAACCTCTATTCATTACCTGTTAATGTAGATTAAAAAAGTCTTAAAAGATCACCTTTGCCTTGGTCTTAAACAAGGTTGGTAGGTGTTTTACTTTTGGTAGGTTAGGTCTAGGTTCTAAGGTATTTAGATCAAAAGTTCAACATTTTGCTAGAATTGCCTTGGAATCCAACCAAGGAAGCAACATTTTCCAATCGAATGTGCAACTTGAAACAAGTTCAAATGCTCTAGGTAGATAAATATAACTTTTCAAAAAGGTCAAAGCTTGACCAATTTTTAATGCAAATAATTGGTTTTAATTCATTGTACATAATTTATATTTTGGACTATGTGAACTAGTTAAACAAACTTATATTACCAAAAAAAAAAAAAGTTTAGTTATGTGTAATGGAGATGGAATTAGATGAAGGTGTGTGACCACAATGTTGTGTTGTGACAAAATTTGTTACCATTGTCATTACATGTAAACCCTTTAGGTTAGTGTATCTAATTGTGGTGGCATTAGATTTTGGTGCACCATCACCCCAAGCCTTTGAATTTTGGAAGTTTGTGGTCTTCATTAAGCTTGATACCCAAGTCATGTTTAACCATTAAACTTGGGTATCAAAACTTGAATAGGTGTATTGTGTGTTTCAACTAGACATGGCTTGATGTGTAATCATGACATGTCATGATTTGGAATTGAGTTATGACCGCAATATCAAATTTTAACACAATAGTGTTTATAATAATAAGAAAAAGTAACTTAAAAAATATCACTTTTTAAAAAAAATTCAAAATTCACTTTTGTTACATGCAAAGCCAAATTTGCAATTTGTTTATGTGATTGAAATCTTGGGGAAAAGTGCAATGGGTGTAAAAACAAATCAAGAACTTATGTAATCAAATTTTTTGGAGCCTAGCCATAAGCCCAAGGTGTGAATAAAACTATTATATGTGCAACAAGTTTTTGACAATCAAGTTGTAAAGTGATTACAACCTTGAGATAAGTAATCACCCCATGACTATTTAGGGTAGGGGTTAGGTGTGCGATCGCTCTTTCATCTTTATGTCCACCCTTTTGACTATTCAGATGAGAACCAAATGCCCCCATCTTGCACCACATCCCTTTTTATTGAACCCTTACATCTCATTAGTGAATTGCAACTAGTGATAAACATCTACTTTTCATTTTCTTATTTCATAATTGCCTTCATTTCCCACCACTTTGTTGTTGCAACAACCTTTTAGTGTCATCCCATAACAACCCAACCCCCTTTTCAAACCCAACATCAATTCACCTTACTATGCCTTGAATTTCACACCCAATTGATCCCCAAACTTGTTTTCCAAAGACATCTACAAACATTATTCTTTTTTTAAAACATAAAATTTATATCCCAACTCACGCACCCAAGTCCATTTCATTCACTTTTGACACAAAATATACCATGAATGTGCACTATGTCCATCTTGTGATCATGAACTCACTCAACATAATTTATACTAACATTTTTGTTCATGTCAACCATTCCATACCATCATCACATATAATTTATTTTTCATTTCATTTTCTAGTCCTTATTCTCTTGCCATAGCTTGGAATTGGATTTCAAATTTGAATATCCTAAGGGCCTTTCATTTAGGTTTTTCACAATCATGCTTATATGCACACATCCCCACCGCCTTACACCAAAAAGGGCAAAGAACCTCATGACTCATTTGAAGTGGCATTCAACCATATGCCCTATTTGTTTACCAATGGCCCATTAAACATGGTCTTTGAACACCTTTGTGATTGGTTCCACCTTGAAGATTTAATAAATGATTTCTTGTAGTTATTTAAGTTTTGTTTTCACATTGCACGTAGCCATATCATCATTTTATTGCTTGTATTTTAGGTGAATCACATCTTTTGGCAAGGGCCAAACATTCTAGTGGAGTATGATCTATCATAATGGAAAAAACATTATATTGTTTCATTAATTGCACTATGTGTTTGCAATCTTGAAATGTTTTTTCAATGCAACTATCCTTTCACTAATTTGGAGTTGCCACCAAAGAAGGATGTGAAATAGTGGTTTGTGGCATTAAATGTGCCTTTGATTTACATCCCGATTGGGTGGTCTTACAAATTGACATGGACAATGCATTGAATTATGTTTCTAGAAGGGTTGTGTTCCAAGAATTACAAGTGGTTGGAGGTGAAATCACCCAACTTGTCATTTTTGTCCTCACTTTTTATGTTTTGAATCCCCTTTATATTCCACCCAATATATTTGTGAATGTGAAGTTACCATTATCCCATTAGCCATGGGCATTCGATTGTCAAGGTAATATTTTAAAGGGGCCATTAGTTGCCATTGCCCATTTTCAAACGTTACACACCACAACTACCTATTTCCTTCCTTGTTTATTCACCACCATAATTGTTGACATTCATATTTTAAGCCCTTTTTGTGAAGTCATTCAAGATTTTGAGTATTTAGCCTTCCAATTCCAAACCTTAGGTCTTTTTACACAAATATGTAACTTGGTTACCATTCGGTCTTCCTTTCAATTTTAAAACCCCATCTTCATTTAACATCCTCTAGAGGGAATCAAAGTTTTAGGTGTCCCAATAGTATCTTCCTCATTCATTTCCTCTTTCACCCAAAATTCCTTATTGAAAAACACTAGCTATGTTGATTTACTTCCGAGATTAAGTGATAACCAAGTAGCATATGGGATCTTTTAACACAATGTTTTGCATAATGACATTCTTATCTTCTTCAAATCATCCCTCTACTTTGGATTTCATGTTGCACCTTTTATCATTTGACCTTGCCTTCATTTAAGTGTTCAAACATCTTGTCGGCCTAGAGCTTTTTGAGAATCCTCAAAGGCATTGCTTTGTCACCAACTTTGCTTCCTCATCTTTTACATGGTGTTGGCCTCATATCATTTTGCATTATTCTAGATGCATTCATAGACAATTATTGCCCCCATCCTTGCTTTCATGTTTTCATTGAATCACCACCCATTCCTTCTTGAGTTTATGGGCCATGTAAACAATGGTGTTTTCCCATTTCAACAACATTTATTGGTGTCTACTAATCTACTACTACCCACTTTGGTTCAAACATGCATTCTTCCTTTTAAAACAAATTGTGGGTAAATTGTTTTAAACATTTGTAGGACTCCATTTTAGAATGTGTGCATCAACATACCTTTTTTGACATTTTTTTTAACAAGGCATTCAAGGTACATCGAATTCACCTCCTTTCATGTTTGGGTCTAAGAATAGGAACATGGTAGACAATTTGATGAATCATCCCCATATTTCACCTACCATTAACTATATATTTTACAACCTTTGGAATTCGACTAAGGTTCCCCCATCTATAAATGGCAAGCCTTTTCCAATACATATGTATATGCATTCACCTCTTGAGATGTGCACATGGTAATATTCATTTATCAGATGAATTAACCTTGTCCTTATAGAATTTATACATTCATTATTATATTTCAGTTTGGAAGGTTAGTGGCATATGATTAAGTGAATGATGGCATTGCCATTTGTAGCCCATTGTACGTGGATTTACCCACTTGTAATTATTACTTGTTAAATAATAGGAAAGATTGATATGCAACAATATTCCATGATTTGAGTAGAGATGCTTGGTTTCAAACATGATAGTACTCCAAGGCAAGGTTTTCACAAGATTTGTAAGGATAAACAAGTAGGCACATAGTTTAATTGAATTTTGAATTTCTTGAGTCATACATAGAATCACAATAATGTATTGAAAAGTTTGTTCCAATATGAATTCAAAAGAAAACTAGGTAACACATAGTTGTAGAATTAGAGGGAAAGTAAAACAAATCCCATTTCCAACCTCATGTTTTGTGCACAATTCTAAATCAAAATAGATACTAGTAACTAACTATTTAACATAAGATACTTTGGTGAGGTAAGAACACATTAGGGTTACCCCATTTTAGGAAAATGTTGTGAAGTGTAAAAAATAAATATAATATCTATAGGTATTTTTTCCAACATACAATTTTATGCAAACATTTTAATTGTTCCACCCCAATCCAATGGTCAAAATTTAAACAAATGATCAAGATGTAAAGTGTTTTACAACCATTTCAATTTGCAACCATTTTAATTTTGAACTAAAAATCAAGATTTAAAATGGTTGTATATAAGACATATACATTGCATGTAACATATAATTTGGAACCATTTACATTACAAGGAATTCCCATAGCATTGGTTTTATGATTAATTTTTAGTTATAGATGTCACATGTGATTGTTATAATGTCTAGTTGTCTAGAACAACTAATCACAAAAGACATTATGTGGCACCCAATTGAAATGGGAGTCTCATTAAAGTGTGAGTAATACCAACTTTTCATCTAATTAACATTCAGAATATGTGGCATGGTCATTTGCGAACAATTTTATGACTAAAAATGTAGTCACATAACATTACAAGAATTCATAGCTTTTAAAGCCATTCTAATTTAATTAGAGTGTCCATTTGATTAGAATTTGGGGCATTTTGATTAGAGGCCCTAATTGTTAAAGTGACATGTTATTATCTATTGGGTTAATTGACTAGAGTGGCCTCTTTAACCACTTGGTCAATGCGACATTTAGTCAAATAGGACTATAAATGACACCTTTAATAAATTAAAAAAAGGTTGTATAATTAAATGGGACATGTGTCAATTTTGATTACAATTCATTGCATCAATATAATTGTATATTTTGTGGGACATTATTTCCAAGGATTCTTACATCTATTGATGAAACCTTGATATTACTTTTAATTATTTTCAAGTGTTTGGAACAAATGTGTAATTTTTAAATCAATCCATTAAACATTAGATTGCTTATCACTAAAAGTTAAAAACACAATATTGGATTTTCTAACACATATTTAAAGTGATTAATTATGGATTTTCACATCCAAAATTATGTGATATTGAATTAAAATAGCCACATTTACTTCAACATATAAACATGATTAAATCCTTGAACCTCATCGGTTGCAATATTTTATCCAAAATTGATAATTGAAATAAACATTAGTTAGTGGGATGTCAGTTAGTTAATGGGATAAAATTATGTTAACTAACTAGTCACTAATTAACTAACTTCATCTAATGGCTCCTTGTTGCCATCACCATCTTTTATAATTTTGCTCATACCATATTTTAATCTCATTTTGAAATTTATGTTTTAGATTTGGTTCATTCATTTCATATAAATAATTCATTGGCACGACTCATTGAATGTATCATCTAAAATATTTGAATATTGAATAAAACCTTTTCATATTTTATGTTGCATTTATGGATAAAATTGCCAACTAGGTGAAAACATGGTAAATTACTAAAAAATATGTATGTTCACATTTATCCATTTTTATCTTGTATTGAATGCACATAAAACGATAATGTAACATCAACATGGGTGAAAATATGATAAAAAAAACCCTTGGGCATGTCTATTGAATTTACAATAGTCTATAACTTGCATAAGTTTTGTCCATATAACATTATGAAATCTATAATAACAAAATTTTAGATGTTTACAAAATAGGAAGTTACAATTTAACAATAGATCATGTCATGCTTAAACTACTTATTTTTAGTCAAACTAAGAAATCTTTTGGTGCTAGAACCACCATGGATGATTTAGTGTTTGTGTTTCTATTATTTGTAAAGTTGGCATTTTTGTGAATCAACATGTTCATGAACTATTCCTTATCTACATCATCATACATTTGTTCTTCAATTTGAATGGATAGAAATTTTTTCCATTGTTGAACCATGGGTGTTCAAAGTTGTGAATGATCAATAATTAGGAATTTTGAGCCAATTGACAATAACCACTACAACTTTTCAAGAGAGCACAACATGTGGGATTGTAACGATCCTCTCAAAAGTGACAAGGAACAAATCAAGATGTGTGATGGAAGCACAAATGAACAAGTGATGGTGGACCTAAGAGGTGTAGGTTGTAAATTTTATATAGAGTTTAAAAGTTACTAGTATTAGATTAATGAGGCATGGGGGAGAATGTGAAGAGGGTTATAGGATCAAGAGCGAGAGGAAGGAGTTGAGCAGTTTTTGTCTTTTTCTTGAGCTCCCTAGAAATGGAGAGAAATAATTAATGAAAAAGTTTTGAGAATGTAGCTGCCTTCCCACTTTCATGGTTGGGCACACCTCTTGATGTATTTGGTTTTGATTAGAAATAAAAAGAAGGGAAGAAAGGTTGGTGAATTTTGTTATGGTGGAGGCAATACTTTGGGTATGTGGTAGTATATATTAACTAGGCCCAATAAAAACAAGTCGATGAAGACAGGTTGGGTTGGAGAAAGCACGTTCAAGACCCCAACTATCAGAGAATAGCTTTCTGAAATTTGGAAGTAAACTTACAAAGGAGGATAACAGTCCACTTTTTTGGAATGTGGGTTAATAAGCCACTAAAGTGGCTTGTTATTGAAAGAAGGGTCTAGAGGCCCAATGGGATAGTAAGAAAAGTTACAAAGACGGATTTTTACACTGGTATTAGAGCTTGGTTTTGATTCGAAGGCTACTAGGACATGAACGCTGGTAGTGAAGCCTCTACATAAAGGTGGTGTGAAAGGATGCTTTAGGCTATAGATGCACTGGATAATTGACAGGAGGGGCATTTAGTGGATGACCAAGGTTTTAAAACTATCCTAAGGGACGTTGAAGGTAATGTGATTCTAAAATTTGAAGAATTAGTGAAAGCCCTCAAGGAAGCTATTGGGGGTGATTGAAGGCATCATAGGTCAAGGTCACAATCATCATCATCCAATGGTCATGACGATGGGGCGGATTGGCAATCTAGGCAATGTAAGGTGGATAAGGAGCTTTGAAAGATGACGCACCTTCCGAAATTTCATGGTTGCTTTAATATTTTTGCGCCCAAGGTGTTATCCTTCATTAAGACTTTGGAGGAGTTTTTCAATGAAAATTATATAGGTGCTGACAAGATTTGAGTTGCGTCTCTCTAAATGCGAGGAAAAACCAAGGAGTGGTGGATTCAAGTTAAGGAAAGGTTCGACATGGTAATTACTTAGAGGAAGTTCCAAAGGGTCTTCATGGAGCAATATTTACCCCATGATTACACTCACCACATGAAATTAGGGTTTATGGGCTTAACCTAGGGTTGTATGACTATCATGGAATACAAAGTGAAATTTGATGAACACGCTTCTTATTTTTTGGTGTTAAAGGAGTCGGACCAAATCAATTTCTTTGCAAACGGATTGGACAAGTCCATTAAATTCATTATCCAAAATCATGAATTGATGACCGAAGTCAAGGCTTATCGTAAGGCCGTTACTTTGGAAGGCTAGGATAAGGCCCAACAAATAAAGAATAGCCCCAATAGAAGTTTTGGGAATCGGCAAAGGAGGCCATCCTAATCAATTAGATTTAGAAGGGGCAAAAGGAAGTGGGATGAACTAGTGTGAGAATTGAAATTTTAGCAACTGTGCTCAGTGGAGGTCAATGACGCACCCCCAAGTTCCTTGTTAGACCCAAAAAGGGTCCAACTATGTTAAAAAGTGAAAATAGTTGGAACTTGGTGATGTTTCCAACTTCCAGCACTAAAGGGGGTGAAAAGGGCGTGTTGAAAGCTCCGGGATTAGACTAGGAAGAAGGACAAGCTACTTAGTTATTTGGTCCTGCATCCAAAACCAACCCACAAGTTGGTTATAATTCATTCTGCACACTTTTGGTGTTGGGACAACCCACGGGTAACCTTGGACTCACTTGACTCACCACGGCCCGGACTCGGGGGAAGCCACCACCTTCCCCCATATAGTATTCTCTGCGTCTTTCCACCACACGTGCATTTGAATGGCACTTTTTCCCGGGACTCGCAAAGTGGAGTCCCGAAATTGTCCCGGTTTGGACTCCCAAGATTTTGGGCGTTCATAACTTCTCGCTCCAACCTCCGATTGGGATGAGGTTTGAAGAAAACTTGTAGCTCTCCTTGAGATCTTTCCAATGGTGTGTTGCACTCCACCTGCACACACCGGAATTGGGTCGATTCTCGACTTTTAGTGGTCGGGAGTCAAACTACCAGTTTGACTCCTGGCCCTTCTTTCACCTATAACTCGTGCTGCAAATGTCCAAATGGCTCATGCGGGGCCATTTTGGACATCTACACTCTGATACCTTTTCAACGGTATAAAGAATACCTCAATGCAAGGTGTTTTGACCCTTGCAATTGCACTCTGAGTTTTTGGGAGTCCCGGAAGACTCCCAAGTCCCATTTTTGGGAGTGTAAGTGGCGACTTCACACTTCCCTCAAAGTGGGGTTGTGATAGTCAAGTACAATGTAACTAAAAGTCGTTAGGTTGGTTGGTCACATTAATGATGAACCAGCCACGATCTTAATTGACTTGGGGTGTTTTCATAATTTTTTATCACAAGAGATGGTTGACAAAGCTAAATTATAGCAAGTGGAAACCAAAATTAATACCTTCTTCTTGCCTAATGATGTTACTAAGACCATTACTAGTAGAATGTTCCAAACCTTGGCAACAATGCAAGGAGTTGAGACAAGAATGGACTTTGAAGTTTGGAATGGGGTGCATTATGATGCAATTATTGGCATGGAATGGTTGGTGCAAATGGACATTAAAGTCGGTTGCCTCGATTGTTCGATGACTAGGACCCTTCTTGATGGCTTGCCTATTTATTTGATAAGTATGAAGCCATTTCCCAATACCCCATTGCTTTCAAGTACTTAAGTAAAGAAAGGTTTAAGGAAAGGGGATCAACACTACTGGGTAAGTGTGCATGAGAACCTTAGTGGGAGTCAAGAAGTTAATATAATAATTATGGGAGTTAGGAATAATATCAAAGTATTTCAGGAATTTTGGGATGTATTCCCTTAAGAACTACCTTAGATTACCCCTAGAAAGAAAGGTTGACCACGCTATAGAATTGACCCCAAGGGTTGCCCAAATAAAAGACCTCTTTGAGAAGGGGTATATCCAACCTAACAAGTCTCCATGGGGGCCACTTGTGTTGTTTAAAAGAAGAAAAATGGTACCTAAAGAATGTCTGTGGATTATCGTTGGTTAAACAAGCTCACTATAAAGAATAAATTTCCGTTACCTCGTATTGACAATCTTATGTGGAGCACAAGTATTAGAAAAAATAAATTTACACAATGAGTATCACCAAATTTGAATCAAACAAATGGATATTCATAAAATGATTTTTTGGACCCAATTTGGGCATTATGAATTTTTAGTCATGCCATTTGGCTTAACTAATGCCCTTGCCAATTTTATGTGTTTGATGAACACATTATTCTGAAAATACCTTGGGAAATTCATCTTGGTATTTATGGATGATGTACTAGTATATTCAAAGTCGATAACTAAACATGAAGAACACCTTTGACATGTGTTACAAATATTAAGAAATATAAGTTGTAAACAAAATTGAGTAAATGTGAGCTTTTTTCATCTCAAGTGGAATACTTGGGATTCATTGTATCTAGGGATGGCTTGTCAATTGACCTTAAAAAGATATAATCCATAGTTGATTGGCTCACCCTAAGGGACCAAATAGACATTTTAGGAGTGAGACGGACCATGCTAGCCTAAAGCTTTTAATTACACAACCTACATTGAGCCATAGGTAGTGTTGATGGGTGGAATTACTCCAAGAATTTTCCTTTCACATACAATGTCAAAGGTAAGGAGAATACGGTGTTGTGGATGTTTTGTCTAGAAGGAAGTGGGTTAATGCCATTTCCATAGTTAAGGGTGGTCTCATAGAAAAAATAAAAAAAAATATGGCGTAGATTCTTATTTCAATGCACTTTTTAATGCCAAATTGCCCAAGGGCAAAAAATCCCCCAAACAATTAGGCAAGTATCTAACTTATGTGTTGAAGGATGGGTTATTGTATTATGATGGCCGCATATGTATTCATGAGAACACAATTTGTAAGTTGAAAATTTCATATGGCTATCACAATATCCTTATAGCAGGTCATCCATGATTTCAAAAGGTTTATATCATGATTTTAAAATCATTTTTTTGGCCCAAAATGAAAAGGGATATTTGTAAGTATGTAAAAAGATGTTATCCTTGTTAGATATCAAAGATTGAACAAATAAAAATTCCTAGATTGCTCCAACCATTAGTTGTACCAACCACAAAATGACAATCCATAAGTATGGATTTTATTGTAGACTTGCCCATGACAATGAAAGATCACAATGCCATATTTGTGGTGGTAGACTTGTTATCGAAACAAGCCCATTTTGTTCCCACAAAATTGATGGCCACAATTAGCAAAAAAACCCAATTGTTTATAAAAGAAATACATAGGCTTCATGGGCTACCTATAAAAAATATATTTGATAGGGATTCAAAGTTTTTTAGTTCCTTTTAAACAATGTTATTAAAGGCATTGGACACGAAACTATGCTTAAAATTGCCTATCACCCAGAACTTGATGGCCAAATTGAAAGGACAAATTGAACCTTAGAAGGCATGTTGAAAATGTATGTGGGGTCTAGGTAGAGTTCTTGGGAAAAATATCTCCATTTAATGGAGTTTGCTTACAATAAAAATGTCCATGTTTTGATTGGGATGAACCCGTTTGAAGCTATGTATGGCCATGATTGTTTGACATCGGCATCTTGGAATGTTTCCACAACTTGAGTGAAAACACTTGATTAGATGTTGAGTTAGATGCAAGTATTAAAGCTTATATGTTAAGGGCCTAAGCAAAGGCCAAGACCTATGCCAATCAGGCAAGGTCCTTTAGAGAGTTTGAAGGTGGGGATATGGTATTCCTCAAAATGACCCCTAAGAAAAGTCAATTAAGATTGGGAAAATGGTGTGAGCTTTCCCCAAAATATTGTGGGCCATTCCAAATTCTCAAGAAAGTTGGGACAATGGTTTATAAATTGGAATTACCAAGTGAATGGAAGATTCACAATGTGTTCCATGTGAGTCTTTTGAAAAAAATTGTGTCTAACCCTAACAAACTTTTTCAAGACCTATTGCAAGCTATAATAGAAGGAGAAATTGTGGCCAAACCAAAGTAGATTTTAAGGACAAAAATGAAGAAAAAGGGGTCAAATTTTTTTATAAATTTTTTAATAAAATGGAAAGGATATTTTTTCGATGATGTCACTTGGGAAAAGAAAGAAAAATTCCTTAATAATTTCCCCAATTTTAAAGGTATTGAGAATAATACCCAATTCTTGAGAGGTGGACAATGTAACAATTCCCAAAAGTGACAGGGAACAAGCCAAGAAATGTGATGGGAGCACAAGTGAACAAGTGATGGCAAACCTAAGAGGTGTAGGCTGTAGATTTTATACAAAGTTAGAAAGTTATTAGTAATAAATTTGTGAGGCACGAAGGAGAATGTGAAAAGGGCTATAGGATCAATAGTGAGAAGAAGGAATTTAAAAGTTTTAATTTTTTTCTTGAGCTCCCTAGAAATAGAGAAAAATGGTTAGGGAAAAAGTTTTGAGAATGTAGATGCCCTCCCACTTTCACAGTTGGGTGGTGAATCCATGCCTCTTGATGTATTTAGTTTTGATTGAAAATAAAGAGAAAGGAAGAAAGGTTGGAGAATTTTGTTGTGGTGGAGACATTATTTTGGGTGTGTTGTAATATATATTAATTAGGTCCAATAGGAACAAGTCGGTGAGGACATGTTGGGTTGGGGAAAGCATCTTCAAGACCCCAACTCTTAGAGAATAGCTCTTTGGAATTTGGAAATAAACTTACAAAGGATTGTAAAAAAGGTTATAGAGGTGGATTTTTATTGGGATGTATGAGATTCAATTTAAAAAAGTTGTAAAACTAAATCACAACTACAAGTACTTGCAAAAGTTCATTGTAAGTAATTTGTTGCAAGTTTGGAGGAACTATATAATAATTGTAGAGGAACCACACAATGATCGTGTTGCACCAAAACAAACTCCCATTCATTGCATCCAATGAAATTGCTTTCATGTTGCAAAACATGCATTATCCACACTCATATCTAGTGCTACCCTCCTTGACTATACCCATGGTGACCTTTAACCACACTTGCAATAGAACACTAAATTTTTGTTGCACACCAAAACACCCATTGAATACTTACAATCCTTTGTGAGTTTGTCACATTATACAACACTTGACACGAATCAATTGCAATGCAAACCCTAAAGTGCTTTCATCATAGATCATCACCACTCAACAAAAATGCAACAAATTGAGTTGAAAGCTTTGAGTTAATTTTCGTGAAGTTGCTTCATCAATGTGTGAGAGATGTGTTAGACAAAAAAAATTAGTGAAGTATATGCTATTCTTGTGATGAGGCAATGCAATTTCGCAATGACACTTGTGAGGGACAAACCATGAAACTCCTCTACAACTCTACTTTCATTGGGGGAGTTTATAGGTTTGCAATGGAAATGCTCTAACTTAGTTCAACTATGAGGAAAGTGCATGCGTGCAATTTGGATGCTATACATGTGTTCAGGGTGCAGTTTTGCACCTTATGGGGTATTTGAACACTGCTGAGTGGGTACTCAGTTTGGCAGGTTAGAATTACCAGTTCCAAGCTCGGTTAGGAGAAACCAATCTGAAATTGGGTTTGGAAATGAAATCGGGTTCTCAATCTTTTTGAGAATTGGAATGGAACCAAAATCGGAATCCCATTTTATGAAGAACTAAAACTGGATCTGTTTTTACATAAAAAGAAGGTTTTTGAAAAAAAAAAAAAAAAACTAGAACTGAGGATTATTGATAATTAATAAGTGGTTTTAGTCTGGGTTACCTACCCAGAACCAAACCGGGACAATGTATGTCTCAGTTTTATATTGGAACCAGAACTGGAACCAGGATTTTGCTTATTTGATCTGGAACCGGATTCCAGGTTCCATTTTCTTGCAAACTGGAAATGGAACCACTTTTAAAGTTAGAACCTGAACAACCCAACACTCGTATTTAGCGGCTTTCATCTTGCAGACTTGCACCCTAGTACTCTTGATATGATAATTAATGCACATTCTATTTATCTGTGCCTGATCTTGACTGTTGCCACGAGCTAATAATGTCGGAATTTGGTAGGTTTCATTGCTACTTATTATGCAATGTGCATCATTGCAATCACAGCCAGTTAAAGTGAGAGAGAGAAGATTGCCATCTGATGGTAAGTGCTTAGTGGACATGCAGCTGCAATTGATGTGTGTTTGGCCAATTCTGCATCTCTCTAGGGATCTAGATTCCATACTGAATCCCCCCTAGATTTGTTGGGTGTGAAGTGCTGTAACTTTTGGGGGCTGGTAGTTATACACACAGCTCATCACACTATTCTTAATTTTGTCCCTTTTTCATACCTTGTAAGTTAGTATTGTCCAGCAATTTAGGTACACTACGAAACAGCTTATTCATGAAATACCTAGCAACTCAAAATATTACCTGCAACAACAGACCTGCTGCACTGTGCACACCCACCATTCCCCCACCCCCCGGATCAATCCTGATCCAGGATCCAGACTAGTCCACAATCCAGACTGTGTTGGCGTCTGGATCTTGGCCACAATCTATTACAAGGACATTCATGATTCTCAACTTTTGCTAACTGATGTTAAATTTTTCATATTGGATAATAATGTGGACAGATTGAGAATTCTCTAAGTCACACATAGTACCTAGACTGACAAGTTGTGGGGGGGGGGGGGGGGGGGGGAGGATATCTACCAAAATGTAAACAATCTCATGAAGTTGAGACGCTGTTCTCATCCCCCCTCAAACACAAAAAACATACTTTTACCTATACATATAAAAAAAAAACTTTTTTTTTTCCCAATTTTTCTTAAAATTTTTATAATTTTTTTTATTTTAAAAAAATGGGGAAGAAATAAAAATTTCTAAAACAAAAAAAATTACAAAAAACAAAAAGTTTGGGGGGGGGGGGGGGGCGGGG
>Ga0116231_10001803_pt1 | contig 44540 bp, 16 predicted proteins | sample S1TSphgellanicum_2_FD_89695 | JGI IMG/M metagenome (GOLD analysis project Ga0116231, IMG submission 89695) | Host-associated microbial communities from peat moss isolated from Minnesota, USA - S1T2_Fd - Sphagnum magellanicum MG | ecosystem: Host-associated > Plants > Peat moss > Unclassified... | reverse complement strand
GAGTCGTGGTTATATAGAAGAACCGGGCCTTTGATTTTTGAGAACTGTGGTTATGATTTCTAAGAATGTCCCTCATAGCTGCTGGGGGTCTAGTTCCTGTTTCTAGTAACTGCCCGAGATTGGTAGTAACTAGTAACCATGTAGTAGTAACTAGCTAGATAAATTGACATTGTTGCATCTGCTCTCTCAGGCACTTATTCACAGGGTGCGCAGACTCAGGGCTGAAGGAATCAATTTTCCCTTCCAGAATGTGTATGAAGGTGAATGCAAGGAGAAAAAACCAGAAACAACGCTCGATATGTTATTCTCACTCTTGTTTACTTATGATTCTTTGGTTGTGGCTACCCTTATAACATTTGGTGCGCTTTGTGTAGCTTCTATGCTACAGATTTTACGTCACCCAGATATCCCTGCCCAGCAATGACATATATATTATCTACAACCTGCTAAGAATGTTTTCCTTAGCAATATCAATATGCAAAGATCATCTAGTGGATGGATTGTATGCTTTGATGCTCCAAATTTTATTTCACCCATGTTAATCTCCCCAATACCAACCTATGCCATCTACAACTTGGTAAAATGTTTTCCTTACCATTTTGTGCAAGTTTTTGTATGGTTATTGGAATGCAACAACTGTCTAGTAGACAGATTTTGAAATGAAACATAATGGTCATTAAAGGATGCTAAAATAAACATTGTTTCCACTTCACTTGTCATTTGACCATGCTAAGATCAGCACTAATTTATCCTTGTTGGTTCCAAGCACTAGAGTCATAGATAAGTTTGTCAAATGGTGATACTGAATCAATTGAGAATGTCATGGAATATTCAATATCAAATTTTAGGTTTGTAACCTTGTAACCTGTTTTATAAACAAAATTTGACAAATTAGGGTTTTTTGGTATGGGTATCATTGCAGTTGAATACTTGTGTTTCTATAACTCTTGTTGTTCAGACATTCAATTTTACTATGCATCCTTTCTCCCAGTTTATTTAGGGAATAAAGACGTTCAACATGAGTAGCCTTGTGATAGGTAATACAAGAGGTAGAGGATTCATTACTTGTTTGACAATATTCAATATGTTAACATCATTAGTTTTTTCTTATATTGTAACAATAAGAATAGAACTTCAAAGTAAGATTTGGGAATATTATGAACAACCCTTCATTAAGCAATTTTGAGAGTAGAGCTTGCAAGAGGGATCTTAGGTGAATTCTGCATCAATCCTCTTCCAAATTAGTGTTGGTCAAGGTTTCCCAAAGTTTGGTGATGCATAATTGGTCTTATTGTCTAGGCTTAACACCAATGGACATGACCTTCTCATAATGACACAAGGTTGAATGCCAACTTGGTACTAATGGCTAAAATTTAACATGTGCACAAATAAATTTGGGCTCTTATATCCAACCCCTTGAACTTGGTTCATGGAGGTTTCATGGATGAATGGTTTGCTTAGTGGATTACAAGTAGACTTTCATGTCTTGTGACGGCAAGCAAATTTTATGTCATTGATAGTTCCATGTCAATTATTTGTAACTTTTTATACTTCCTTTTTTTTCCCCTTCATGTTTGCCTAATACACATGTTCTCTTCGTTGTCAACATATTGGCACAAGATCCAAAAGGTGGTTACATATTATGGAATGTTCATGTTAAGGAACAAGTTGTGGACAATGGATCTTGAAGTTCTTGATTTAGCTATGCCTTTATTTTGTTTTGAAAAATTTAGAGTGAAATGTTATGTGAAAAGTTTGAAGTTGGGGAATTTGCATAAGACTCCCACATTTTTGAATCATGGCTTTCATATGATTGATCTATTGTAATGAAAAAAACAGGGACAAAAACAATTCCACACCTCATCAATTTTGTATGTAACACAAATGTAAAATGAAATGGTTGATAACATAATCTTCTCATCAACATGATAATAAGATTTTAATTCTACAATACCTTGGAACTTTGACTCCCAGGGCACAAATAGGGATCAAATAATTCTAAGTTTAATCTCGTGAATTATCGTTGTTTTCAACTATGATTCCATCATACAAACATCAAACCCATATCCATATATCACCATATTTAACCACAAGCTTCCAACTATGCCCATAACATAGATTAATCAACAATTACAACATCAAACCCAGACAAAGTAAACAAATCAACCTTCCATCAATCTCTTAGATTTCTCCCATTTTTCATAGTTCACTAAAAGCCTTTACAAGAGATAATTCAACCCTAATCATGATTGCAACAAGTATATAGAAAACCACTTGCATCTACAAAAATGAAAAGTTTGATTTCTCTCAAAGTTCCAATCCCAATACGTCTTCCTCCTTAACAATGCAAACAATTTAAAGATAACCACTTAAGCACATCAAACCCAAACATATGGAATCATACATACAAGCTCTCCAACTACCTAAGGTCTTCCATCACTTCTCTATGCTTTTAAGTTATGATCTTCTACCATGGATCTTAACAAACATTTCTAAAATTTTGCACAATGGAAACACCAAGAGAGAAAAATTAAAACCACTTGTCAAGAACATTCATCTCTTCAACAAGACTTAAAGCATAAAGCAAAGCACCATGACATTACCCACAACCAAGTCCTATTAAGACAAAATACTTAGCTTGCATAAGAATCTGGTTAAAGAAGTTGTTTGTGTTTTTCAACATGCACTAAAATCATGGCAAATGACAATTTGCAATCTTCCCACCACATTGTGATTGGTGAAATAATATTCAAACGTGAACTTGGCAATGTGGAACCCATATTTAATAGTAATAGATTAAGTAAATAAATCAAGTTAACTAAATTTGTACATTGATTACAATGTAGATTTTGTTAATTATTTTGCATATAAACTTGAATGTCATAATCCATCAATGTCATGATTCGCCCAATGAATAAAAAACATTGATCATTGTAGAATAATATTATTCTTGTGATGTCATTACAACAAAGCCATGTCCTTTTCATTATTAAAATTTAACTAACATGACTATAAAGTTAGATTTTTTTAACCACATAACTAACCATGTCCATTTTGACAAACCACAAAAATAACATTGTTTATTATACCTAATTTGAATTTCATTTTAGTCAAAACAAACATTGTAACTTCATACATGGATTTTATGTAGTAGTTACATGTAATCAACCTATTAGCAATGTGACTAAAATTGGTCAATTAATTTACACATGTAATCAAAGTGATATATATATATGACTAAAATTAGTCATTTATTTAACACATGTACAAATGTGACTAAAGTCATTCACTTTGATTACACATGTATTATTAACATAGGTTGACCTCACTCTAAAAAATATATATATATATATAGACCCCCCTCATTTTCAAGTTTCATATCTTTCTCATTATTTGTCCATTCTCAATGATTTAAAAAGCTTCAAATGTGTTATTTTAGGGTTCAAAAACATTCTTTGGAATGTTAAAAAAAAAAAAAAATGGTAGAAAAAGTTTAAAGTCAAAAACGCAAGCTGGATTAACATGTGGTCAATTTCTGCAAATCACCCCCTTCACTTTCAATGAACATAACTTGCTCATTTTTTTATCAAATTCATAATTTTTTTCACCTTTGGATTTCTCAAGAAGAGAATTTTTTTAAAAATCAAACAAGAAAAAAAATGGAACAATGTATGAAAAACTAAAACTCAAAAAAGATAATTGAATTTTTAAGTCCTTAATTCATGCTTGAATCACCCCACTTCACTTTCAATGAACATTTTTTTTTCATTCTTTATCAAATTGAGAAATTTTTATAACATTAGATGCGCTAAGAGGAGAATTACAAAAGGTTTTTGAATGTCGAAGGTAATGGAACAATGTACAAAAAGTTTAAACTCAAAAACACAAACTCAATTATTATGTTCAGTTTTTGGAAATCGCCTTCCTCACTTTCAAAGGGCATAACTTGCTCAATTTTTGATTGATTTCAACAAGTTTTTGTACCATTGGATGTGCCAAGAAAAGAACTACAAATTTTGTGTGAATGTCAGAAGTAATGGAACAACATACAAAAAATTTAAACTCAAAAACACAAACTGAATTGTTATGTTCAATTTTTCAAATCGGCCTTTTCATTTTCAAAGGGCATAATTTGTTCATTTCTTCATTGATTTCAACATTTTTTGTACCATTGGATGCGTCAAATGGAGAACTACAAAATATTTTGGAAGATTAAAACCAATAGAACAATATACAAAAAGTTGTAAATATTATTCTTAAGTGTTTGGTGGTAGGTTTAATAAATTGAAAACTTCGTGTGATCAAGTTGTTCTTTGAAAAAATTTATCCCATATTGTTTGGTCGTCAATCTCATTTTAAAAATTATATAACCGAAGGCTTTGGCCCTCAAAATCACATCTTAAAATGTTCAAGTTTTTTTATGTTGAACCTATTATAAGGTTTAACTTTTGAAGAAAACAAATCGAATTAATTTTTTTAATTTGAATATAATCCAAAAGGGAATTGATAAAATAAAAATATTTTAAAATAATTATTCTTAGATTATAATTATTCTATAAAATAATCATAAAATCACATATTTAGTCATAATGGACAAGCTATGTCATTACATTCATTCACACAATTAAACAAAATGGACATGGCACATCATCAATTCAGTCACATGGTTTGTTAAAATGGACATGCCACATCATCAATTTAGTCACTCAATTTGTTAAAATAGACATGACACATCATCAATACAATCACACAATTTGTTAAATTGGACATGCCACATCATTGCATTTAGTCACATAATTAGTCATATTAGACATGCCACTATGGCACTATGCCAATGCTTAGTCATTTTACATTTGTTTGTTTTACTAACATTTATTTATCTTAAATGACTAGTCTTTTTTAACCTATCCCAAAATTATCCAAGGTTTGTTTTGACAAAAAATCCAATGCAAAAGGACTACAAAATGGACAAGTTATGTAGCAATGCATTGAGTTTTGATTTATTTATTCTTATTTCGAAGTGGTCTATTGGAAAATACTAATAAATTAATTGCGAATCATTTATAAAAACAACTTTGAACTTATGTCGAACTCAACATTTTAATCCATTTCCAAAAAAAAATGTAAATATTAATATTTTAAATTAAATTCATAATAATATAATTTTGGAAATAAACAAGAACCATGGAAATCAACTTGAAGTCTATTATATTAACCTTAATTTAATATATGTCTTCGTATATTAAACCCCATTTATATGTGATGTTGTAACAATTCAACATTGTGTTGATTTGCATGATGCTTTCTTCAAATTTTAACAAATTTCAAAAGTTCATGGTTGTTCAAATTTTCATTTCGATACATTTTTTACTTCAAAGTAATATCCAATTCTACAAAACAATATTAATTAACCTTGCATTGCATGAGAACATTTATTTATTAAGATAATAATTACCAAATTTATAAAGTGTATTTTGTAATTGACACTTAATTTTTTTCCAATACAAAATAATATTCCAAATTTTCATTACCCAAATTTGTAAATTGGAATATTAACAACCTTTTATTAATTAAAAAACTAACACACCATCGTGAGGTCCATGTATATATATAATAATTCTAAATACTAGGGAAATTATTGTGCAAACAAACTTAGTCCAATGAATAATATTAATATGCTCCTAATACAACAAATTATTTAAAAACCAATATTGAAACTATGTTATGAAATGTTTGTTGAAGTTGATAATTAACAAAAATGTTGGTTGGTTATTGCATATAGATCATGTTAACTAGCTGAGCCTTGAATTTTTATGTTTAAACCTATGTGGGTGACCCAATTATTTACTAATTGCCATCCAAATAGGTTATTAATCTTAAAAGAGAAAATATTTTATGATAATCAATTATCAATAGACTATGAAATAACCAACACCCAAGCATATTAATCGAGTGATTATTATTTTTAAAAAACATTGGGGAAGATCCATAAAAGGGCCATATTAAATTTTGATATCAAATTTTGACAATTGGTGGGTCATATTTGTTTAACAATTTTTTTTAAAACCTACAATAAATTAAAACAAACAATTGGCCAACACTAGTAATTAATGATGCAATGATTATTTTGTCAACAATTAAAGGCCTAACAATTCCCAAAAAAATTTCAAAGCAATAAGGTATAAATTATGTCACATTGTAAAAAAGATCTTACATCACATGCACATAATTTAAATATCAGAGACTTAAATGGATGAAATAGGGTTTAAATTGTTTCATCCATATAACATCATCATGGCAACCTAGTATTGGAAAAAAGGCAAGAGAAAATATTTCTATTTGTGGAAGTTGTGATTTAAGGTTTGTGGATGTTTGTCTCTCAAAGGGAACTCTCTAACTTTTGGAAGGCATAAGTAAGGGTTTTCAAAGGTCTTTCTCTCCTCTGATGTCAATGTGTTCACACTATGAGAAATCATGTCCATCGAAACCATGTTACCTTGCAACTAAAATTCAAAAAACAACTCATATATAATTGTTATGCAACTATTCTTTGGGTATTACAACTATTATGCAACTATCCCTTCAGCAATACGGGAATATTCATATAATGAATTGCCACGTCAAAAAATCAATTAGTTATATTATAGTTGCAAATGAGTTGAAAATGGGTCTTCTATATGATAATTTATACACATCGTACATACATATGTAATCAACCATGTTTGATTTTTTTTAGGAGTTACATTATAGTTGCATGTAGCAACTACTTTAGAATTATTATAAATGTGTCATTAAAACAACAACTATGTTGTAATTAATTTACAATGTACATATACATGCAATCATGCCATGTGTCCACATTTCCACCACCCGTTATGGGATACATTTGCAACTAGTTTACAATTATGATTCCCATTAATATAATTAATATGGCCACTAAGGCACCACTACTAAAGTATTATGTTCAACTACGTTATGATTATAATACAACTACTTATAACTTAATAAGGATACATATTCATTAGTTATTTATATTTTCATCATATGTGTTTCGTTTTGAATGATTTAAAATGTTATGGGAGTGCTAACTCAAGTTCTAAAAATCATCTTTGAAGTGTAAAAGAAATTGAATAATGAAAAAATAATAAGAAGAGAAATAAGCTTTTCAATTTACAAAACATGTTTTTTTTCCTTTTTAGATCCCTCCTACTTTCAAACCTCATAACTTTCTTATTTCTTATTCATTTTAAACGATTTAAAGTGTTATGGAACGCCACCTAAAGTTCTACAAAACATCTTTGAATTTTAATAGCAAAAAAATAAAATACAAGGAAGTTTGTGGGTGTTTGGGAACCAAACTTTATAGCATTCAGTGGTTTGTTTTTTTGAGTTCTTGACCCCCTTTACTTTGAAGGGCCATAACTTTCTCAATTATATTTCATTTTTTATGATTTTTAATGCACCAAATGTGCTAATAAAAAGGGTTCAATTTTTTTTAGACACCAAAAACAATGGAGCCTTCCCCTTGGATTTGGCTTGCCTTGAACATTTAAGTGTTATAGTTACAACTCAATTATAACTGAATTTGCAATTAATGAACAATTAAAAGATTTAACCATATGCTTTGTCTTTGAATCCCATGTTATAAATTATATAAAAAAGGTTTGTTATTTATATTCTCACATTAAAATACATGTGTCATTTTGGGATGAACTTTTAAAAGCTTAACCTAAAAGCAAAACATAACATAACAATAAAATTTCATGGCTATTATTTAGTGCATTAATCATGTGTTTTCCTACTTACTTACCTACCTAGGTAAGTAAGTAGATCCTCCTTTTTTACCTACTTATGTAGGTAGGTAGGTCTTAGGTAAATACATAGGTATGTAGTCTCGAGACCTACCAACCTACCTACCTATGGTTATGTACAACCTACTTAGCTACTAAATTTTTTTTTAATTATAAATTAATTAATTAATATGCCATGTGGTGATTTTTTATCATGCCATGTGTCACAATTTTGGACCATCATTAATAATCAAAGTGGATGATGGAAATCAATATTTTGAAAAATATAATTTTATGTCAAAAAAATTCATAATGTCATGTGTAAGATTTTAATAGATGGATGATAATTAATGACATCACCATGACATCATGGGTGCAATTATAATGGAGTTGCATAATAGTTGAAAATGAGTTACTTTTAATAAGTTGTAATTGAGTTGCAATGAGTTACATCCTATATATGGTGAGTTGCAACTTCGCAACTCATGCAACTTGTCCATTAGCATTCACAACATATAAATACAGTGAATTGCAAGTTATGTCCTTTGTAATTCAAAAATTGAGTTGCAAGGCTAGTTGCAAACACCCCTCTTTTTTCATAGTGTTAGTTATCTCCTTGTCTATTCTTTTCAAGTAATTTATCTCCAACCATAGTTTTATTTGTCTCCTTGTTATCTCATCCCGAATTATTCTTCTTATTTCATCACACCAATATTTTTTACTTCATCTTTTTATTTGTCTCATTGTCGTCTTTTTTTTCTTCCAATTTTGAAAACTTTGAATGCGGCTATCCACAACTAGAATGTCCTAAAGTTGCAAAAGTAAACAACACTACACGACATCCAAAAGCTGCAAAAGCAAACAACGTTACATGGTGTTCGAAAGCTATAGAAGTAAACAACATTATTGTGAATGTTTTATACACATTTTTCTATTCAATTTTCTAGTTATCAATCCTATGAAACACAATGATCAACAAGTTTTTCATTTAGATTTCACCTTTACATTAAAAATAGGAAAATCATAGCTTCCCATCCTTCTTGTGAGTCAAGGCCATGTCAAAATTTCCAACCTCTCAATGTTTTTTTTTCCATTTCCATCTTTCTTCTTATATTTATTTTGATGTTTGTCCACCTTATAGGGAGTAATAAGTAAACACCACGTCTTATGAATGATCATCCAGTAAGCGTAGTGAAACGTTAGTCATTACAACATTCTTTATTTGTATTTCTTCCACATTTTGTGTACATGTAGAACACTTAATCACTCATTCAATTGAGTAGCAAAGAGCAAAAGTTTGGTATTGCGTTATTAGAAGTCATCATGCAACAAAAAAAACTAAAATTTATTTTTCAACTATTTCAATTTCACCCCGTGGACTTTATGCAATTTCAATTATTGTCCATGAAACATGTTTTTTCAATTTTCACTTGTATTGTATCATAAGTTTATTACATCAATTCCTCTCTAGTCATTTCAATTTTCATAATTGATTCAATAGCATGACATGATTCCAGAGACTAAATTCCATCAAATTTCGATGTATTCTTTACCTTATATTTTCCAATATTGCAATTTTTTCACACCAAAATTGTGCAGGACACAACTACATACGAAACAAAAAATGATTATCACAACTAAAGTAAGCTTCCAAATTTCAAAATACCCCTACTTGCATTTTCATTGCCAAATCAAAATCCTAGACAATGTAATAATGCATTTTTGAAATCATACATGAAACCTTTCGTTTCCAAAATCCTCATAATGCCAAATCACCATTACATGACCTACCGGCCACCCAATGGTTGATCTTAAGAGGGTGCAAAATCAAATGGTTTAACGACCACCACATCAACTTTGAAATAAAAGGCCTCCCTGTAATAATGACTTAAAGCTGATAGTCCATCTTAAGACCATTGCAAGAAAACGATCTGGTGATCGCCAAATTGTCCATTTCATTGCCATCATGAGAAAACGATTTAGTGACCGTTAAATCGTCCTCTTGCTACCATCACAGAAAATAACCTAGTGGCTGACAGATCATCCCTCACACAACCTTCGCAAGAAAATAACTTAACAGTCTTTAGATTGTCCTTTCACAACCCTCCCCAACAATGATAAGGTGGCTACCAAATCATTCTTTCAATATCTTCACGAGTAACAACTTTGTAGTTGCCAAGTCGTCCTTATCATGTTAATCTTGAAAAATGACCTAGCGGTCACCAAATTGTCCTTCTCATGATAATTGTGAAAAACAACCTAGCAATCGCCAGATCATCCTTTTCATGACTAATGGAATTTATCTCCCAAATATCAAAGACAACAATGATAGGTTGCATGGGTACAACATTATTGAAAAGGACTTTAAATTCTTATAATGATCTAAAGTTAAATAACATTTCATTTTTACATACGTTCTTAGGTATATTAGATATTTTAAGGAATGATAAAAGTATTGACAAAAAAATACTCCAATCTATTTTTTTTCCTTTGATTGAAATAACTAGTACCTTGTAGTTTTTTAGAATATTATTGAATGATAAATGATAACATTAAAATTGGCATCTTTAACTAAAGTCATTCTTTTGATTCTTGTATCTTATGTTTTGCCTAATTAGAAACATTATATTTTAGGAGTGACACAAAACATGGAAACTTTTGAAGATCGGAGATCCCATTGATTTGTGCAAATCGTGGAATGATTATGGAAAACTTCACATTGGGTATGGTGTTTGTGTAGACACGTCTATTCTTTCTACCTATGGGCCTAGGGATAGGAGGAGTGCATCATTGCTTCATCGGAGATTATTTTTGTCTTAACCAAGAATGGGCACTCTTCAACTCGACTCCAATTTTATGGAATTATGGATTAGTTGTAAAAAAAAGTTATTTTTGGCTAGTAATCCAAGTGACTACTAGATTGGAGCATATTTGGAGATGAAACTATCAATAATTTTACTACGAAAAGGGTGGTTTGTCTGAGTGCGATTCGAAATGTTGGCACAACTGGAGAGGACCAAAACAATCAAGATTCTACCCAAGGGCTCTTCGTGTTTTTTGGGGATGAGTATAATGAAAGTAGTGAGTCTTTTAATGCTAATGAAAATGATGTAGCAAGTTCACTTAATTTAAAAAACATGCGTCGAAAAGGAGCTCCACTAATAGGGCGTAATAGTTAGCACAAAAAGGATTATGATCATCAAGATCTTGAAGGTGATTTTTTCGCAAGAGGTCATGTGATGGCATTTGACTTGAAGGAAGCAATTTTGGATGACATTCTTGGAGACAATCATGTTGGCTTGACCATTCTCTACTGTTCTAAAAACATTTCAACAATAATGATTATTTTAGAAATGGCCTTTAATTCAAACAACTATGGAAGGATTCTCGTTGAAAGAGTTCTTATTCTCATGTGATGAAAGTTACGAAGCCTTCGTTCAATATTCTAATGAGCTTTGGCCCAATGATCTTAATTTCACAATTAGGTCACTTCTACACTTGTTTCATAGTCTTGAAAAGGAGCCAATTAGGGAGTCATAGGTTTTGTTTGAATTTGAACCGCAAAACGCATTCTTCCAACAAATCATGCAAATAAGTTCTTGTTGTTTGAATGCATTGAAGCATGCGGACAAATTGTAAGTGTGAAGCCATTGCCAAAGAAGCTACTTCTTTAGATGGACAATTGTGTAAAAGATAACAATAATTGTCACATGTTGGTGTTTATTTCCTTGCAAAATACTTGAGAAGTTTATGAAGAAGTTCAATTGGGGTTTCTTGTAGTTGGGCGCACACATGAAGATATTGACAAAATTTTTGGATATTTGTTTAAGAAGTTAGAAAACAGAATAATTATGTCATGGCGGATTTGATGAAAACATTCATGCTTTCCCAATATCTTCCATTCATTCCACAACTCATTTAGGAAATCCCTAATTTAAAATTTTAGGTCAATGGATATTTGAACAATGGCCTAAATGTTCTTGTTAGTCATACGAACATGCATTTGTTTTGGTTTTTTTGTGGACAAAGTAAGGTGGCCAATTATGCAATACAAAATATTTCCTACTAATGTTTTGTGGAGCCCTAAAGATGGCTCAAGCATATGATTGTGGAAGGAGGATGTTGTAAGACACTAAAATAATTGGTGGGGTTTTCGAATCTTGTTCTTTTTCACCCGATATGGGGAATTGATGAATTGAGGGTAGGTGAGAAGGAAAGGTTCATTGGTAGCAAAATTTCAAAGTATGTTGAGTTCTAGAAGCTTGGGATGTTGAAGGATGATTCATATGCTAGAGTTATGGGTCCTTGTGTGAATTATTGGGAGAACATTTTGAAGCTATTATCAAGACCTATCCAATGGTAAAGTTATGTTTTGTTGGAAGGCTTTTGGCCTTCTAACAATTGGAGAACTAATTATGAGCACGCATCCATTCATGTTATTGTTGATGTTGACCCTGAAGATCTTGTTATCCCTCCATATTGTGGGCCAAAAAACATGTGCACTTTTTTGAACATTGTTGCATACACGCCTTTTTGTGACTTGTTTGTTGGTAATTTGTTTTTGTGCGGCCTTTAAACCTTACAATGTATCATGTTTGGATGGGAAAGGCCGAAAGTGATGTTGTAAAAAAACTTTTAAATGAAAATTATAGGAAGGTCCATGTTCAATGGTGAGTTCCTTTGAGAAACTAAGAATGATGAAGAATTGTATCATAATTGTTGGTTGAGCAAGTGGAAGTGTAATCATGAAAACCCAAAACAATATAGTGAGATTTCTTCTATTGCGTTTTTTTTTTCTGACTATAAACAATACCACATTTAATTCCATTATAAGTATTAATGCAAGCCATGCATCAAAGGCAAAAACTAATCTTGATGCAACTAACAATAACTCTTGTGCATTGTAGTTATAGATCAAATTTTTTATGAACATGAAATATAAATGTTAATGATTTTTTATGTTCTTTAAAATAGATTTAGTTTTTTCAAAAATGAGATTATAATGTTTTGGAATATATTCAATGTGCTTATGTGGGTTCATTGAGAAAAATATTAATGTTTATCCTCTTTATGAACATTCCAACGTGCCAAATGTTTTTCAATATGAACATTGCTTGTTATAAAATGTCATCTTAAGTGTGCATGAAAAAACTATTATAGAGGTGATATGTTCAAAATTTTCTTTTTAATGTCACAAATGTATGAAATTTTTGTCAACATTTGTTGGCATTGGTGATACATATGAAAAATAAATGGCAATCATGTACTTAAGTTTATGATTTGTGGTCAGCAAGTTTTGACCTTCATTTTAGCCAATCGGTTCAATTTATACTGAATTCAACAAATTTTCATTTGAGGAAATTGTTTGCAATGGACAGTAGGAGGATGGAAATTACTCAAAATTTGGTGAACACCACATTGGTTTGATTATGAACTTTGAGGAGTTTGGCTCCAAACTCAAGCTCTTATGGAGATTTAATTAAAATATGGTTGAAATTCTTGTAATTCAAAAACCACTAGACAATCATATTGAGTTTGAATGGAAATTCAAGTTTTTAATTAAAAATTATGAAATTACGTGATGGCATGGTGGCAATTCCTCCTATTTGATGGCCACCATGCAAGTTTTGACATTTGCACCATGTTCAATTTCGTTCCAAATCTACTTTTTTGTCAAAAATTTATGAAGTCACTTAATAACTTGTTTGAAATTCCTTTTATTTGGTGGCCACTAAATGGGTTTTGTTCCTTGACATGTTGAATTTGGTGTCAAATTCAACTTGTTGAAAATTTATGCAATTACATGAAAAAATGGTTAAAATATGTCCTATTTGGTGGCCACCATATATGTTTTGGCCCCCCTTTCGTGTATTGAATTAAATCCATAATTAAAGTTAAAGTTCATAATTAATTAAATATGTGTTAAATGTAGTGTTTAAACTATGACAATGTTAATAAAAAATCATAAAGATTTGGATATATATCCAACAGTGGATTAAAGACAAATGAAAGTGATTGACGCAAATTATAATTTGTCAAGGACATGAAGGACCACAAGAACAAAGGCTAAAGGAAAGGTTTAAATCTAACTTTCAAACAAGGAACAAGACAAGATTATGTGATTCAAAAATAAGAACACAAGATGTGTAAAATAAATGTGAATTTTTTTTTGTGTTAACATATGCAAACATGAACATGAAAAGAACATGATAAGGCTATGGTGCAAGATCATGCTTAAGACTAACATTGAACACACCAAAGGTAATCAAGAATTCTATCTCTATTTATACCCTTTGGGCACCTAGTTTAAGGAATTTTTTCAAAAAACTTCCAATGTACATGTGGCCCATGTTCACCCATGTGCGCCAATGTGCATCCATGTGTGAACTATGAATAAACTAAAACTCAATTAATAGTGAACTAAAACTCAACTAAAAGTGAATTTACACTTAACTAAAAGTTAACTGGAAGTGAAATAAAAGTGAACTATGAGTTAACTACAAATGAACTAGGATTTAATTAAAAATGAATTATGAATTAATTAGAAGTGAACTAGAATTTAACTAAAAGTGAATTGAAAATGAATTATGAGTAAAATGGAAGTGAATTAAAGTTTAATTAAAAGCTAACTAAGGGTGAATTGAAGCTAAACTAAAAGTTATATACAAATTTATTATAAATCATGGATGAACATTCAAATGAATGAACGCCATGGCGTTGGTATTTATGACATAATGTTAAAATGGGATATTGGGCATCAAGAAATCACATGTAGGAATACAAAATCTAGGCCACCGTGAAATAAATGTTCGATTTAAATTTCATGAACAATTTGCAATAAGTTTTTTGCGACAATTTGTGGCTGATCGAACTAACAAACCACAACTACAAAATGCATGTTGGGGACGAATTGTTTGGAACAATATGCATTGAGAGAAACCTCATGGAATAAATGGCCAGAATATGTTAGTGATCTAGAAAAAAATGAGTATGAGTTGTTAATTTTAAAATACAATGCAAACGAGGATGCACACGTAGCAGAGAAAGAAGGAAACCTAGTGGAGGAAGAGTAAGAGACAAAAACACCATTGACATCAAAATATAATAATGGAGAAGATTTAGAAAACATAGAGGAGGAATCTTGTGGGTCATGTAGTTGAATCATTGTCGAATCATGGCATTGAGAGGAAATGAGGTCATCATATATGTCCATGATCATAAGCACCAATACAAATGAAAACCATTAGGAAAGCTATAAATATCCCATTATTTGTAAAAAATCAAGAAATTATTGAATAAAAAAAAAGTCTATTGACATTGTCTTGGAATATTGACTCTTAGTTAGTGGAAATGTTTAGCACAAGATTTTAAGGAATACATTTGTATAGATGAATGTATTGAGGAGTTTTACACTCCTCTAAAAATTCCAAAAAAGAAAAGAAAAAAACGAAGGAGGTGATGTAGTCATGGATTTTGGTGATGTGAAAGTGGAATAAATGAAAAACATTTTGAAACTTGTAGCATTTTGGAACTTTGAGACACTTGTAGAAAGAATCATAGTGAAAACACAAAAGTTGAGGATAAGTCGAAGGGAAAGAAATGCAGGAGCAAAGAGTCACAATTTTCGAACATTGTCAAATTATCTAATGATGAAAGCGATGTGAAAGAGTGCAATATGTTCCTTAAGGATTACGATGAATATAATGTAACAAATAAATTGATTTAAGGTCAAAGATCAATTGAAGGATGGAAAATTGTAGTTAGACAAAAAGACGCAAGGAAATAGTTATGGATTGTTCCAGTGTAATTTTTCTTTTTAAATTTTCAATGTGTGCAATTTTTCTTAAATCATGTCCACTAATTTAATGATCAAGATGATACATTGAGGTGCAACTCCTAGAGTTAATTAGTTTACTATTTATAATGTATGATGGCATATTTTACCACATAATACATTCTTCAAATGGAAAAAACTTTAAAGTTGTTTTGTAAATCATGGATTTTTTATACTTTCATATGCAATTCTCTACATCATACATTTCAAAGTGTCATATATCAAATTTATCATAATAATTTTAATTTTTTTGGATGTAATACATCAATATATTAGTGTATTGGTGCATTTATGTATTAATATGTCATTGTATTAATGTATTAGTGCATTAGTACATGAATGTATCAAGGGATCTTTGGGGCAATACCCATTGTTTGATTAATGGTTCACACATTTAATTGTGGGAAATTGAAATGATCATGCATGACATATTTTGGAATATTTGCCTAAAAGGAGATTAAATTTAAAAGAATGGTAATTAGGATTGATTTTTGAGGCAAAATTCCATTATGATGAATTTTTTTGAAAGATACAATAACTACATATCAATTTGATGTTTTTTTCAATAATTTCAAATTTAGAAAATGCAAGTGGCAAATAACAACTAATTACAATCAAAAAGTGATGGGAAACATATATTAAATGTCAAGTTTTCATATGTAGTCATTACTTATCAAGTGTGAAATAATGATAATACAGTAAATGTATTGTTCACATCATGTGCCATTAACATTTTTTTTTTTTGACTAAATAAAAAAAAAATTCACCCTACCCATAAACTTGAAAACATGACAATTGTTTGTCCATGTATTTTGAAAAACAACTCACCTTATTATGTCTAGTCACATTCCATATCAACTTTCAACTAATTTTTTTTAATGTATTAAGAAAATCTTTAGTATAAATTTTTAGTGTATCAAAAAACACATGGCAAATAAAAATTGGTTATAGTTGAAAAATGGTGTGAATTATAGACTAGATGCCAATTTTTGATATGTATTCATTTATTTGTCATATGTGGAAAAATGATGATACATAGATAGTATTATTCATACAAGGTGAATATTTTATTGATATTTTTTTATACATTAATGATTAGTTTATAATAACCATAAACCTGGAAACATAACAACTTTTTGTCCATGTATTTTGATAAAACATTATCACCCTTGTTATGTTTAGGCATGCATAACAATTGTCGATTGAAAAAATCTTCAATGCATAAAAAAATCATTAATGTGTGAACATCCAATGAAGAAAGACTTCATTGACAAAATATCAAAAACATAAAAGGCTTGAGGATAATGACTTTCAATGAATTGCCACACAACAACTTTTGGAAATTGTCACGAGTTTTTTCATGGAACACAAAATGGCATGCCTCGATTATGTTTTTGTGAACAATCAAGGAATTGGTTTAGAGAAGTATAAACAAGTCATGGAAAATCATTTTTTGGTGAAACTAGATGATTTCCCACAATACAACGAATTTCAGAGTTTTTAAGGATTTTTGGAGTGATTTGAATGCAAAATTTCAAATGCAACTACAAACTTATTACAATGGTGTGAAATTTGTTATTCACAAAAGGACAAGGTGCATTGGACCATGAAGGTGGTAAACTTGTGGGACAAAATTCCCTGGTGGGCCAAATTTTCAAAAAAAATCTTGAAGAAAAAGGCAAAATTAACACCATGGATGGAAAAGGGCGCTTGAAACCTTTTCACCTAAATTGGAAACATGGCATCTTATGGATTCCAAGCACAATAAATGTGCTCCCATCGTTGGGTAGAAACAATTAAGGTGGTTATGGTATGGTGCATAAGGTGCAAATTCAAAGGTTTGATCACATCCCAAACACCATTGAATTGGTGGGGAAGGGTGTTTGCACATTATGGTGACCTTATATGGATGTCACAATGGTAGTTTTTATTGTATTTCTTAAATACAATAAAATGAATAAAATAAAATTCATTGAAATAACAAAAATGACTTACTTATCTAAACTTATCAAAATTGACGTGCTCCCAAGTCACGGGGTGAAACCCACTTGAGGGTCTCACAAAGTCAAGTTGTGGAAAGTTGAGACTTGGAGGCACGCTCCCGGCTTCCAACTCTAAAAAGGGGTAGAGGGTCGAGTTGGGAGCCCCGGGATTAGACTAGGAAGAGGGATTAGCTTAGCTCGTGTGAATCTGCATCCAAAAACCAACCAAATCGGGTTAATTTAGCATTCGGGACACCCTTGGGTGTTGGGACTTGCCACAGGCACTTGGACACACAAGACTCACCACGGCCCGGACTCAGGGGAAGCCACCACCTTCCCCCTTATAGTATTCTCTGCGACTAGTCGCGGAGGCTACATCGGAATGGCACATTTTGTTGGGACTCCCGAAATGGAGTCCCGAAATTATCCCGGCTGGACCCCTGGGACTTTGAACAATCATAGTTCCTCGCCCCGAACTCGGATTGGGACGAGTCCTGAATCAAAGTTGTAGCTCTCGTCAAGAACTTTTCAACTCTGTGTCGCACTCTCAATTCGGACGTTGGAAAGAGGTCGATTCCCGACTTTTAGTGGTCGGGAGTCAAACTACCAGTTTCACTCCGACCTTTCTTTTGCCCATAACTTGGGCTGCAGATGTCCGAATGGCCAATGCGAGGGCATTTTTGATATCTACGTTTCAAGACCTTTCCAATGACACCAAGAACGCCCCAATGCGAGGTGTTTTGGGCCTTGCTGTTGAGCTCTGAACATTCGAAGAGTCCCGACGGACTCCAAACCTCCAACTTTTCCAAGTGTTGGGCTTCACCCCCACACTTGGCCAAAGTGGGGTTGCGACAAAAATCAACCTCCATGAATGAAAAAATAAAATAAAAATTGTGGATAACTAATCGGTCATGAACTTTTGAGTTTTGCCCACATTTTTTGTCACCTACAAAACTCATGGATATGGATTTTTATCTTACAATGTGTTAGTTTTATTTGTTTGAAACTTTTGGATATTGGATGAATTATGTTTAAGAAACTAAAGATCCATTGAATGAATGGAATTTGATTTTAATTTATTATGTTATGGACTTTTCAAAATCCCAAAACTATAATTATTTAAAAAGCCCTTTTAAGCATTTAAAAAAATTATTTTAAAAAATTCCTTTATGATATTTTTTATATGTCTTATAGCATTAGGACTTGAAATTGGAAATGGAAAAAAATTTTACTTTCAATATCAACTAAATATTCATATTTTAAGCTAAATTTTAACTACACTAAAAAAGGACTTTGAAAAGGGTCTTTAATTTGTCAAAATTGAAACACCTAAGACAAATGATAAGTGGGAAGTGTGTAAGCGACAATTGGTGGAAGTTTTGGCCTACCCATGCAAACATCCAAATGCCATCAAGTTTCTCACCATCTACACATGGTACAAAGACCATGGAACCTTACACATTGTGGTGGAATGGGGGAACTCTTTGAGAAATATTGGATTACAACATGAAGTACTCCCCCATTATGGATAATCAAAGTTTGTTGTGGGAAGGGGGCCAAATATGGAAGGGCAAACATGTGTCGCCTATAAGCAAAATTGTGTGAAGTTGGCACGGACATTCATAAATACTGTGAATGCAATACATCATTTGGAATTTTGCATAATGACTTCTCCAAGGACAACATTATGTTACATTTTCCATTAAACAAACCGGATGTTGTGTACGTAGGCATTTACTATTGGGGTGAAGATGGGTGCTTGCAAGAGGTGATGCCATCATTGTATGGGTTTACCAAGGAGTAAGATGCCAACACAAAGAAGTGTGTTGGTGGGTGGCCTGATAATTCTTTTTTATTTACAACAAACCAAGAACTACAAATTCCCTTCAACGAATGATTAAGCAAAACCAAACAACTTTAAAGTTTGAAGCATATTCAATGGGCAAGCTAAAAAATGTCATGTGGGGTGAAAATTGGGATGCAAAATATTTTGTGAATAATTCAACCAATATGTCATTTGGAAAAGTGATCCATGACATGTATGAGTCGAATCTAAAGGCATGAAAAATTATTCAACACATCGTGCGCACATTAATGGGGCCTCCATATAATTGGAATGCACATAACGAATGTTATCAAAGGTAGCCATAAATAGTTTGTAGTTGTTACATATGAAATTTGGTGGAATTTTCATGATCTCTCAAAAATGACATGTTTTAAACGTATGGATTCTATAAAACCCAATTTTGTCAAAGAATCATGTTGTCATGTGTAATCATATTTGAAATTTGTGAATCTATCATCTTTACACATTTGAGATGTGTGGATCTATGTTCTATGTTGATGATATCTTTCTTATAAACATAAGATACAATGATCATTTATAGTCTTACACAAGCATTGCATGTTCATCACCTATATTTCTCAATTATGGATGATTGGATTTTCAATTGATAATGTGTTTGGATAAATGCACCCATAATAATTGATGGACATCAAATAATGAAAAAAAATTTAATCGAAATTCATTTGAAGCAATATTTCTTAATGCAAAAATAAGCCATTCATTTTTTCAACTTTTGTTTTGGTTTTCATTCCTTTTCCTTCAATTGTGGGGACTTATATTGTGCCCAAACTACATTATGCACATTTTTTGTTAAAATTATTTTTGAAAGTAAAAAATTTATTTCAATTCTCCAAATTTTAAACCAAAAATCAATTGGAGATAACCAAAAAACATTGGATAAAAACACTTGGATAACCCTTGTTGTCCATTGCCAAAATATTTTTTCTTTAACAACCAATCATGTTGGTGGCTGAAGAGAACAGAAACCCAAAATGGTTGTTGGTGATGGAAAAGTTGGCAACCAAAAATTTGATAATGAAAAATGTGAGAACCAAAAAGCTAGGGACTAAAAATGTGGCAATCAAAAACTTGATGACTAGAAACATGGCAACAAAAAACACATGGTGACCAAAAATGTGGTGACAAAATTCTGATGGTGACCAAAATTTTCATGATCAAATTCTTATGGCGATCAAAAGATGTTTTTAATCACCACAAGGTTTACAACCAAAATGGTTCAAGTTTCGGTCATCCATAAGCTTGCCATGAGCAACCCAAATGGCCTTTGACCTAGGTTGACCCTATACTAATGTGATGTAGGGCTACATTTGTGTCCAAAGACATCCATTATGTCGTGACAAATGCACGGACGTGATGACACCTTGTATTGAAAATTAATGGGATTTAAATATCATTTTATGGGGATAACTTGGTTGACATGTATGCAAAATGTGGGAGCATGGCGCATGTTTGGAGATTTTTCAACAAAATGTCAATGTTTCAAAATGTGGTGATTTAAACCAACATGATATTCTAAAACATATGAAATGAGTTGGGAAAATGCAAAATGTATTATGACCACGAGTGCATAGTAGGAAGGTGTTTAGTCAATTTTTGTTACTTTTGTGGGAATATTGTTCATGTGTGTGCTAACATAGTTGTGTTTGAAAAGGGCATGTATATTGTTCATGAATAGATCATTGAAAGATGATGGGATTCATTTGGACCTTTGTAAGAAACATGAGTCCAATATGCTTCAATGATCACACTATATATTAGTTTTTCAAAGTTGGAACATTTTACCCATCTATTTTCCACCCATCTTCCACCTTCAATTTATTTTCCACCCATCTTGCACCCATGGCACCTCTAAACATGGTTGATTATTAGAGTAACTCACAAGGTGTATCATGCATAGGGTGTTTTCAAGTTTTGTTGGAGCTGATAATGAACTAATGTGATTTACACAACAAGAATATAAGTTCAAGTTTCATGCATGATGGAAGAATGTGACACTAAACAAATTTGTGTCACCATAGTGATGAGAGACTAGATATTGTAGTTTAATGTTTTAGATAAAGGACTTTCATATGTGCAAATCATGTTTAATTTCTAGTTCATGAAATCAATAATATTATGAACCATTTTAATTAAGTTGCACAACTTTCATGTTGAACAATTCATGGATTTTAGTTATTGGCAATAAAGGAAAAAAATAAATTTGTATAATCACTTAGTGGATCTTTTAGGGAATTCCATTTTATCATGAGTAAAGGCATGCTAAATCTTGTACATGTTGGTCATGTGATGGGTTAATTTTGAAGATGTAGGGGTTGGGTTCCTAGGTGTAACATGGTTTGCTAGTGTGTGGGGTGAACAAAATGAGAGATACAACATGATGCCAATGTTATAAGCTTGGTTTTTGTGGAAGATGTGGGATTATTATATTGATAATTGTGAATGTGTGATTGGGTTTAAACTTGAATGGTTCATAGTTTGCAAAGGCTTTAAATTTGCTTATGATGATATTAGGGAGTTTGTCATATGAACAAGGACCTTGCACACTAAAAGACTGTGACATGTGTAGACCACTAGCTTGACAAACATCTTCACACATGTTTTATGATGTGAGTGCATGTTTGATTGCTTTCATGTTGCCTTTCTTTCATCTTTTAGATTGTCATTAGTTAAAGACTTTTGTTTCTCCTTTCCTTTTTCTATGTGTACAAGGCTAGCTAGAACTTTATTCTAGTATTAACAAAACATATTTAACTTGTGAACTCCATATGAGCAATTGGGGCAATTTTTCCCATGGGTCAATTCCATTCAAACTTGTGGAAATGTTGACCATGTAAAAATTTTAAATACTATGACCATAAGTAATGAAGGGAAATAGATTTTAGGGGTGATGCCCTTTAAGAATTTACTATGCACATAATGAAATGGGATTTAGGTGGACATGTTCCAGTAATTATCAAGGCTTAGTGGTAAAAATCCATTATGTTCGGAAACTTGGGTGGTTTTGATCAAATGCATTCCACTTAGCCTAATTTTGATGAGATTACATATTGGTTTAGGGACAAATTTTGCAACATTGTAGGCTAGTTACTAGCTAGCACATGGTAACATAATTGAATTTCCAAAAAAAAAAAGAAAAAAATTTTAATCCATTTTAAAGGGAATATGATTTTGCTATAGGCGCAATTGACTTCTACCATGTAACATGATAATTGAATTTCGAAAACAATAAATTGAATTTTTTAAAAAAAATGTGTTGTCCATTAAAATGGTTTTACATTGTGACACATGGTGCAACAAAAAAATGTCACATGGCATACTAATTTAATTTTGGACAAAATAAAATTTTAAAAATATTTAAGTAGGTAGTTATTTCCATACATTAAAAAAAATTGGGTTTAATTTTTAGAGTCAAGCCTTTTTGATTGACTCATCCCAAATGACAAATAGTAATAATAATAATAATAATAATAATTTTCAATGGTTGAAATGCACCTCCTTATATATTTTTAAAAATTGAAATGGCTTGAACAAAACATTGGATAAACTTTATATTCACAACCTAGTTGCAACTATTACATATCACATCTAATTATTAATTACTACCTATTTACGTATAAATTGAACTACTACCTAACTTAGCTTAAGCTATTACCTACCACCTATTACCTATTAACTTAAGTTATTACTTACTAATTTAGCCCAATGCTTGAAATTACCACCTATCTATGTAACATTTAGCCAATCTACCTAACTAGTTACCAACCCAAGATAAATAGATAAGTAATTTAGGTGCCAAGGTTAATTACTTACTTCTTATAGAGGTCATTGTTTGTATATTTTAAGAAGCACATAAGATAAAAGAATTTTTTTAGCTTGCTATGAAGTAATGGCATATTTTTAAAATATATTCTCATAATGAATTATCCCTATTTACATTTAAGTAATTAAAGTTTTTACTTTTTTTCAATAAATTGCACCCTATATTTTTTTGCATGTCATTTGGAATAAAATGGAAGCGAGCTCCCCATGACGTACTTATTTATACTATCTACTTTGGTTATCTACCTACCTACCTAAACCACTTACTTACTTACATACTAACTAGATTATTTACATGCCCTAATATTTATGGAGGTATTTAGTTACCTACCTACCTTTATATTTACCTATTCAGGTTATTTATTTACCTACATACCTTGATTACTACCCATCCATTTATTTATTTACCTGCCTCAATACTTGCCTACCTACCTAAGTACCTACTTACTTGACTATTTGATTACTTGTTGAATTTGAATGATTACTAATGTAACTTTGCATACCTTAATATAATGGTAACAAAACCTTAATGTATAAGTAATATAACCTTAATAGATTATTAATATTATACCTTGCCTTAAATATGACTATAATAAAAATTTAACACACCATTAAACATATATATACCTTTATGTATACCTTTAACATATTCCTAATGTGTACATCTAAGGTACAAGTCCATGTCATAATTATTTAAATGCACATCATAATAATAACCACATCTTCGCTATTATTGCAACTATATTATGATCAATGGGACATACAAGGTTGTCTTTGGGGGCATGTTCACAATCAAGGTACCACTTTTTGGACATAGGGCTCAAGGACTTTGTTTTTGTTATCTTCCAAATATAGAATCTAAATGGAATAAATTTAAGTGAAAGATATTGGATAATTCACATTATGATAATTTTCATGGTGGTGGTGATTTTTCACATGCATATGTAATTATGCATAAATATTTTGGCAAAAATCTAGAAATGTAGAAAATGAATACATAAGCTTTTATATACAACTTAATTCTTTCTTTTTGCATGAAAATTTCCTACACATTTTTTTGACATTTGGGACCACAAATTCTAAGCCCAGTGAATACAAAAAATGAACCAAATGGAAAATAAAAGGAATCATTTTCCTTGTTGCCCTTTCAAAATGGATTTTGTAACCTTCAAAATTCTTATGTCATATATTATTTAATCAAATGCATTATATGAACATTACCAAACATAGATGTATGCATTATTTATTCATAAAAGAAAATTGAAGTCAATTGCATTGTTTAATACATTTTTTTTATTCCTTTAAGATGAAAATTACAATTGAAACAAGGACTGAAATTATTTACAAGGACTCAAAAGGACATCTATATTATATCCAATCTATTTTTGGATTTTCTTATTAGATTAACATGACATCATTCACAACAAAACATCTTGAGTTTTGCGACTATGTCTTAGTTATGAAGGACATATGCAACTAGTCACTCATGAGTTGCTAAACCCATGTTGTTTCACCCATTTAGTCATAAAACCCAATCATCTTATTGACTGAATTTTTTAAAATTTTAGCTTAATATTGAAATTCCATGTCATCAATGACCTTGGTATGATGTGTAAAGTGCATGCTGTTTCAACTCCGTCGTTTTATTCGACTAAGTGTTACAAAAGACACTTTGATGGATGGATGACATGTGTTAAAATTTTATAAACACATTATGAATCATTGAACATGACCAAAAGTCAACTGAATTTAGCCCATGTAACTAGCATAGCCAAAAGTTAACATAACTTAACCTAACTAGGTTAGATTACCTAACCTAGCTCACTTAACCAAAAGTCAATTCAACTTAACATAGCTATTTATGTTAGGAAACTTAGGCTAGGTGGCCTAGATTAAAAATGAATGTCGAACTCCTAGCCCAAGGAGCTTAAACTAGGCTACCTAACTTAAGCCAAATGGCTTAAGTATCATAGGTTGCAAGAATGAAGAATTAAACCCCTCACCTTCACTTTGGGGTTCAAGTCCTCATCCATTGCACTACCACATTTTTTTATACTAAATATATTTAACACAAAGTTATAAAACTCAAATTTTTTAACTTTGGCCACCTTAGGTTGACTTAGGTCAACCTACCTACACTATAACAAAATGTGGGTGCAATTCACTAGTCCCCATTCACTAGACCACTGAATTCACTATTTTTTCACTAATTCCCGTTCACTACAACCAGTGAATTCACTCAACATCCAATGAAATCACTTAGCATACAGGGACACCATTTGTTGTAGTGCTACTACCTATCAACCTAGCCTAGACCTAGACTCTGTAAGTTGACTTAAGATTAACTAGTTTGTCAACATATACTACGTATTAACGTAGCCCAAGTTAACTTAAGCATTATTAGGTTAAAAAAACCGAGGATAATTATGTTGCATCATAGTCACATTTAGTCGCATTTAGTTTCATCATATTTGCATCTAGTTGCACAAACTTGAGGTAGTTACAAACTTGATAAATATCTTGTAATGAGGCTACCTAGGTTGATTTGGCAAAAACCCTAAAGCTAGGAATTTAGGCAAGCCCACCTAGGTTAACCTAATAGTAGCCTATTCTAAGTATATTTAAACATAATAGATGTAATAAATTTTTTATGTCTAGTTAAGTAACTTACAAGGTAGCCTATATTATGAAGTAGGTTCTTACTAAGTAACCTACATACATAGGTTAACTTAATAGGTATGTTAACCTAAGTCAATGTGCTAAGTAGTTAAAAAGTCAAGGAGTTGTGTGTCACCTTTTTCAAAATGATTATTAATATTATAATCATAATTATAATTAACAATAGATTGTTTAGTAGACATACACATGCATGTGAATTCATGACTTCAAAAACCTCATGGCACCAAAAAAAAAATGGCATGCCATGACAAATATTGATGCCATAAATTCAAGACATAAAAACTTATGGTGTCACAAAAAATCATGGATTTCCATGAAAATTTGTGACACCTTGTTATCACATGGCATGCCATGTTATCATCACATGGAAGACCGAATCATTATTAATCGAAAAGGAAAATAATATTTTCAACTAGCTAATAAATGAGATTAATTCATCAAATCAATGACATGAATCATGATGTGAAGTTAATGTCACAAGTCATGAAGTGTTGGGACTACTAATCAACCTTGTTGCTATGTGGCATGCCATGTTAGAATCACACGACCATAAATTGTTATTATTCATCAAAAGTTGCAATAATGAATGGAATTTTGTTATTACCTAATTTTGGATGATTAAAAATACATTAAAAATACATATTTGAAAACTTTATATTTTTGTAAAAATCATCAAGTTGTGATACAACTACAGTTGCAAAACGATAATGCCATATGGCATCACAATGTTTTTTACAACTACACAGTTATTAACATGAACTTGTAGTTACAATTGTAGTAAAAAAAGACAATAATCATTTTATTAACTAGTTGTAAAACCCAAGATGTGTTATTGTGATTATAATTATAATCATGAAATAGTAATTGTAATAAAAATCCAAAATAGTCCTTTGTAGTCATTTTTTGTTAGACCATCGTTTTGGGTACCTTGATTGTGAATTTGAATATGCCCTTGGATGAAATAATCATAAACTTGCCCATACTTAAAGAATGGGAAAGTTAGTAGTTGCAACATAGTCACAAAAAGTGGTTACAATTCATAAATTTATAAAATTCAAGTATAGTTCCAAAATTATTTAAAATAATTATTACAATCATCATGTAACTACATGTAATCACAAAAACATTGGTTAAAAAATACAAGATTTCTTCTAGTGAAACAATCAATTAAATGTAAGTAAAAGTAGAAAATGCATAAGGAAAACCTAAGAATATTTTTAGAAGTAGGGTGAATCTTGGGGGTTTATTATCCATAAGCAATATTCACATTGTGTGGTTGTAAAAGAACACCATATTTTAAAAGAGAAAATTTCCACCTAGAGGGTAGAATAATACCTTATGTAATTGTTGGTGTCCATTGCTTTCATAAAAAAAATTGTTGAAATGATTTATGAAACTTTTCTTTAAAATATATTGATTATTGTTGATGATATTTGAAAAATGAGAACATCCACTTGAAACAATTCAATAAAAATCACTACACATTCAAACCATTTGAATCTTTAGTACATGATGATTACACATGTTTTAAATTGTGACTAAGTCCAATGGGTTATGTCCATTTTATTTTAGATATTGTATATTATAAAAAGGCTAATGAAAACCATATGTATAATTTCACACCATTGTCTTACATATATGTATAGAAATAACAAAGGACTAATATATATTTGAATTCATGTAATTTTATTATAATTGAACACTTTTGATTTCAAATAATGATGATAGATTGTTGTCACAACCTTAACATTAGGTTCATTGCTGATGCTCAAACATGAAAAGGGAAAAAGGTTGAGACAATGTTTCATATTCAAGCATGAAGTGTAAGGAAATGACTCCCAACACTACCAAGTGTATTCTCATTCTAGGAATTGGAGTTCATGGATGTTTCAAATCTTTGAAGCAAAAGTACAAATAACAAAATTTGTGCAAATTGGGCCTTTTATAAATCCTTAGAAAGATCTTGAAGATGAAACATCATAAAAAGGCTTATACTCTCCATTTGGGGGTCTAAAATTCAAGTTATGGCTAAAAAATGATTGGGATTCAAATTTAATTTAATTCTTAATCACCAAAACTAATAAACAAGGTTCAAAAGACCTACAAATTGAACATGCAATATGGATTTGAAAACATCTTTTCAAGGACCTTACGATGTTGCCTTTGAGAGCTTTTCAATTAGATTTTTTATGCAATTCACAAAGTTATAATATTCATAATTTTTTTTAAATCAATTTTTTTTTAATTCCCAATTTGGAATTTCAAGAATTTGTCCCTTTTGATGCAATCCTTACCACCAATCACAAAATATATTATACAATGGAAGGTGGTGATTCCTCCCAAGTTTAGGGCACATGGTGAATCTTCTAAAATTTGTTGCCATGACTTGTTTCTACAATGTTTTGGGTCCAACTTGCATTACCATTCTAGCCTAACAAATTCAAAATTATTTAATTGTTAGAAAAAAGTTCAATGATATTTTAAAAATTAACAATTATATGCAAAAATCTTTGAAATGCCTTTTAATAATTTTCTTTCAAATAAGGCACCTTAACAATTAAAATGATTGTTACATATATATTTGATGAACTTCTTTTCAGTTTGTTTTGAAAATATAATTAAAAATTTGACAGAAAAATGTTGAATTTGATAGGCTATTACAACAATTAAGCTCTTTCTTGTATTGTGCAAATTGATTTCATTTTGAATTCACATTTGTGAATTTATTTTAATCCCGTCATAAAACTTGCATCCCCTTTTGGGGGTTAGGGAACATGTATTGGGTTTACATTTTATTGCAATTTACCAAGAATTGGTTTGTTTGGATACAACCTTACAAACCTAGTGTGGTGTAATTTTATTGAAAAGTTTGTTTTAAAAATATTCCAAGGATTTGATAACAAACTATCGCCATTAAGGCCATTTGGAGCACCTTAATGAAATTAAAGGCTAAGGTTCTAAAGTTGATTTTGTAACAAGTTGAAAATAAAAAATGAAGATGGATTAATGTAGGTCATTCATGATTCAAGTCGACTTAACATCATCCAACCTAAGCAAAACACGTTGGCTTTTAAGGCATCTTTAACATTGATTTCCAACATTTAATTAATTTGATTCCATATCATGATGGTAGACTACAAGTTTAATCAAAGTGGTTCATTTTGTTTAATGTTTGAAAGCAAAAAAACTAGCAAAAGAACAATGGAATTACTTATTAACAACATTTTTTCATGTTTTATTTCTTGTTTTTTGGATTTATCTAGAGTCTATGGCTTCAAGCCATGTATATTTGTGCACCTTAAATTTTTTTAGATACAAAAAGACACATCTTTGATTAAATTATGTATGAAAAGACATATTGTTTGATTTTTTTTCTCCAAAGTGTCTTTGCCTATTGTGCATTTGTTTTCCTTGCATTGGTTATAAGGTTGAGGAGTAAACAAATAGTGATGTCAATCAACATGCCAAATATGACGGAAACCACATTATCAATAAGAATATTGCAAAGGATGATGAAAAGGAAGACAAGAATGCAGGAGAACATGTGCATTTGATGGCACAACTACTTACTTCAGATGATTTTGCCCCACAAGGAAATTAAGGCTAGCTTACAAAAATGTTTCATTGTTGTGTGCATGCTTGAAAAAATTCTGTAAATGCGGATGTCATGCATGAAGGTTTGAAGGATCATCATGTAATTGATGGAATTGTTATATTATGAATTGGGTGGTTACATTTCAAGTTATGATGTCTTATGTGCTAGCAAATAACAAAGTTGCAAGATGAGCAAATAACAAAACTACAAGATGGTAATAGGGTTATGGATTGCCTAACCAAGTTCAAAGAGGTTACCCTTTTGGTGGCAGAGAGGATAATCCAGACAATTGAGACAAAAAGCCTCCATGGTGGATGACTTGTAAAATGTAATCAAAAGTTAATGAAGTAAATAAAGATTTGCTAGGTTGTGTTTTTATTTTAAATAAAAAAACTGAGCTATCATGGTTAAGTTTATTGTACTAGTCATTGCCACCATGTGAAAAACATGTATTTGAAAAAATATTTCTTGCAATAGGAAAAGAACAAAATATTAGACAACATGCATCATGAAAAAGTTGCCAAAAGTTGAGAAGTTGAGTACCACAATGGTTAAATTGGAAGAGGTAATTTTGGCTAATGGGGCTTATATAAATGCTACTTGGGATTATCATCAGCAAGTGGAAGAGTTATTGGTAAGCATTTTGAAGTTGTAAAACTAACAACTAAAAAAAGTTAAATCATGAATTCATTTACCAGGTGTTGTAGTTTTTTCAACTTTAGGGAAGTATTCCCTATAGGAATGTAAACAACATTAGTGAAAGGGTTTTTTTGTTCATTTGCATGTTCTGCATTTGACATTAGGGTATGGTGACATGTAATTTGTGTGTGTGTGTAATTGATTGCATGATGTTGTTGGAACATGGTAAGAGTTTGACATTGCAATGTGAAAACAAGCAATCATGTGGAATGCCCCCCAAAGGAGAAGCACGTGCAAAGTGAGCAATTTGATCTTGTTAAGGTTGTTGATCCATATGGGATTTATGTTGAAATGGTTATAGCTAGCCTATTGGATCAGTCATGTAATGTTGTTGCCTATGTTTTCTGATTAACTTGTGTAAGCATTTTCTTTGCAACATCAACATCAAGAACAAGAATAGATGTGGCATATATTCCATAAATGTAATTGCAATGCGAATTGCCAAACTCACAATTGGACATTAAAGTCTATTCTCAGCTCATCCATGCTATTTGATGCAAATAATTAAGAAAGTTGGGGTAGGCAAAAATAATCTTGTAGTGAAAGAAATTGGTGTTTAGTACTAAGTAATAGAGTTTTGTGGCACTTCAATTTTAAAAGGTTTGGTAATATTTTATGGTCTTTGGAAGGCATATAGTTGGATGTGCCCAATGTTGTTGGGGATATCATCGCTAGATAAGGTTTCCAATCGAATAGTGCCCAAGCAAAGTATATTGAATTTACACAAATGTTGATGTAAATTATAGCATGCTAATTTGTGTTAGAAGGCCAGGAAACTTGTGTTGTGGTTTGAGAGTAAACGTCTTGTAATTGTTGGTGTATACTCACTTGCATGGTTAATGGAAACTTGTTGTGGTCATTTTGCGACCATACCAAGAAGGTTGACTAGGGACACACCAAACATTTTCATTCAAGTTTCATTTGTAAACATTGGTAGGCTACATTTTCATATTGAGCTTTGTGTACTTAAACATGCGGTGTTAAAGTCATTGATAGTCATTCATTGGACATTGAGAGAAAGAGACCCAACACTTCAAGAGGGATTCATCAATTATTGTAGAAATTGGGGTCATATCTTGAATCTATCCAACTTCAACAATGATTCAAGTCCAAATTATGTGTATGTTTAGTTATATGGTGGCTTTCATTGTGCAACATTGGCATTTGGAAAAAATGTGTTTATGATGTTTTAGGCATTTACTTTTGAAGTTTAAAGTGAAAATGTGACATGCAAGGTTAGGAGTAGCTTGGTCAATTTAAAAGTTGTTAGAATTGGGTGGTCAAAAGAGAGGGCTTTTATTGTGAAAATGTGGGTGTCAACTGTTAATACATAGGTTGGGATTACTCAACATGGGTGCACACTTATGCACTGTACTTGGAAGAATGACTTAAATGCTTTCGAGTGTTGAGATATGATATGAAATCAAAGCATGTAGTGGTAAGGCATCTATCTTAACAAGTAGAAACAAACTATTTTTACTTTGATTTTGGGAGTTACATATTATGGAATTTGATTTCTGAAGTTGGCTTCATTCTAAAGGGTTCACTAATACAAAACTTGGTTTTTCAAATGGTTCAAGTTGACTAACTTGTCCTTTTTTATTAATGGACATGTTCATTTTGACTAGACACTTGAAATATGTTTGTTTGACCAATCAACTTGACTAAAGTGATTTATTTGACCAATACATCTAATCAAGTTAAACAACCTTACTCAAAATGGCTAATGGATTTTAGTCAAATGGTACATATAGTCAAATTGAATATGAGAAATTGACATCATTAGTCAAAATGACCAATGTTTTATAGTCAAATGGAGCATGTTATGCCTATTACATACCTACCTTCTGCCTCCCACTTACAATCTTACAACCTACATGCCTACCTACTAACCCACCCACCTACTTAATTGTAATACCCACCTACCAACCCACCCACCTACTTATATGTAATACCCACCCACCCACCCACCCACCTAGATGGATTTCCTACCTACCTATTTATTTGCATATCCACCCACCTATAACCTACCTACGTATTTACTACCTACCTACTTACCTACCTACCCACCCACACACCCACCCCCACCTATTTCCTACAACCTACCTACCTTCGTACCTTATAGTCATGTAATGAAATGTCAAAAAAAACATGTGAAATAAAAAAATTGACAAATGTTGGACACCTTTTGATGGTGTGGTCCATTGGTTAAAGACTTGGTTTATCATTGGGGAGGTCGAGGGTTCAATCCCTAACATTATAACCTATGTACATTTTTAAGGGGCTAAAGTAGGTAAGGTAGGTTAAATAAGATATATTAAGTTAGGTTAAGGTAGGTCAAGTAGGATAGGGTAGGTTAGGTTAAGGTACCACCTACGATAGACAATTTTTGCTCCTTGTCACAAAAAAAACAAGTAGCCATAAACAAATTTTAATGTATTGGAAATAAAAATGTTTTTTTATTTAATGATCAACATGAGGATAATCTTTAATTTTATCACAACGATGATGATTAGTCACATATTTAATATGCATTCAAAAATATTTTTTAAAAATAATTATATATTTTTCCCTATTTTTTAGGTTGTCCAAACTTTTACAAATAGATGAAAGTGGATGAATTATTGAATATTCTCCATTTTCAACATGATTTATTTTTTAAATGTATTTGTAAGTTCTTAATGTTTAAATATTATAGTCAAATACATCAAACTTCTAAAGGAAAAATATGTTTAACCCCAATTTGACCAATCATTTTCAAACATGTTTGTTATCTACTTTTATTGTTCCAAAAATTTTCAACTTTTGTAATCACCTCACCATAAACTTAAAGAAAAACACCATGTTTTTATTATGTTATTTTCAACTAATTTTAATCTATTTTCTTCTACTTGTGTCAAAAAATGAACCTTTTTTTTATTGTTTTTAAACTATTTTTTTGGTATACTGTACCATGTTTTCACCGGACAAGGGAGTTGGACAATGTGGAGTTGTTGGAACATTTACCTATTTTACAGCAATTGTTAAATACCATTTCAAATTTTAATTAGTTTCTTTGTTTCTATTAAAAAACCTAAATTCAAACTCCACACAATAATCTATAAATTGTTCATTTGTTATCACCTACATGTTTAAAAACTTTGTTTGCATATTTTTAAAAAATTTGTTGTTTTAATTTTTGATGTGATTCATTATCTTAAAGGCACTTATCAGGTGTAATTTTGTTTTCATGGAGAGGTCTTGAATGGAACAACATTTGGGACGTTGGTCATCCTCATTTTCAAATAGATTTAGAATGTGCACAAGTTTAGTTTAAAGTTTATGGATATAGACAAATTGTATGTAACATATTTATTCCCTTCCTCTTTTTCATTGTTGCATTTGTTGATTGTTGATGATGAGTTTGTTTTGATGTTCTCTAAACATTCCAAGTGAAGAAGCTTGCTTAGGGAATCAAAGAAAGGACTTTGCATAATCTAATAACTGAATTTTTACTTTGGCTCTTAGATGAGAAGGTGCTAGTGATGGATGATGGTAGCCAACTCCTAAAGCCTATGAATGTTCTGATGTTGAAATTATTGATAAGATTATGATAGTCCATACTAACATGATTGTGTTGAGCAAAGGGACATTCCAAGCAAGGTATGTTTCACAATGTTTGAATCTTGAATGCAAGGTGAAATGCAACAATTCCAAAACAAGTTGGTAATAGTAGAACAAGCTGTGAAAACAAAATCTCAATTGAAGGTTGGTTATCAATGTGCACATTAAAGGAGGTTGAGACCTTTGGTTACCATATATGTTTTGGAAGAGTTTATGTTGCAATCCCATTGATGTGTTTCATGTATTTCCTACTAGAGTTATTAAGGTGAAGTGTTTACAATGTACAAGAAAATTTCCAATTTTGGTTGAAGGTGTTTGAGGAAGGTTTAAGGCCATTCGCCTCAGGTTAGTGAGGAAACAATGAGAAGTGCCAGTAATGCTCTAGCTAGGCACCTGTCAACCAGATTAGAGGAAGCCTCATAGCTATTAACAAATGGATACATGTACCAACGATCCATAGTATATCAATTGAGGGCCTCAATGGCTAGCACAACACTTTTGAAGAATGCCATGATGACATCAATGTCTTTTAATGGTGGTAGACCACTAGATGTTGGTATTTCAAAGAGGTTGATAACTTTTGATAATGGATTTGAGGAGCTGCACACAAGACAAATTTTGTAAAAACAATGAAAAACTTGGATCTACCACATGAGAAAGCAAACATTGGAGCTTTAGATGGTGTAGATTATGTTGTTTTAGGCTTATTATATATGATATGCTTTTAGATATTACCAACATGCATCAGGTCAACTTTATAAATTGTTTAGGGCATTGGTTCCATACATTATAATCCATTGGAATAATTCAACCAATAAAACATTATACATTAGTTAGTTAATCATGAGTTTGTTACCTAACTTGTGTTGGATTCTTTGTTTTGTGTAATGCAATTGAATGTGTATTTACATATGAAAAGATAAAATAACATGGTGGTTGTTTTATCTTGTTTGTAAGAAGTCATTACAATTTGGATTGTTTTGGTGTAGTTTCGTAAAGAATTTTTGCCTATCATTTTTAATGTGAGTTGGGTTTTGTAGTTAGGTGTTATGGTAATGTTAGCCATCTTGTTGAGGAAAAAACTTAATATGCTTCATCAACAAGTTGACATAGTGTGCTCTCAATTTTAAAAGGTAGGATAAACAAATATTTTAAAGGAAAATGAAATGCAAATATAATTATTACTTTTAATTGTAAGATTCTTGAATTGACATTAAATAACCTTTGATTAATCTAAAGTTTTTTTCCTTAATCATGGGGTTCTAATTGCGAACTAAGGAGTGCCTTTCAAATTTTCATTTTGTTATGAAATAAATTTTTTAAAAAATTCTTTACTACCATTACCACTTGATAAAGTTGAAAACGCGTCAACCTTTCAAAAGCAACACATATTAAAATTGTCTTCCAAAAGATGTTGACCTCAACCACTTAAAGTCACGAATTGTAACAATGATGTTAGTTTCCATTGAATTTTTTATGGACCAAACCAAGGCATACATTTGTACCATGATCTGTACTTATGACATTCTTGGGATGTGTTTTCCATTTAATTTGTTAAAATTACTTCTAAATTATTCACATGTCCATTTTTTATTTAACTAATGGGCCCCAAACATAGTGAACCAACCCCCATGACTGCACTAGAATTAGTTGTTTTATCCATAAGACATGTTGTTTTTTTTCATTTAGCTTTTGACCTTCTGTTAACCACCATAGTAATACAATCAACTTTTTTTGGTTGTTGAACTTTAGTTTATTTTATTTTTCTTGGCCTGTTCCCCCCAACTTTGATCTCCATATTACCTTCCCACCTAGCTACCCTACTAACCTAGTTATCCTACAAACCTAACTACTTTATTCACTCATATCTTGGCCCTACTTACCAACTACAACCAACCCCATTACCTACTTACTTTCTATCCTTCCTTGGCTAAACCTCTACCTCTTAAGAAAACTTACCCTCTTACTTTCTCTCCTTGGTTAAACCTCTACCTCTTGCCAAACCTTTTTATTCCATCGCTAAACCTCTATTTCTTGGCAAAACTATTATATTTTTCCATTTAAACTTTTTTTTTTCTTAGTTAAACCTTTACCACTTGAGAAAACCTATATCTTTCCTAATCAAACTTTTGCATTTCAATAAATCCCCTTTTTTTTTTGTTAAACTTTTACTTCTTGGCAAAACTTTCATATCTTTTTGGCTAAACTTGTACCTTCAACAAAACCTATGTGTCTTCATGGCTAAACCTCTATCACTTGGGAAACCCCCCCTCCTCCCCCCCTCCCCCCCTTTTTTTTTTGTCTAAACCATTAATTTTCGACGAAACTTGTTTTTTTTTTTGGCTAAATTTCAACCTTTTGGTAAAACCTACATTGTTTTTTAGCTAAACCTCTACCTTTTGACAAAACTTGTTTGTTTCTTAGCAAAACCTTTATATTTTCTTGGTTAAACCTTTGCTTTTCGATAAATTTTTTGGGTTTTCAGCTAAATGTCTATTCTTGGAAAAACTATTATATCTTATTGGTTAAACTTCTACCTTTTGACAAAACATTTTTGTTTCTTGGTTAAACCTCTTGGCAAAACTTCTATCTTTTCATTGCTTAATTTTTTTTTACTTGGCTATATTTTTATATTTCAACAAAACTTTTATACATTTTGGTTAAATATCTCTACTTACTGGTTAAATTTATATTTCTTGGCAAATATTTTACACTTTCTGGCTAAACATCTACCTCTTGGCAAAACCTTTATCTCGTCATGGTTCACCTTTGTCTCTTGGCAAAACTTCTATTTCTTCTTAAGTAAACCTATTTTCCTTCACAAAACCAATAATTTTTGGCAATACCACTTTACTTCCTAAAAAAAACCTTTTTATTTCCTTGCTAAACATTTATGTCTTGGCAAAACAAACCTACCCACCCATGGCAAACTTTTCCTTGGGTGGTACCACTAGGAACTACCTTACCAAAATCACAGGAAAGTTGGACCCAATTTAAGAAATGAAATTCCATTATACATTAGTTTATTTGATTGGCCGAGGTGGGCTATGTGTTCCCCACCTATGCACACATTCATGAAAAATAATGAACACCCAAAAATGTATAATATGCATTAACATTTTGATTCTTGAACCATTTTTGATTCAATCCCTTTTTTTTTTTTCTTTTAAGTGTCCTTACACTTACATGGTAGATTTGTTTTTTGTTTATTTATTACATGCACAAAGGAAGAATCCAAAATAGTCATTAAAATAACAAAAGGTGAAAATAGTTATCATTTGTGTTATTAACATCAATGGCCCTTCAGGGCTTCACAATCTTGATTTCAAAAATTCGTAACTAAATCAAAATTGATTCAATACATTATTTATAAAAGATATAAAGGAGGTTGGAATTTGAAGTATTTTCAAAAATTAACATCTAAGAAAAAATTTCAAAAAATAAATTCTTTTTGTGTTCCTGATAAAAAAGTCCCTTTATTTGACATTCCTGAAACTTTTTTCTTATGCATTCATTTTCCACATCAAAACACATTTTTTTGTAAATTTAATTAGAATTTTGAATTCTACATGACTTGGGTAACCTTTTGATAAACAATTTGGAATGAAAATATTTCTTTATGTGAGTCCTATGTTGTCTTGAAGTTGGATGGGTCACAAAAATTTGGGGTGTGACATTCCTACCGGTACCACCCAAGGATAAGTTTGCTGCCCATTGTCATACCTACCTATGCACTTATAGACTATAGACTTGATTGATGAAATTATAACATAAAATGCAAGTATTGCAAATAACCCATTGATACTTATTTTAGTCTTATTTGAATCCGTGATTACAATAAACTACTAGCCCCAAATGTGAGTTTTTCAATTGTGAAATTTTTTTTGGCAACAATTCTAAACCTCCACTTCCATCTTGGACCATTTAATGCAAGATGTATTTAATTTAATTAAGAAAACACACCCAATTTAATTAAGAAATAGGTTTGACAAATTTAAAATATACATCAAACACTTATGAATTTTTGCACATATTTAACATATTAATTAAAATCAATCCTAGGTTGGATTTTGGGGGGAAATTTTCATATGCACATATATATTGTAGGATGACTCATTTTATTTCTTTTGAAGGTGGGTGGAAAAGGTCTCAAGTTGGGCCTTCAAGTTGGAGAGACCACACTAAAGGTAAGGGAATATTTTTTTATTTCATTCATTTGATTTTTTCATTTTGATATGTTTCAATTTTAATTCATCCTTCATTAATAGAAGATTATTTTGTATGACATTTATGTATGTTTATATTTTAGTTATTAGGTTTTATGACATCTATCACTAGATTTTTGTAGGTTTATATATCAATATGTTGGGTGATTAGCTTTAAATTCTAGGGTTAATGCTTGCATTCATTAAAGTTTTCATTTGATTAACTTAAAAATTCAATGCATAATTAGTTATCATAAAACTCTTTTGTTTTTCATTTATATATGTTTGTATAATTATTATTGAAAGCATATACCATTAGGATTATTTAAGGTTTTAAATTTAGGGGTTTAATGAAATGTGTGTTTATTTATTTAGGTTGTGTTTTCAAGCTAGGCTAAGACTCTTTTGAACATGACATTGTCCTTTGACATCAACGATATGATTTTCTTTTTAAATCATTTTCCTTTGTTTTATTATTATTATTTTCTTACTCTTAATTTACATAAATTAAATATCCTTGGATGGATTTAATGAGGTCATCACATTGCATAAAAAATGCTCCATGTATAACATATGGATTTTGGATTTTGGCCTCCCATAAATATTGTGGATTTAGGGTCATAATGTGGGTGTCTCATTTTGCCACCCATAAACGATGTGTAGTTTTAAATTATTATGCAAATGTTGCATGACAATTTCCCATAAATAGTGTGGATTAATTAGGGTCATAATGTGGGTATTCTATTGTTTACAACTTATGCCAAATTAATAATCACACATGTTACAATGAAATTTCATAATTATTGAAATATATATATCTCCTTGTTGTAAATAATGTATATCAAAGTTATAAATGTTCTTTTGATTAACTAATTAATTGTATAAAATGTAAATCAACATAATAATACAATTAGGACTAAAAGGTTAAGGATTTAGAATTTCAAAAAAATTCTAATGGTTTTCAATGAATTTCAAATGTAAAATTTATTCAAAACCATTGTTATTTAATCTTTGAGTAAAGTACCTATTTATTTTTAAGATTTATTTCTAGTACTACTACTAATGTGAACAAAATTCAAATCATGATTCCATAATATTTAAGAGGTTTTAATGGTTGGCCAACATATAATAGGATCCTTAGAGTTTTTACTTTTTTATTTGTCTTGTAGGTAGATTTAGTTAAATCCTCTTGTGCTTGATCACCACTTTTGGTGCAACATGAAAGAATTGGAAAAAAAACCAAAAGGTTTATGCTGAAATTGAAGAAATTTTGAATGTAAGGTTTATTAGTATTATTTATTTTTGGAATGACAAACTCATGATATTCATATATACCTTCAAAATTTAATATTTATGTGCCCCCAAAAAATTTCACTGGTGGCATTACCTACATAACCAGTTACCGGAGATAGGTTTTTCTGCCGGCAAATCAAAACTGCTTTTCACAGGGGGGTTACCAAAGCCAATTGCACAACCAATTGGTGTGCAGCCCATGATTGAAAAGATAGTATTAACAAGAGTATTCAAGATTACAAATTATGGATCATGCCATATGACCATGCCAATTCAAGTTCCCATAATCGATCCCTTACCAAGGAAATGTAAAAAATGCAATATATACCAGTAATTGGAGCCTTTTTGGTTCACTGGTTGCGTCTCAAGGAATGACCATTGGGAACACATCAAAGCAAAGAGGCTCCTGGGGAACCAGATCTTATAAGGACCTTCCTCCATGGATGGGAGGTAACTCCAAATGTGGTTGTCATTTTGCCCTAGGCCTGACTTTCTACCTGGTTAATGTTCAACTCTGTGCTTTAATTATAGAGTAATCAACAATCATCTGAGTTCTCGGCATCAGGGTTTTCTTTCAGGAACTTTTGTTTGGAGCCAAAGGGGCTATCACCATTGGAAGATGTAGAGAAAGTGGCGATCATCTTTGGGAAGATTTAGGCAAATCTGGCTATTAACTAGATATGAAGTTTTGTTAAAATATCATCCTTCTATATTTTTGGCTACACAGTGAAAACCAACCATTGAAATCTGCCAACTTATGTTATTTGTTTGCTCACTTCTGGCAATTAAAAACCTCCAAAATTACTTCATTTTAGAATTAGAATTTCTCTTTTTGGCGAAATTTCGCCAGCAGGAAAAGGCCTGCTCAATGTCCATGCCCCCAATGTAATGGCTTCAGGAATTGAGTAAAATGTGTTTTCAAAACCTGGCACTCATTCTTGCAATTTTGGTTCCTTTCCCAAATGATTCCAACATATTGTTCTCAAAAATCAAACTTCCTATTTCTTTTTAAGAGTATATGTGCATAAAAATTAATCCCATATTCTTGGAGTGTGTGTTGCCTAGCTGGAAAAACGCATTAAACAGTAGAACTTGTTTTCTTTTCTACCTGACATCACTATTATTCCTACTTTTTATGATTGTTGGGACTTTGTTTCTACCTCCTTATACTACAGAGCTTACTCTGCACTTCAACTATAGAACTACAAGTTTGTTTTTGATGGGCATACTTAAACAATCAGCTATTTCAATTTCCATGGCATATATAATGACTTCAGAAATTGAGTACAATGTCATTTCAAATCCCAATACTAATTCTGGTTTTCTTAAGTGATTTGACCAGTAGTGGTTGTAATTGTCTAATTATTTCTAAAACTTCAACTACTCAATGACAAATGTCCCCCCTGCCTCCCCCCCACTGCACCCCCTCATTGGCTGGGAAAAATGCCTAACTACAACAAAAGCCACTAGAGGCTCAGGGGCCCTCCTTTGTGGGAGGAGGCATGACTTCGGTCAGTAGAAGATTTTTTTATGAAACACTTACCCTTTACCCACATAGCATAATACATCTGTTACTGGCAAGAGCTATTCAAAAGAAATCATTGTGGTGTAGCCAAAGTGGCAATCATTCATTGGAAGTTTTAGCCAAATATTTTTCTACGAGATACATATGAAAGAAAAATATCCTTCCATGATAATGTTTGGTGACCTACTTGAACCATGAATAGAAATCCAATAATTTTCCTTCAATTTTCTCTCAAATGTTGGCAATTGAAAATCTCAAAAAAAGACTTGATTTTACCACTTTCATATTTTAATTTCACTTATAGGTTATATATAGCAGCATGTTTCTGGCTGGCTATATTGGGTTTCAACAGTTTCATTATCTAAAGATAAAAAAAAGCAATTTGATTTCAAATGGTAGTTTCTTAACCATCGTTGTCTGGTTTAGGGAGAAATGATTCCCACAAAATTTTTAAATTGATGAAATATTGGTTTGTCACTCAAGCAATGGAACCTTGAATGCCATTCCTGATCAGGTTCCTTAAAGAAAATCAAACTTGATCCTATTTGGAAATCAGGTCCAATTACCGACTGTACAGCTCAAGATTGGAGGTTGTGCAATTGTAGTGCTATATAAACTATAAAGCATTAAAATTAGCACCCATCTAAAAATATACAACCTGAATTAGGACCTCTCCAAAAAGGTTTAACTTGACGCCTTCAAACACTGAAACCTATGCAATGGTTGAGTTTTCCAACAGGAGGTTTTTGGTAGTGGGTTGTGATTTAGGTTCACGAGGCTGCTTGTCCTGAAATTGCCCAGAACCTATCACTAATAATTGTGCCCATAGGTATCTGAAGTTGTTCACAACAAATCAGCGGAAACTGGCTTGCAGTTGGCCCACCCCATCATTATCTTTGTGCAAATTACTCCCCCTGCAAACCTGCAAAGTTTGAGGCTCACCAGTTCCTGCAAGGACGGAGCCGTTGCAAAATATTGTCATATGCCGTTAAGCGTTTGGCTCCTTCCTTACCAGTTCTTTTGTCTGCCATGCCCTCTTTCCATGTTTCACACTCACAAAGCTCCCAGCCTTTTTCTGTTTTATTTTCAGAACACAATGGCAGACCTGACCTTTTAAGCTGTTGGCACCCCCAAGTCAAGCTCAATGGCAGACGGCCCAATTCTTTTGTTTGCCATGCCCTCTTTCCCTGTTTCACACTCACAAAGCTCCCCTAAATTGAGAGGCCCACCAAATATTTACGTGCCTACCTAATCTCCTCCACAAGATGTGGTGGGACCTCTTTAATCCTCTTCACCATGGTTTTCCAAGCTTTAGATTCTAAATCTGGGGTCGGAAACCTGGGAGTGTGAAAACATCCACTGCCACTCTTGGTTCCAATTTGTGTGTTTTGATGGGTTACACCTGCACAACTTGAATCCTTTGAATAGGTCGAATTTTGACAAAAATTTGCCTGTAAAACAAAGCTAAGATTCTTTCATACAAGGACGTAAGAAACCTGGCAATCATCATTAGGAAGATTTAGGCCAAATCTGACCATAAACCAGATAAGAAGTTGAAATATTCAATCATCCTTGTGTATTTTTGGCTACACACGGAAAAATACATGTTCTTCGTTTCTCTTGCAATTGAAAACCTACAAAAACACTTCATTTTCGAAATATTAATTTTTTAATTTTTCTCTTTGGCAAAATTTTGCAAATAAAGAAAAGTCTGATCATCCATCACCTTTACAGGTACCTTTTCACTGGGTACCTCGATCATCTTGAATGGGGCCTCTGAGTGCCTATATTTTAACATAGAAACTTTTGTATTTGAAATGGAGACCAAACTTTAGTCTTAAGCCCCCATATTTGTAATGTATAGAAGCAACCCAAAAAAATATGGGGTTTTCAGTTCTTAACATGATACCATTATAGGTGCTGGTTGAATTAAATTGAATAGTTGGTCGTTGGCCTTTCAGAGAAAGGTACCCAATGTCAATTTTGCAACAGAAGTTAATTGCCAAGAGATGTTCTCTATTCTTTAATGCCAAAAAACACTTTCAAACTTTATATGACTTCTACTAGCCTATGTAGTGTGAAAATCATCTCACACTAACCTTATGAGTGATACCGATTATTTTGTACTTGATGAGAACTTTAATGACCGTGCATAGTTGGAACTAACCGTTTTGTGCAAAAACGTGTTGAACTTGTCTCATGCAACTAGTCAGAATATGCAATAATATGGTTCCAACATTGTATGTGATGCTTGTAATAATGACCCATTATTTTGTGAGATTTAGACTTAGGAGGTGAGAGATATGGAATTTTCAGTGATTTTTGTCTCTAAAACTTAAAATAAATCTTTAAAAAATAGGTTTTGAAAGGAAAAATCAGTTGAGAACGTGTTCACACTTGAAAGTTTACCATTCAATTCAAGGATGATTTTGTTTCATACTTAACTCTTCAAAAACGGGATATACCTTGCAAACAATGTCATATGTTGATTTCACCCTATATTGTAACATGGGTTCACACTTGGACCAACGGCACAGGCCACACTAGTGTAACTTACTTTTGCTTGTGGCTCCTTCCTTACCAGTTCTTCTGTCTGCCATGCCCTCTCTTCCTATTAAAAAGATTTTTACTCCACGCCCACAAAACTCCCAGCTGTTTTAGATTTTTACAAGGAAAAAAGTAACATAGAAAACCTTTCCGATCATTGTTTCAGTACAAAATCCTTCAGAGGGTTCAATCAATAAAGCGTAAAATACACAAGGGCCATGCCATGGTTTTCTAATGCAAATATTTCAATTGAAAGTGTAAACGTATATCACAATTCACACATCTTGTGCGGCATGTGCTGTAGGCACAAGTGTGAACCCATTACAAAATAGGGCAAACTCAAAATATGAACCTAATTTTGCAAGGTACAAATTCAATTTTTGAAGAGTTAAATATGAAAAAAATCAGACTTGAATTGATTGGTAGACCTGCAAGTGTGGTCATGTTCTTGACTGGTTTTTTGTAATTTTATTTGAATTTTGAGAAGAAAAATCACTTCAAATTCAATATCTCTTGCATCTTAGGTTCAAAACTTACAAAATAAATTCCATTAGATCTTGCTTACTGAGAGCTTTCCAACAAAACCAAAGGCATATTTGAATTCCTCTAAAAATTTTAGTTTTGATTTAAATTTAATGTTTAATGAAAAAATCACTCAATATGCAATAACTTTTACATTGTGAGTCCAAACACTAGGAAACCAAGCCAATGCACCTTACTCATCAATAGCTTTCCACAGATACCAAGAATGCAGTTCTAAACATGATGGTTTCGAAGATCTCAGTTTCACAAAGTGAATCAAACTTCCTTAATAATATAGATAGATGAAAGAAGGACAACGTTTGCCAAACCATATGGGATAAAAGTGAGGTGCTCTTGGGAATGTGTTAGGGAAAACAACGGGAACTTAAAGAACCTACTGGGAACATCATGAAAAATCATTGGGAACATTATGAGAACTTGATGAGAACATAATGTTACATCATGGGAACTCATTGAGAACTTACTAAGAACACATTGGGAACAAGAGGAAAATGAAAAATCCCTCCTTCACCTTCACTCCCTGCAAACCCAAAAAATACATTGGGGCCATGTTGAGCCT
>Ga0116231_10001801_pt1 | contig 44572 bp, 28 predicted proteins | sample S1TSphgellanicum_2_FD_89695 | JGI IMG/M metagenome (GOLD analysis project Ga0116231, IMG submission 89695) | Host-associated microbial communities from peat moss isolated from Minnesota, USA - S1T2_Fd - Sphagnum magellanicum MG | ecosystem: Host-associated > Plants > Peat moss > Unclassified... | reverse complement strand
TATATGGATATCTGAATTTTTTGGGTGTGTTAATAATGCAGCCATCAACAGCAAACTGGATGCTGGAAATGGGTAGAATAGAACATGTAAGCTCAATGACTTCCTCCTGACAAAATCTGCAAATTATTCTGAAATGTAATTTGGTCACAGCACTTTTGTTGCATGTTAGTTTGTACATTTCCCATCTGCTCCTGATTTATTGCCACTTCCGGACCATTTAGGAAACTGAACTAAACCCAAAACTCTCACATTCATGAGTCCGAGGAAAATTTCTAAGCCATGAAAGTTGATCTTTGAAAGTGCAGTTATTCAAATTGTCAACAAAACAAGTGAAGGGTTTGTTGGAGAAATTTGCTTCCATGAAGCCAACAAGCAGGTAAGTAATTCCTTTGCCCCTTCAAACTTATGGAAGGCAACAGTTATAAACCGCAGAAATGTTGCAGATCAGCTGGTAACGTTGAATCTCGTCTTTTGGCATGCTGGGTTGGCATTTGACACACTTTCTTTCATTGCAGTGGTAAAGTAAGTTTGGATCTATTTTTGGAGGTGCTTGATTTGCCAAGATGCTACTTCTCTGAGCAGGTTCTTGATGCTCTCGGCTTGTCCTCCAACATGTCCCTTTTGTTATCTGAAAAACAGCAATGGATAGGCTTCCCTCTGGACAGACTCTTCAGCCCCCATCTGACACTTCTTGAATCATTGGACTACTGGATGGCATTGGCATATTGATCAACACTATAGACTCCCTTGCGAGTTTGGCTCTTTAGCACCCAAAGTCTGTATCACAAAATGATTGCCAGTATTCTGAGTTTGCTTGATAGTGCTTTTGGGACAAGCAATTGATTTGTAGAATATGCTGCAGCTTTTAAAAGCAAACATTTAAAAAAGTCTGCTTTTGATTGAATCTACACTTTTCTTTCCTGCTATGAACCTGCTTTCTTCACCACCTGGCTTGAAGGATCTTGAGGATGGGTTAGGTTACCTCATGTTGCTGATGAAGGAGAGGGGCTGTTTGCCCGCATTTGATGGTCTGCAGATTTTCCACTTATTTGATCCATCAGGGACAGGCTTCATGACCTTCCAAGAGGTAGACTTTTGCAATTCAATTTGCTCCAAAGTTACACAATTTCTGCTTTTGAATTTTCTTTGTTGTCACATTGGAGAACCTGACCTTATGGTACTGCCAGGATAATCAAAATTAAGGTTTATGACCTAGTTATATGCAAAGCTCAGTCTAGTACAATTTGTAATGTAAACTTATGTAGAATATAGCTTATTAAGAAGAGGTATGATGCCTGATCAATGGGTCCTGAAAATGTTCCATTTTATATCTGAAAAATTTGGCAGTTTGTAGCTGTGTCGGGGTCAATTACAAACCATGAGGACCATGAGCACCACATGAAGTGGGCCTTCAATGCTTGCCACCTTGACAAGGATGATCACATTTTGTACACACAGGTCAGTAAAACACCACTTCTATTGTTATATAATTTTCTTCATGAATTTCTGAGTAAATATAGAACTCATTTTCCAGGATTTTTCACCTTGTGTAACTCTTGCTTAGTGTAACATCTGTAGCCTAACTTCCATTTTCCAAATTGTATTTGTGTATGGCAGTTAGAGAGGAATTTGAGATTGAGTATGCCCTCGATACCCAATTCCATGGTAATACATCTTTCCATCCTGAAGCTCATGATTCCTTTTCACATTTCTACAAGTCTTACTCAATAGGGTGCAATGGTTGGAGAAGAAGTCTATGAGCAAGAAGTCTCTTACATTTTCGGTGGTCGGGTGGGTGCAATTTTGATGAAAGCAGGTGCAAAAATGGTTTCATAAGCTTGACTTTAATGGCAATGGATTCATCACTTGGGAAGAATTCCAAGTGTTTCTGGAGCAAAACCCAGAGCTCTTGCCAATCTTCATGGTGGCTACTTTTCACGAATGAATTTCATACTAAGTGAAATGTACATCACAATGTGCCAATAAACAACGAGAGAGAGAGAGAGAGCGAGAGAGAGAGAGAGAGAATATAGATTAATGCTGACAAGAGACATCCAGCTTTTGGCATGTCTAAAACAAGTGTTCTGCAGTGTTTGTATTTGATTCAATTTGACATCACTCAGAGGGAAGTTTTGTGAGACAAAACTTCAGTTTGGACAAAACTTGGACTTGGGAAAAGGAATCTTAATTTTGAGGTATTTTGCATGACAAACTAGTAACACTCACAAACAAGTTCAGTATGTAGATCTATCTGTAGATCCATCCACATGGGTATGACATGATTAGAAATCTTTTTGTAGGTTAGTGGCAGGATTGATCTTTTTCACTCAAATTAGTTTGTGTTGTTTTGTTGCATGAAATAGCCATGTATTGTGACAGAATCCATTTCATGACTACCAAAGCACCACCAGTGAGATCTTCAAGGTTTTGGAGCTTGGGTCACCAGCAGAGGTGCTTATTTTTGACCCAGAGAAAGTGCTGCTAGCAATTTGCATTTCAAGACAATATTGTTAGATTATTTCTAACGTGATTCCTAAGGTCCTGAAGTTGGTGAGGAGGGGAATAAAAGGGCAAGATTTCTAAGGTGATTCTTATACCTTTCACTACACTTTTGTGGTGATGCCACGCCAGTGTTCATATACCCAGAGTATGAATTCCATATTCAACCACTTTCATTAGTACTCATACCCCATTTATACCCTACCAGGTGATATCTAAGTCATATTAGACTGGTATGAATTAAGGGTGGGATCCTTCATACCAGGACCAGTCTGGTATTGAAAATTACATATACCAGTACAACACTAGTCCAGACTGGTGTTTCCTATCCTTGCACAACAGCATTTTGATTCCAGTAAACAAAATAGTTAGCTTGGGTATAAGGTGTACAATGGCAAGGTCTTAATGTGCATGACAGAGTGCAGGTGCATGTATTGCAGAATTACCTGCACCTCAGGTCCTTTGCCAATTTTACATTCACATAGTTTAATCTGCTTGTTGATTGATCCCACATGACCACAAGTGGAAATTGAGTGCAATATGTCATTGATCCAGATAATTGTGAGTGCATGAGTACTGATTCAGATGTATCATTTTGGCTGGGGTGCTTAGGGACAAAGAATCTGAAATTGATGCCATTTTTTGAGCATTTGTTTCATGGATTGGTGTGGTAATTGCAAGTTCAGAAGTGGCCAATATCTCTCTGCCCATGAGTTTGTCACCATGGCATTTCTAAGTCTTGAAATTTGCAGATTCAATCTCAAGTCTCAATAAAAGCCTGGTAGTCTGAAGAAGGTCCTAGGCACTTCAGAGGATGTGGTTTCTGATGCAAAGTCAAGTACTAGATCTTTTCCAAATTCACCAAAACAAACATTAGTGGGTTCAATCCCTCTCCACAGAATTCCACTACAAAATTGTACTTCATGTGCACTGAATTACAATTTGCTTCTAACCTCACCTTCCCTGTTCATCAAATCTTTCAGCAATTTAACAGATCCTTCATTTTCTCAAAGCTCTCTATTAGGAGCAAAGGGCTCTTCCAAATTCTTCAAAAAAACATATACTTCATTTTTTTGAAGCTCACTCATTCATAGGAGCAAAAAGGTTCTTCCAAACTCTTCAGCAAAACAGGTACTAGCTGGGTTTCTCAAAGCTTACTCATAGGAGCAAAAGGCTCTTCCCAATTCTTCAACAAAACACATACTTCATTTTCTCAAAGCTCACTCAGAGGAGGAGCAAAGGCACATCCTGGGAATTCTTGAGCAAAACAAATACTTTTCATTTACTCCAAGCTCAATCACATGTAGGAGCAAAAGGTTCTTCCACATTCTTCACAGACTTCACACAGCTTTAGTCATGATGCACACAATTCCCTACTTGAATTTATACCAAGCTATCATCCTTAAATCCAATCAATCAAAACTCCAACACATTGATTTTGTGTGATGTACTCCATACCTAATGGATGGCTTGCTCATGTCAGTTTTGCTCCTGGGATTCTGGCAATGGCTTCCAACCACTTTTGGTTGGCTTCAACCACTTTGTCTGCTTTCTCAACCAGCTCGTGAAGTTGGGCTGCAAGCACATTGGATTCTGCTCCAGTGCATTTGCAACATCCTGCCTCCCCTGCAAATCAAGCCTGATCTCCTGCACTGATGGATTTGTATGCTGTGCTGGGATGGGTCCTATCTCTCCACCACATTACTCAAAGAGCAACAATGAGGTTGTCCATAACACACAAAACATGCCAGGGAGACAAAAGAGAGATCAGAAACAAGAATAGGTACCTCAGATTCATAATTCTGAGCTTCACTGCCCACTTCCAAGCAGCTCCTTTCTCTCACACTCTAGTTCAAAATATTCTTGTTTAAAATAAGGAGTATGGAGGCTGCTATGGAGACTTTTAGCTTCTTTTTGTGTTTGATCTACTGAGCACTGTAAGCTGCAGACATGAGGAAATAAGCACTATCCACTTCTACCACTCTGCCTCTAGAAAGTAGCTGCAAACTTTTGAAGGTGGGAGTTATCTATCCTTTTAAGTGCTCATCAATGTCATGTTCATGGATACATTTTGTTAACTCGTCAAACACAATGCAACAATGTACAAGTACATGGGCTGTGGACATATTAAGCTGGTGACAACTCTTGGTGCACAACACCACCACTTGTTATGTTGAGGTTGTGCACATTCTTGGAGCAATCCTAAAATGGAATACAGTGCCCATAAATCCTGGCATTAGTGGGATTGAAGGCTTATTCTTTCAATTGTTTCTACATCATATTCATCTGATGATTGTACTCTAACAAGATTTGGACTGTATTCAATGATTCATTTCTTTAGCGTTAATGGGATAATGAGAATGCTCCAAATTTCAAAAGCATGGCTGATGTCAAACCCAATTTGAATTCTCGAGTCATTTTGGAAATTGGTGATGTCCATGATCATGTCGATTCAATGGAGGTCAATCCAACTCCAATTGGGATGATATACTAGAGAGCTTCATTGAAACTAATTTTGAAGGTTTTGTGGTTTGTGAGCTAAAATTTGAACATCCAACCATTGACTTTTTTATAAAAATTCTAGTTGATTGTGCTTACACAATATCTAAAGCTAATTTTGATGACATTCATGTTGTTATTAATGTGACAATAAAAATATGGACAATTCAAGAACATCTTATGATACGGTTATCATAGTTTTTTCTAAATAGATTTCAAGCTCTTGATCTACAAGAGGGGTATTTGGCCTATCACGTGAAGATCTATAAGCAACTTTTTCCAAAGAGATGTCATGCTTTTGGTGGATAAATTGTCTACCTCCTTTTTGTAGGTTCAATAGAAGGATGAAAACATATATCCATGACTCATGTAAGTGTGTGAATTCAACTCTTAATTAATATACTACCAGATGAAATTGCAATTTCTTATCAATTGTGAGTATTAATTAATTTTCTTCTTGTTTTAAACATGTTGGTTTATTGGAAAGAATCATTGATTGATTCAAGTGCAAATTGAATAATGATATTGCAAAATTGGGATGACAACAAAATAATTTGATATATTGCATTTGACAATCATTTCAAGAAGTCAAACATGTCTTGTTTGACTTCTATCAAATAATCTACTTCTACAAATGTAAGCTAAAGTAGCAAGTCTACTTTGCTTTTCACATATGATTCAAATGCATGCAACTTTTGGAGCAACCATTTCTGTCCCCAACTAATGAACATGACTATCTCATGTGAGTTGATTACAAAACCAACAAGACCTTTGGTGCTCAAGCTCAATCATAGTTGTATAACATTTACAATTGGGATTTTGAAATTGCCACTGATGATTGAAATAACAGTTATGATTGTTTTGATAAACAATTTGTTTTTTAAACCACAAGGTGGGTTTAGTGCATTGTCAACTCGAAAAGTTGACACACTTGGTCATTTGTCATTTTATTGTTGTGAATTTTATTTTTTGTTGATCTATTTTGACCACGAGTGTGGAATTGGATTGACTACAATTTTCCTAAAACCCATTGATGACTTTCTTTTAAACACATGGTTTGTGGTAAATACCAAATTATTGTTAGATTTTTTCCTTTTCTGAGATGTTTACTATGGTTAATTTGGTGTTTTGACCATTAACTAGATTGGTTAAATCATTTTTCTCCTTTGTAGTGGTACATAAAATCATGCACAAGTTTTAAATACTCTTACAACATGGATGAAGATGATGGTCATAAATATGTTCACTTTTTCATTGTGAGAATGGGACCTACAATATTATGATTCCAAAGGTTCTTACAATTTATTGTATGAAACTTAAATGTATTTGGAATACTTGTTGAGCTTAGCTTGCATGAAACTAGTCATTCTAGAAGAAAATGTTAGATAATGTATGATAAATTGAAAAAGAACTTGTCATCTAGAAGAATTTGCAAAATTGTTTCAATCATGTGCTTTGTACTAGCGATGACATGAGTTGATAAGTTGCATTAAGCTAGATTCGCACATGGTGTGAAATTGTAAGTGATAAAAAAAACTATCATCAAAATACTTGTTACAATTTTTGAAAAAGGTCATATGATGATATAATAATTAGGAAACACATGAGGGAGATGCTACATGGCACAACTTCTATCATGACTTTAACAAAAATTGTCATTCACATTATAGCCATCGCTTTCTCTACTTTTGCCAAATGTTTGTGCAAGAGGTGCAACATGAAATAACCTTGTGGTGAGTTTATTTTTAAATGAAATCTCATAGTTACTATTGTGCAAGCTTCTATCAACATTGTTATTATATGAAAGCTTTTGTTGACTTTTGCAACTTTGTTATTGTGCAAAACCTTCTATCGATTTTGTTGTTGTTTGAAAATTTGTTAAAATTCGTATGCAAAAACATCTATTGTTTTGTTTTAATGTAAAATTAATTTTCTTTTCATACCTACATCTAAATTGCACCATCATTCACAAGTTGTGCTTGCACCATTGTTGTTATTTTATTTATTTTGTTATTAGCAAGTTTTTTGTTTTGTTTTGAATTGTCTTTTTTTATGTTCATCCTACTCAGAGTTCACAATTGAAAGGATGTGTTTTCTATTGATCCTATTGTTATTCCTTTGTTTATTCTTTTGATTGTGCTTATGGATAACTCACAACTTACAAATGCCATTGTAATGTTGTCTTTTGTGTTCATAATCAAACCTTTTCAAAAAATGATCATTGAAAAAATTAATAATATTTTTTTCCAAATAGGGTTCCCTATAAAATCATTAAAGCTTATGTGTTGGCTCTTGGATCTTTCCATCAATACCACATGACAAATGTTATAAATAACTTGTTAATTGACTTGGGGCATTAGGTGAAACTAAAGTCTATAATTTGATTCTCAACATTGTTACTAATTGAATATGATGATGAATATTGAGTGCAAAATTTTAGATTAACAAAGGCAATTTAGTTCAACATTGTTGATCAACTAAAACCTTTCATAACAAAACACGACACAAAGTACTAGAACCAATTCTTGTGAAGATTTGAATGATGTGTGATTATACAAGTTAGCATATGGTGCCAATTTTTTGATGTGTTCAAATTCGTGGTTGTGATCAAATCCACAATTCATCTTATTTTCACAAGGTTTATGCCATCAATAAAGTGTTCAAAAGTTTGATTTCTTGGATTAAAGGAGATGAATTGCAAGTTGTCATGTCAAATTTCAAAACTCAGTGGCATGTGGTTTATCTTTCATTTAAGGTGCCATTAATGCCACACATATATTCATATCCAAACTTTCAAGGCTTTTGTTGAAGATTACTACTACCACAAGGTAAATGGGCATAACATTGTCGAATAGGCTGTTGATTGCAAAAAAAAAATCATTCATTTGTTTGTTGGCCTTCCTAGAAATGTTAACAATTCTAAGGTGTTGAATTAATCTACATTGTACAAACATGATCGATACTAAAATCTTTTTCAACAAGATAAAAATGTAAGTGATTTCCCCCCTATCTACTTGGGGACAAAGGATACACATTGATATCTTGGATCATGACACCATATCTAAGGAAGAAAGGGTTAATATAATTTTGGACAAACAAAACAAAACATAAGTGCAACAACTTACATTGTTGAAAACTCTTTTGGCATGTTAAAGAAAACATTTTGAAAGTTAATTGGGAAGTTTGATTTACATGTCACATTTTTGCTAGATGTATTCACATGTTATTATTTGTTTCACAACTTATTACATATCAAGGGGATCTACAAATTGAAGGATAATTCAAAATGTGCATTATTAGGAGAACTAGATAATACCCAACAAATGCAAAGTTTATATTTTGATGATTTAGTAATTTTTTATAGTATTGAGGCTAGAGAAAGGTCCAAATATGGTTTGAGATCTTAAAGTTAATCAACTATTTTGGCCTTCCTAAAACACAATTGTAAATGAAATATGGTATGAACCTTAAACGTATGTTACGTATCCAAATTTTATATTTCAAACAAAATCTATTATGAAAAAAATTTGATCATTCAATTCAAGTACAATAATTTTTTGCTTGTGTTTTAATTACATCTCTAAACACCATTGCTTACATGGTCTTTTTTTGCAAGTGTAGATGAATGTGTTGTTGGAGATGTTTGAAGATTGTTGATGTGGTCATGTTATGTTTAAAGTTTGTTTATAATTGTACCATTGTCTTTCACAAATGCCAAATTCAACACATTGGTTAAACCAACAATTGTTTTCACCATGTTTATTTGTGTTACATGGTTCAATTTGTTCTTCTATGGAATATTCAAGTTGTTGATCCATCATTTCTAGGCTTGTGGAATTAATTTAATCCATCAATTATATTAACATTTGGTTTCCCTTTATTTATAGCCTAAGTTGCCATATTCTTGTGAATTAAATAATAAATGCAAATAATTACATTTCACTCCAATACTTCTAATCAATCAGCCTCCCAAGTTATAAGATATTTTGTTTACTAAAATCAATGTTTGAAGAGTTTACAAATTGTTTATAAAATTGGGTGGTTGAATTTTTTCCCTTGGATGAATTATATTGGGTTTTATGTCATAAATGACATTTGTAACATCATCACCAATATCATGGCCAACATGAGTGTCATCAACATCACCACCAACACCATCATGGATGATTTTCATCCATTTTCATGCGTAACATGTAGTTAACCTATAACTAAATTATAGTTAGTGTGTAATTAATTGTAGTTAATTATAATTAATTTATAGTTGATTGTAATAAACATGTAGTTAATTTACAATTAACTTATACTTTATTTATAATTGACAAGTTATTATTTACATATAATTTATAAAAAAATTCAAAAAGGTTTTTTTGGATGATGGGCACATGGAACTTGAGCTAGTTTATTAAAGGGGTATAAATAAAAATAAGACACTTCATTATACTCAAAATGTTCAACACCAATTTGAAATAAAATCTTGCACTATAACTTTATTCATTTCATGTTTATGATTTCATATGTTATCAAAATAAAATTCCAATTACATTTTTGTTTTACACATTTTACATTTTTGTCTTTGATTTTCATGTGAATTATGTTTGGAATCAAATTTAAACCTTTTTTTTAACCATAATTTATTTTGGTTATTATGTATTTTAAAAATCCCTTTGTTTTCATAATTTTCGTGCTCATGACATTTTATGAAATAGTGAAAACTCCCATGGTTACATAATTGGGCACTATTTTAGTGATACGTACAATAACAATTGCTAAGCTTTACAAGATTGTTATTGAATTTTACATGATTGTTACTGAGTTTTATGTTGTTATCATTAAGTTGGGTTTTTGGATGATTTGGTGGAAAACAATTCATGGATACAAGGTTTTTTGAGATTATAAAAAAAATTGATGAGTATATGGCTTACATGACTATGGACAATTAATTTAAAATTAATTTAGCAAGTAGACTTAAAATCAATTTAACACCACCACCTACCAACTAGGATACCCCATCATCGACAATGTTACTTAACATTACATGTGTGAATACATTCCAAAATCAAGAAAATTTAGCACTGATTTAACATGGACTTAACACTAAAAAGATGTTCACACTTGGTGTTAGGGACTTTAATGTTGAGTCCCCTAACATCATGTTAGTCATTTAGGGTTTAAACCTAGTTACCATGAAAATTTTCTGTTAAGCTAACATTCATTTAACGTTAAGCTATTGCCTATTTAGCATTGCATGCCACCTAGGATGCCACCTAGATTTTCATTTAACATTGACTTAACATCAAGTGTGAATGCACCACAAGTATGAATCATGTTTTCAACCTAGTTAACACATGGACCTAAGAACACCGATACGTACTTATGTAAAGCCCCTTTCTTGGATGATAACTCAATGTATCATTCCCGACTTACCATCCATCCGTCTGTGGATGAAAAAAACATTTTCTCTTTCCGTCAGGGAGCAGAAGACGAGAGAGATAGAAGCAAGGAGCGCAATAGCGGGGTCGGCGATCGGATGAGAACTAGATATCACTCACGAGGTATCATCCATCTGGTGTCATTCCCGAGGTATCATCCATCCGTTTGTGGATGAAAAAGAGATGTGCTCTTTCCGTCAGGGCCAGACGAAGAGAGAGAGAGAGAGAGAGAGAGAGAGAAGAAACAAGCGATGCTGAGTGAGGTCGCCGATCGACGCCAGGCAATCGCGAAGGGGAGGAGGACGAGGACGAGGGAGAGCAAGAAGAAGCAGCGAGTGGAAGAAATACAAAGGTGAAGGAGGAGAGGGTGGACTTGGTGTTAGGCCACTTTTCAAAATGTATGTGGCCTACGGATGGCCTAAGCTGCTGTCCATCTCCGCTGGCTCATCGCAGGGCGATATTGTGCACCTATCTGTTCTCCAAGACTGGTTGCTGCTGGTTTCGTCCTCCCGTGTGCAGATATGGAGTGCCTCTCAGGTGAGTGAGTTCCTGACTGCATGTGGTGTGTGCAAGATCTATCACTCGCTCGCATTTGAGCTTGTTGTGGGGGACTTGCTTCGGAGCTGTTCATTTTGGAGTTTGTGGATCAGGGTTTCGTCTGTTTTCTTTTGCGCTTTTTTTTTGGCTTGCTCATTGGAACGCATCATGGGAAAGGGAGAGGGGTGTGAGGAGTTGGGGACAGAATGTTACGGTCGGATCTGGATTCAACGCTAGCAACTTCGTGACAAAAAATAGGCTGGCCCTTTTGTTGCAATCCGTGTTTTGCTCGGGGATTTTGTCAAAATCTGGATCTTGTTTGAATCTGACTTTTTCCTCGGGAACTGACATCTTTTCCAGGTCGATTTACGGGTTTGCAATGTTTGTTGTGCAAGTGATTCCTTGTTCAGCAGTGGTTGATCTGATTGTTTACGCAAGGAGATCATTTCTTATGGAGGTTGATTTTAGGGTTTTGCAATGGCACAGATAGCCTAATACCTTTTTCAAAAAAAATTCATGTTCAGTGGTTTGTGTGCATTGTGGTCCAGAGGGTCTTGTTGACATTTTTTTCTTAATACAGGACAATCGTGTCTTGAGTCTTTTATCTGGATGTCCAATGTGCTTACAAGGAGTCTGATGCAACTGGCTTTTTGTTCAGTGATCTGAGTCCATCAGGGTCTTTGGATTTGGTGGTTCTGATTTGCAATACAAGGGAATTGTTTATTTTCCCTGTAAAGCTCAATTTAGGGATCTCAACCTTTCAAAGAGCCTGATCAGTTTGCAAGCAATTTCTTGTCCAGCAACTGCAATGTATTGCAGAAGTTTAGTTAGGTTGTTGTCCACTAAATCAGGTTTTAGTTGTGTCATGGTTTTGGGATGAGTTTTAAAGACTTGAACAGCACTCACACTTCATGAAAGACTTGTGAGGTCTGCTTAACCCTTTGCGTTCTAACATTTGCATGATTTTCAATACATAAGCTGTAGTTTAGTGTGGTTTGCTTGAAAACCACATGCGGATGCAGATGTGGAACACTAAGAATTGAGTGACCCTGTGTTGCAGCACAAAACAAGGCTGGGCCAGTGTACAAGGGATACACCATCTTTGTTAGAAGAAGGTGTAAACATAGAAGCTGTGTGGAGTACAGATGTCAAAACTATTGCTGTTCTGGTAATGTTGTTTCTTCTCCACCTTTTTCACAAGGTATTAGTGGTTGTGGCACCTCCTTGTGAAGTCTATGATGTGCTTGCAGCATGACATCTGGTAGGGTAATAAGCAAAAGTTCAGGAGCTAGCTTGATTTCTGCAAAGCTAGATAGTTATCTGTGGAAGGTTTCACCTGTAAGAATCTTCAATGCTTCAAGTAGACTCTGGCTAGGAGTTTGGATGCGATAATTCTTTCTGCATGCAGTTGGTCAAATCTACATCATCTACCTCTCCCTCCCCAGTTGTTAGTAACAGCCTTTGGAGGTGGGAGTGGTCTTGTTTGCATGGATTTTTTTCTTTTAATACTTATTAAGTCAGCACTGTGGGCTGCAGACATCAGAAAGCAATCTCCACTTCTACCACATAACTGTCTCTGAGAAGCAGCTGCACTTTTCTGGGCAGGAGCTTTCTGGCCTATCACTAGTCAATGTTGCATTATGGTCAAGGGTAGATGTTTCGCTCCTCAATCACAATGTCACAGCGTACGTGGACCCTGTGGATGTATGGAACCTTGACAGTCCTCTGCACTTGTTGTCTTGAGGTTGTTATGATTGTTAGGTTGCATGTCCTGCAATATAATCCACCTAATAATGGCTGAATCTCTCTTGAAATTTATTCCAGCATCAGTTGATAAAGACATGGACCTGAGGCTAAGGGGTTTCTTTTTCAGCTTTCTTGTTTTGTGAGGGATATCATCTACAGTTTACCTTAGGAATTGTGACCCCTGTTTCTGGCTCTGAAGTCCAGAGTGATTATGATGCAATTTGTGAAATTTTGTTACCTGCAGGAACTGCATGGCAGCTGATGACCTCAGCATTGTGTTGGGACTCTCCAATGGCTGGCTACGGTTAGTTTCTTGGAATGGTGAGGTAAGTCTGTGGACTCCTCCAAAGCACAATTCAGTTCTGCCAGCTGGTTATGTATGTAGCTACATGTGATGATCAAGCTGCTCCAGTTTGCTCTCTCCATCAGATACCAGTACCTTGAGGAGCTTGATGTGCATAGCATGCCATTCTTTCCTTCTTCTGTTCATCTCTTTCTTTTTGGGATGTTCAGTGTCTTCTTGTCACTGCAGCTTCTTGGATCCTTGGACATCCTGCAAGGTTTTGTACCTGTTGCTGAAGCAACATACCTTCGGGAGTCAAGCAGTAATGTTGGTTCACCACTTGTGTCGCCCCACCAATCGCCTGCATTTTCACCCATGGTTGATGGCCACACCAGGCGAAACAAACCCAGTGGCTTTGCTCAACTTGAACTCTCAAGAATATTGCATATCTTGGTGGCCGTTCGTCTAGATGGCACAATTATCTTATGTTCTGTCATCGAGAAAGGCTTGAGCCATGCCAATGAGATTACTCCAGAGAGGTGGGTTGCTGTGTTTGATGCGGTGTGTGCCTCTGTAGCTCATGAGCAACAAGTTCTGGCAGTTGGAACTCGACGGGGAACTGTAGAGCTTTTCAACCTGGCAGATAGTGCATTGCCACTTCGTACAATCTCATTATTTGATTGGGGGTGAGTATCTTCTACTTTTTTTGGGTTTCTTGCATGGCATCTGTTTCAAGATGACTTTGAGTTAGACTTCAAGTACTAGACATATTCTCCAGATGAGCCAGTCAGCTGCTCATGTTGTTATCAATTTTCTTGTCATCGCTATGAATTGTAGATCTGCCATATCTTGTACATTTTGTCCACAGGAGATGGGTGAAGGAAAATAAATTTAGCTTCTTGCCTCGGAACCTTACTCACATGTTGTTGATCTCTCTGTGCAGCTACACTGTGGAAGATACTGGGCCAGTCAATCAAATCAGCTGGACACCAGACAACTGTGCATTTGCAGTTGGCTGGAGATATAGGGGATTAGCTGTATGGTCAGCCTCTGGTTGCCGACTTATGTGTACAATCAGACAGGGTAGCATGAGCAATTCACAGTCAGTGTCTTTTTCACCCCATTTTGGAAATGGCATTGCAAGAAGTGAACCCATGGTGGAGGGTGTGGCAGCATTGACATGGGGACAGCATGCATATCAGCTTTTCGCTGTCGAACAGGGCAATGCTACAAGGCTTGTTGAATTTCCTTTTGCAAAGAGGTTGGTATTCTTCTGGATGTTGATCTGTGAATGTGTCTAGCTAACTCTGATGGCTTGACTTGACAAATGTGGTTGCACTGCCAGCCACTTCTCTCTGGCCAATGACTGGGTTGAATACCTCCAACTCTTGCTTAGTTCATTCAGCAAATTTGTTGGGTGAGGCAATGGAAATACAGAATAGGTCATGCACAGTTCACCATTTGTGGTTTTGGGAATTTCTGTGACTGTCTGCACTCAGAATAGTCACTGTCTTGGCAGTTGCGTGAGCCGGGGCATTTCTGGAGTCCCCAATGTTTGGCAGTTAATGCATGGGGAGGATCGGGTTTTGCTGGTTCAGTCTGATGATGACGACGAACTAAAGATCCACTACCTTATTGTTCCCGTAATTTCAAACCAATTTGCATCTTTCTATGTTTGTGTTCTTTTTCTATCTCTTTTCTATTTGAAGGGATACTGTGTCCAGAGGTGGGTCCGAGGGCTAGTGTTAGCACTCTTTTGATTAAGGCCTTTCTCTTGCCTGACCTCTCTTCAACTCTTTATGAGTCTTATCCAAAGTTGGCATCCAATTCCATTGCTCATTACTTCACTGAGTTAACGTGACCAAGAAATGTTCCTTCATACATCCATGAACACTTGCAGTGTTTGTCAGTAGCTTGAGCTTAAACAAGTTGGTGAAGTGCTGACTACTTGGTGGTTTTGCAGCAATCATACATTGGAAACAATTGGCCTGTCATGCATGTTGCAGCCAATGAAGATGGGACACATCTGGCAATTGCTGGGAGACAAGGCCTTATTCTCTACGATTTCCAGAGTAAAAGATGGCGGGTTTTTGGGGATATTACTCAGGAACGGGAAATTCAGTGTGTTGGTCTAGTGTGGCTGGGGAGGATCATTGTGCTCTGCAACTACCGTGAAGTAACTAAGACGTGAGTTTTACTCTTCCACTGTTATGGCCTGTTTCTGATTTTAGGTCAGTCAAGGTGGATTTTCTTTATATGTTTTTTATGTGAGCATTATGTAGCAATGTTGGCCTGTCTCCCAATTGGCTGGCATTGCAGTTTAACATGTTTTACAACTTGCACTGCCCAACTCTTTGATTGGGGTAGGGTGTCCTACTACTTAGCAGTTACCTCAAACCACGTGTTATAGCTGGGGAGTCTGTCATCATCCGAGCTATGCAAGAAACCTGGCATGATCTGTAGAATGCTAGCATCAACTGCTAATTCTGGAAAATCGGAATCTATGGAACTTTTCATATGCACTGCAGTTTGCTACCCTCAGTGTGTATCCTTGTTCAGCAGGAGAGAGATGACATCAGTACTTGTTTGCAGTATCTGGACATATGGTCCTAATATCCCTGTTCATTCAGACATTCTTGGGCATGCCATGTTCCTGATGCCATTTGAATGTTCCTTAATACAGTCCTAGTCTGAACCAGGTCCTTCTCCTCAGATATCTTTCACTTTCCATCATAAATGTCTCCAAGGATACCGGGTGTTTTTCTGGTATCATACATGCTTGCATTTGAGATCAGTGTCAGACGTACTTACTGGTGTTTGCAAAGTGCAGGTATGAGTTGAGTCTATATCCACGCTACCACCTGGATGAGACATCTCTGCTTTGCCGCAAACAGCTACCAGGCAAAGCCATAGCAATGGATGTTTGGCAGGACTACATTCTGGTCACATGTCCACCATTTGACATTTATGTATTCAAGGTTCATGTCCAAGGCACCCTGTCTCCTCTGAAGGCATCAAAGGTGCAGGTGAGTTCAATATTCCTTGAGTTATGTTGCACCCATCTATACGTCTGCCTAATTAGGGCATTTGGGGGTACCGGCAGTTTGCACCAAGACCTTATGATCAGGATCATGACGCCTTCATGAACTTACATCTTAGTCTATTGTAGACAAGATTTCTAAAGTAAGCGTTAATTTGCAGCTTCACACTGTGCGCGAACTTTCAATTATGAGTGCTAGGAAGCCACCAGCAGCCATGCACCTGGTTCCAAATATTGGCCTAGGTGATGATTCAACTACAAATACTAGGGATAGTCCTCGTGCTGGGTCCAATAGGGAAAGCTGGAGGGAGGTATCTGCTGAAGCTATATCAAAGCAACCCACCAGGTACAAAGTCCTTCAGTATTCTCCCTGGAGCTGACTAGTAGGGTGTACCCTTCTTATGTTGCTGCATTAGTGGTATAATAGTTATAATTGTTATGCACTTGTCAAGGGTTGTTGGAAAGTTTCTTTTCAATGATATCTGTCTTCATGGTGATTACACATTGTCTTGTTTATGGTTGTTGGTATGTTTTACAACTTGTACTCAAGTAAGAGTTGAACTGAACACCAATCTGGTCATAGTTCTTAAGCTGCACTTTTTGCAGATTCTCTAGGTTGTTGATGGCATAAGGTTGAACCTCCTCATCAATGCTCAAACCCTTTGATTTTTACAGGTGCATGATTCTTCGCACAGATGGAGAACTTTCTTTGCTTGACTTGGACCAAGGTAATGAACGCCGGCTTGTATCAGGAATTGAGCGCTTTTGGCTGAGTTGGGGCCGGCCAAAGGAGGAAGCTGAATTGATCAAAGAAGTTCCATGGTGGGCTTATGGCCATCGGGGGATGCAGGTGTGCATGTATTTGTGTTAGCTTTCAGATGATTAGCAGTCATTTGACCATTGACGAGATCTCAGCTTTCAATCTCTATGTTGTATTGTCCATGTTGATGTCTGTGCTATATGGTGCAGTGTGGAGGAACTGAAGTTTTGCTTTGAGGTTTTGTTGCTAGGTTTGGTATCCTTCTTCAACAGCCGATACAAGTCAAGCTCATGAGTTACTCCAGGTTTGAGACTGACAAGGTCACAATCTTTTTTTATAGAAGACTCAGAAGCTTCTTGTCATTTTAAATGGCAGTTTGAGGTGCTTAGATTTGTTCCAGTTGCATTCCTTGCACCCTTTGGAGTGTGAGAGAGGTACAATTACAACCTCTTTGGAGTTGCTATTGTTGAACTCCCTTACATACAATGTGTGTCCATTAGAACTTGAGTCTTCAGTGTGAGGATGGTCTGACCTTGCTTAGAGTTTTGGAATTGACCCAATTTTCATGGTTGTTGATTTCTCTGCAGTTGGATCCAGAGCTAGACTTCGATCAAGAAGTCTATCCACTTGGTTTATGTCCAGCTCCTGGAGTAATTGTAGGAGTCTCACAACGTCTCTCTCTATCAGGCTGTGCGGATATGCCATGCTTTGAACCCACTCCCCAAGCCCAACCCATTCTGCCATGCTTGCTTCAGCATCTTCTGCAGGTGTGAATAATTGTTGCATGCTCCCAGGTGTACTCCAAATTGGGTATTTTGCTGCTGCATTTTGGTGAATATATTATTGATGTACCATGTATATGGCACACAATGCAGTTAAACACCAGAATATATTTCCTGCTTCAGTATTTGATATGTGGTTTATAGATGTGGAGGAAGGCATGTTTTGATTATACCTTGGTTTCAACCAGAGAAACAAAATGGAGGAGGCAGTACAGCTTGCAAGGTTGTCAGAAGGAAGATCACACTTCTCACATTCTCTGGAATGGCTGCTCTTCACTGTCTTTGACTCTGCCATGTCCAGGTACCTGGCATTCGTATTCATACTTATTGAAGCTTTGGTCTAGGTTCGTGTATGTCTGGTAATGTTTAATGGAAAATGTCCCCTTATTTTTCTAGAAAGTGGCTTTATTGTTGATTTGTCAAGGTGATGTAGAAGCAATAACATGAGGCATGCTGAAATGTTTTCATCCATCGTCTCTATGCTGCTGATCTATGCAGTCAGTACATCCATAGAAAGCGGGGAACAGGTACAGCTGTGAAAAAGACCATTCCACTCTTGTTGCAGCAAACCTGCAACTTGATTCAGAATTTTTCAGAGTATTTGGATGTTCTGGTAAGTGTTGCCCGCAAGACCGACAGTCGTCACTGGCCTGAGCTTTTTGCTGCAGCTGGCAAGTCAACTGAGTAAGTATTTTCCCATGCTGTTTTTGTGCTCTATGTTACTGTATGTTGCTGCTCTTCAGATATTGGTAAACAAACAATTTAGATGGAGCAGAATTGGATTGTGTATGCTTTGTAGTGTAATGACATAAGGGACCTGGACATGTGAGACAGTGGGCACATGTTATGTTCAGTAAGTTGAATCCTATAGCAGGCAGATGGAGTTCACTTGTTTTCCCTTATTCTAGCTTCATTGCACTATTTTTTTTTGTCTGCAATTCTTCCTCAATGCACACTTGCTGAAGTCATCTTGCCTCCCATCTCTCAATACAATTGCAGGTTATTTGAAGAGTGCTTTGAGAAGGGCTTGTACCGCACTGCAACATGCTACATCCTGGTGAGTCTGCTTGGACGCCTGGAGTTTTCAAGTTGAAGGGTCGAAGTTTGGATTTGCAGAGGGCTTTGGATGAAACATGTCATCAGGCACTTTTAGGTCAAGGTTTTATCATGTCCAAAATAGCTTACAGACTCTAGCATGGAGGTCTTATGATCAGGTTATTGAAAAGCTGGAAGGTTCTTCCATAAGCCAGCACAGTGCACTCCGGTTACTCAAGGTATGTTGGCCATTGGCTTTGTGTTCTCATGAAGCAAGCTTAATCCTACCATGTTTCACCTTCTTCTGCTTGGTGTTTATGAGGAACTTGTGTAACAACTTGATTTATCAATAGCAACCTTTGAAGAACCCTACCTAGTCTGGATTGGGCTAAGTGCCAATTTTTCAGCCTCCAGTTTTCAACTTGAATGTGTCCATCTGAATATTTTGCCCCAGTGCCATCAAGCCAGCAAGGTGTTCTTAATTCAGGATGCATGTTTGCCTGATTCTGCAGGCTACACTGGAAGTCTCAATGTATGAGCTGGCTGGAGAACTGGTAAGGAAACCGACATGGCAGGAGATGTGTTATTGTAGTCTATGGCTTGGAATTCTTTTTGCTTCTGAATTATTTGCTCATGATTGCCAACTATTATTGATCATTGGATTTCATACTGCAAGGGACTGTAAAGCTGGTGGAATCAAGTCCTTTGAAATTCTGACTTATTGCATGGGATTTACAGGTCCGGTTCTTGCTACGGTGTGGGAGGGAAGGTGAATTTGCAGAGAAGGAAGCCGATCGGTATAGTAACAGTCTCTTTTCATCATTCTTCTTGGGCTTCACCCCAAGGTAAACTCTTTTCTGAACAGTCACCTTGATTATGGCAGGCATGCAGGCTCAGTTCCCTCTATTAATTTAAAGTTAGTGGAGATGAAATTGATCTTTCCACTGGGAATGGAAACGAAAGAAGCTGTGGATGAATCTGCACAAGTACTTGGCTGGCGATTAGACAGGTTGCTTGCCATTTCTGGTATCTGTTTCACTGGTGACTAATTTTTGTGCACATCATCTTGCTTTACTGATATCTAGGGGTGTCTCTTTGCAGTACTCCATTGGTTGGCACAGACATGAATTATACAACTGTCCAGACTATTCTTGAGGACCATGCCATTTACTTGATGGGGAGAAAAGAGCTGCGTGAGCTTGTTGCCTTTGTAAAGGGCACACAATTTGACCTCACTGTAAGTTGCTGTTGTTACTAACATTGTAGATTGCAGGAGCCAAATAGTCTGCACTTACCTTCTGCAGTAATGAGATACCTGCAATTCAGTAGATGTATCTGGACAGAGAAAGTCAGAGAAGGGAACCTTGAAATTTCATTTCTTGATGTCACACTGCTCTGTAGGTCAACTTGTGCTGTCAAGGGGTTGTTGATGGTTGGATCCTGTTATTCTATTGGGGTACAGGCCTTTTTACGGACAGAGCGGGGTAAGTCAGCTCGGCTGGAGGACTTTTCATCTGCTCTACAGACAATTGGCCGCAAGGTTTGTGTTTTTGTTCCGTATTTGTGCTCATTTATTTCTGTCTCTGCATGCCAGATGGTGACATTTTCACTTTAAAATCTTGGGTAATGGCTGTTATAGGTTGTGTGAGAGATTCACTTTGTCCCTTTTTAGTGTTCTTTTAAGAGGTGCGCTCCTGTGGGTTGCAGCTGGGCATGAATGAGCTGCAAGGTCGTTTAGATGCAGAGTTTTTGTTGGCACACATGCGTACAGTTGGCTTTCGAGAATGGATAGTGGTTTTGGCCACTCTTCTTAGGCGTTCTGAGGTATGAGGCTTGGATGCACCTTTCTTATGAAGATGATTTGTGTGTCCTTTGTAAGGTTCAGAGTTCCCTGAGTAAAATTCAGTGAGTACAATTGTGGCAGCATTGAAGATGCCTCAAGTTTGAATGTAAATTTGACAGTCGACTCTTATGTCTCCCTCACCATCCTGCACTGAAAGCCTTCGTTGAGACAGAAAATGTAGCAGGCTTTTTTTTTGCCTTGCATGACTATTTGGCACCCAAGTAATTTGTAGGTCCTGTTTCTGTGAGGTTCAAGCTGTAAGATTGGGGTAATGTACCTTTCTGCCAGGCTTAAAGTTGGGTCATTTGATCACATGTAAGATATCCGAGTTTCATTGTGGACGGGTGCTGTAGGTCCTCTTGGAAATTTTCCATGGAGATTCTCGGCTATGGCAAGCATACAGCACCACTTTACAGGTACCTGTGTCTCTTGCATGTCTACTTTTGTCTCTTCACTGATTGCAATTGGCACAACTCCATGTGGCAAATGTGTTGACATGGTTAATATCTGTGTATGTGCAGTCTCAGAGTAATTTTGTGGAGTTTGAAGATCTTCTTCTACTTCTTGAGCGCGACATGCTTACTGCACCTCAATTTAGGCCAGATCTTGAGAAATTGCATTCCCTTTCCCGCACATCATGATACATGTCCTTAGTCTGTAGTGATTAGCAACAATGTAGTAGTAGTAGTAGGATCGAATTGCAAGTTAGGTTTCTGGTTAATTATGTGCTCATGTGATAGGGTATATTGGGGTTCCCTACTGTCTATTCAGAGACATGCCAAGCTGCCACCATCATTAGTTTCAAGAGCTGCAGATTATAAGCTTTGAGATCTAAACCAGGGCACCTCAAAAGTTAACCCATCAAGATGCATCTTGAATCTTGAGATCTGACTCTGTGCACCATTGTATGAGAAACATTTTTTTCATGATACTTAGTGGTGATGCAGTGCAACCAGGCCTAATAACATTACCCTGCTGACTAAGTCTTTTCAAGTGATTAGACTGAGGCATTTGCAGTTCATTGACAGTTCCAATTTAAAATAAAAGAGGTTTGAGTGCCTGAGCCCAATATGTGAAGTGAGAACGATCACAATGAGCCACAGGTGTTTGGAATATGAAAAGAAAAGTAATATCAAAGGCGGAATCTGCACCTTGGAAGGATGCGATACATCATGGAGTTGGTGCTGTTGGCATTGGCCACATTGACATAACTGGGCTTGCAAATAACTTTTGAAGGAAGTGCAGAATGAATTTTGTTAGCTGATTTTGTCACCTAGAATAGTCTTCTGCAGATTCATGTCAAACACACTATTCCTTATGAGTGCAGGTTGCTTACCACGCAGTGCAGAACCTCCATTTGATCTATTTAGGTCAGTTTTTTGCTCCCATTTCCTCTTTGTTGGTGTGTTTTGTTGAGATTCTGATATTATTAATCTTGTGAATATTCACATCATTTTTCATTAAAATGTTCAATTGAAAGTTAACGTTTTTGAGCGACATAGCCCAAGAAAATGATTTGCTGATTGGGCCATCATTTGATAAGATCAATTGGTTTCAACTACAAAATGGCCTCCTAATTATTGAGAGAATAACCAATTTTACTAAGGGTGCAATGGCTTATTCAAAACTAACCTGTAAGGTCTGAAATTGGTTAAGAACTGGACACAGAGGTCTTACATTTCTGGGATATATATTCTGTACAGACCCTTATGGTTTGAGTATTGCTTTGATGAAAACTAAAACCCAACCTGTAATTTTTCATGTTTTGTCCCAACAGGTTCTTAATCCTTAACCCTAAACATCAGGGAATTCAGAAATACACTGAAAAGTGGACCAAATCTGTGCACCTTGATCTTTAAGGGTTTTAACAATTGAAACTTTGGAGTAGTCTTTTCATGCCTCCAATTGTTAGCTCAACCTGTAGCTCCTCTTTTTTAAAACTTGAACGTGAGGGGTGTCAACTGGCAATTATGAGAAATGCATAGAATGAAGATTTGTCTCTTTTTTAGTGATAAGTTTTACCTTAAAAACCTAGCTTGATTGACACTATACAACATGGTTATTAAGTTGGGCATCAGGTTGTGGGTATTAATTTTGAAAACTGGGGATGAATACCACAGTACATGAATGATTTTGGCATAAATTAAACTATTTTTTATTTTGTCAATTTTTTGGAAAATTATTATTACTTGTGCTGAAATTTTTATAATTATTATAAAATTAAGAATCTGTCTAGACACACTAAATTGTCCCATAAACATAACAAGAATGTGTTTATTATTATTTATAACCATTACCTGCAGAAAAATTCAGAATTAAAAAATCAAGTGTCGAAGGTAAGATTTAAAATTTAATTAATTATTCGACAGTTTGTTGCCAAATTTGATCAGGGAGTATTGTAACAAACAAACAAATTGATAATATGAGGGTCTAAAAAACTTCCAAAAATCTGAATATTTGATACCTTGCCCCTACATGTTTATGATGTTTAGAAAGAAAAAAAACAAGAACCGACCAACACTGGTTAAGACTAAGACTCAAGACTGCTGAACAGAGGGCACGAAGGGGCCCAGTTCCCCACACACTTGACTTGAATGCTTATTACACATTTGTGTGACTGGCATAAGCAAAAACAAACAGCTCAGTTAACCTGCAACTAGCTTTGCAAGGCAGTACCAGATCATGAACCGCACAAATAGGTTATCAGTTTTATCCTTGTGTGTACAAAGACTTTCACTTACATTACCTTTTCTCTGAGCAGTTGGGAAGTTGTGGGCCCATGATGGGGGACAATTTTCCTTTTGCACAGGACGAGCAACAACCTTAAAAACTCACTTTCAGTCGCAACTCATCAAAGCTACACTGCAAAAAAATGAGCTGACGAGAAAATTGAAGTCTGACGTTCTCACTATTGCTTATTCTGACAGTTGACAGTGCTTTTAACTAAGTTATAATACAAAATATTAGCTAATTCCAGAGAAAGTTGGAGTCAATGTTTTTTTGAGTGATGAATTTTTGCATCTCAAACACCAAAACAGGAATATTCTGTAACAAATCCCCTATTAAAAAGTATTCACCACATTTCCATTGAGTTTTTAGTTTTGAAAAATAATTCCACCAATTTTTTCTTGTTTGAATAGTTTTCTAAACAATCGTCGCCAGTTAATGTGAGATCTTTCTTGGGACAATTACTAATGTAAGGTAATGTACGGTATTTTATCGTCATTTCACTCATTGATTAGTTAGCAAGTTTTATATATATTTCCTACACACACATGGGCCATAGTCAATGTGATTAAGAAAATCTTTCTAGGTTGGAAGCATTGAGGCATAGGGTAAACAAGTCGGTGTTTGTACACTTAAGTGTTCAAAGTTTGTTGAATTTGCCTAGAAGGCTTATTTGTTTATGGTGTCCAAAGAGAAGTTGAAGTTCCCCTCTAGGTGCATCCATTGCACTTTAGATTGCCAAAAAAGGTCCACAAATTAGGGAGTTATGGCCCCCAAATTTGGGAGCAATAAAAAACCCAAATAGGAAGTCTTGGAACACATCATTGCTTATAACCAAACAATGAAACATTGTTCTCTGATTTGTTTTGATGATGCTTTGTCCATAGCATTTTTTTGTATGATAGCTAAGTATTGAACATATGTCATAACATGTGACTATGAATAATCTACTAATGGTTCTCTACGTGCTATCTATCTTATATGCAAATTGGGTAGTGAAAGAAGGTTGTGCAAGCTCATTGTCTCTTGGGTGAGGTTTCTCAAAACCTCTACTTGTTGTAAATTATTATAACTTGGATTATCTAGATTGATTGCATGTTTTTCAACATTATTTATCACAATAAGGCTTCAAGGCATTTCGACATAGTACTAATGCTCAAGCTCCTATTGATAGTAAAAAGTGGTTGATTCTTCAACTATTCTTGCTATGTTAAGTAACTTTATAACTCTATATTCCTTCTCTTCTTGTTGATTATGACTAGCTTCACCTTTTGATGTGTAATGATCCTCACCTTCTTCATATTTGAATTCATTGTTATGTAAATGTTTGTTGGTTTTGTCTTTTCATCCATAGCTTTAGGGTTGAAAGGCCATATTTTTGTAATCCTAAACCCCACCTTGACATTTTTTTTAGTCAATTATTGATCCAAGGCTTTATACATCCATCCAATAAAAGTAATTTTGTTAGGTTTTTGTTAAATTTTCTTCTAACCATGGTTGCATCCCTTTTTTTTTTAAATGCAGTTTTGAATGGCTTGAAATAAGAGACATCTAGAAAGGTTGGAGTGCATGTGAAGTATGAGAAGGCAAGGTAACCATGTTTAACCCAAATTCATGTGTTTGTTCTATGGCTTCTAATGTTATGTGTGAACCATGCCCATCCAAAATCAATGAATGACTATTGGACTATGAAATGCCACTTGGAACATACCTACTAAATAACAATAGGAACTTTTTGAATAAGAAGCTTATCATCCATGCCTTGGTATGCATTGCCATATATGTGCCTAATTTCCAAAACTTCATGTAATTATTTCTCAACCTTTTTCTTTTGAAATTGTAAATCATTAGCAAAATTGTTCCTACAACATTTATCACACAATTTACAATTAACCATTCATGAGATTTGGGGATGGTTTTGTAAACCATGTGTGGACTTCTTTTGGCCAAGACCCTAGCTCCAACCCATGTGCTTGCCTGAATTTTATTTTCATTTGAATTCCAAATGTGATTTAATTCATAGTTGTGTTGGTTATATAATGTTTTTGCAAATTGTTGTAGAAGGAGCTACATGGAGTTGTTGTTAGAAACACCTTGTGCTTTAAGAACCTCCAATTCTTTAGCAACCTTAATGCTCAATTTTTTATGCATGCATTTGAACCAATAGCACCAATAATTCCTTGGTACTTTGTGCTTGAATGGTGTTGGTCATGTTTGGGTGAACTCTAACACTTTCATCTTTAATTGTTGTAATGTTAGTGAAAGCTAGCATTTTTGCATTATTCAAATCTATGCAACTATGACATCTTCTTCATCCATTAACACACCAACATATACCATTTTTCTAAACCTTGTTTTCCCATTTAGATGGTCAGGAAGGGAAATGAATGGGATATTCCAAAATTGACTTGCCTTTTTCTATGAATACATCCTTCTCTCAACAACCTCCATAACTTCCTTTAATGCATGATCTATCCATTTACTTCTCTTGGTTGTTTGTGGGGTTAGATTGATCATTTGTGGTGTATGCCTTGTTATTGATGCATGTAATTGGGGGGGTTGGATTATCCTTGTTCGATGTTACATGGTTTAACACATTATTTTGCCACCTACAAGGTACATGTACATTCATGATGGCTCAATTCCCCTTGGCCCAAACCTCTAATAAGTTAGGGGTGTGTGTTATGGGCCCACTAGAGTTATGCCCTTTTCTTTCCTATATAAAAACCAAGAAATCAAAAAAATTGTCAAATCTAAATAGGCCTAAAGAATATAAGAGTTCAATTTTGTAATTGAAGTGATAAGAACACATAAATATGAGAAATCCCCCCACTTTAGATTGATATCAATTTCACCTATGCAAGTATTATTACTATAATTTTTAGATTATCTTTTAAATTTTGATTTTGCAAATTTGCCTTTCTTTTTTTATGTTTGATTTGTTCCATTTTAATAATTAGAATCTTATTTGTGTGTTTCAAATCTACAGGTACTTTCACATATCCTTATCCTTGTGATATTTTTTTTACTTTCACAATTGGAAGCCCATCATAAATCTGAAGGTCTGTTTTCACTCTCCTACATCCTTTTCTTTATTTTAGTGTTACTTTCACAGTTGGAAATTGAATTGATTTTTACAACTTTGCCTCCTCCGCAGATCCTTCTCCTTGTTTTACTTTAACACTTCAAACTTGATCTTTTATTTTATTTCTCAAACCTACTATAATACGAATGAAAAGCTATATGTAAAACTACAATTCATTTTCTAGATTTTTTGGAAGGGTGCCCATACTTATATAATTGAAATGCTTGGGAAAAAAGGTGGTAGTGAAAAGTGAGGTTTTGCCAATGTTCATTATGGGTTCTTGTTGTTTTGGAAGGGAAAAAAAAAATCACAAAGGTGCAAGGCATAATGAAAATGTGAGTTTTTAAATCCCTCACTTATTGCTTACTCATGGGATCCAAAGATCATATTGTGTTTAAGGTTAACTACTTGAAGGCTTAATAATTTCTAAACAACTTTCTGCATTGGAATTAGTCAAATTTTTGCACATTAATTCATTGTTGCATGCCTTCTTAAATGTGTGTTGTCTCAAGATTTTTCCTATACCCTAAAATCAAATGTGCAATTTTACTTGTGTAAAGACTTTTCCTCATAAAATCGGGTCAAACAAACCTGATAATCGAATGATTCCTTTGCCCTTGCCCCCACTAATTTTTAAAAATGTGCACCAAAATCCCTATAACCAAATACTGTCATTCCTTTTGGTCAAGTATTTATTTTTAAATTGGGCAACCAATGTTTTATACTTAAACACACACTTGGCCAAATGGTCCCATAGTTTTCAAATTTGAACCTAAAATACCCTATAACAAAACATTGTGATTGGGTTTGGTCAAAAAATATTTCTTAAAGTGGCCACCAAATTCCCTATGACCAAACATCATCTTCACCTTTACCTTGGATATTTTCCACTAATGGGTGGAAAACACCTTATAACCAAAACATTGAAATTTTAACCCCCCAAATTCCCCCATGATATCCCTCAATTTTTTGTAATAAATTGTGAGAATTTACACCCCATCACTAGACATAACACATGCAATTGTGATACAATTTTTTTATCCCTATGCCCCACCCACACCTATAACGAAACACAAAACCCCTTATTGGCTAGATCTTTGCATTCTTCTGAACATTATATTATAAAATTGTGTGTTCGGCCATAGGTCATTTTTTGAATGTTGGGCAAGACATGGGTGTACTTTCAAATGTTGTTGTTTTGTTGTACAAAATGGGCATTTGGTTATGGGTGTGCTTACCTTATTATTGAACCCCTTGTGAGGGCGGGTGTCCTATAATCTTAAATTGTAAAGTTAACTATATTGGAAACTATGTTACAATGTATGCATGTCATACAATGGCCATTCAGGACCACATGGAATAAAATGCATGGTAATAAGTTGATAGATGTTTCTATAGTTCAATTTGAAAAGGTTCAACCGTCCAAAAATCCAAGTTATGTTTCATAAAGTTTTTTCTATCCCATGTCCCAAGGCCTTAAAAGATCAACAAATAAATTTGGCATGTGTCCACAAACTCACTAACCAAATAAACATTGGTAAATTACCTAACATATGAAGACCTGTCTCCAAGTGCACAATCATTGTCTATTGTAGGTCCCTTGCTTAAAAACAATGTGGTAACTACTTTAGAAACAACAAAGCCTACTAAATGAGTGATTTGTTTTGACCATCCATCAATGATACCAATTGAGGTACTACTTATCTATGGACTCCCAAGTAGTACTACATAATTTAAAAATTGATCACGTTTGTTTGCTTACATTTTTGAAATATGAAAAACTACAAATAAATGTTATTAATGTCTAGATGTAATTTAAATTCTCTCTTGCCTTTTGTTGTAGCCATGTGGTCATGCAAATCTTTGTTTTGGTTGTGTCCAAGGCCTAACATCATGTCCCATTTTTGTTGAAGCCGTAATTGGATGTCATAGGAAGCCATTACTCACTCTATTGTTTAACCCTTTGATTCTCTCATTAACAAAGCCCCACACTAAGCCTTTGTAATGGTCAAAACCCCCCCAAACAAGAAGGCAAAAGGCATTGCAAAAATACAATTTGATGATATATTGGATGATGAAAGTTATGATTTTGAGTCAAGCGACATTAAAAACAATGACAAACCTTCTAGTTTGGTTTGGTGGTCTACAAGTATTTCATCTCATGGTGTTGGGCAACTTGAACATGGTGTGGTGATGTCAGTCTTAATCATTGTGTTATTCTTGATCACAATGTTGATCTTCCATCAGAATCAACATAAAATAATTTACCAAATTCTAGTAATCCTGAATTAGTAGCCATAGATTCAAAGTTCATGCCAAATTTGAACCTTGCTCTATGATCCTAGAAAAATTTGGAAAATTCGTTGCCAAGTAAAATGGGCAAAGAACCAATTACCAATTGTTTTGTGTGTATTGCACTACATTTGTGTATGAATTAGAGATCAAGGTGACCATTTTTGTTATTTCAATATACATGAAGCTTCTTTTTGCATTTCAAGGTTTGAATGAATTCTTAGAAACTTTCTTTATTGTGTCCTTGAACCTTAACAATTTAAGATGGTAATGAAACTCACAACTTATTCTCACTTAAATTCTAACCTAAAGAATTGTTTTGCATCATGTTTTTTGGGATGTTGACTCACTTAGACAAATATGCTGGTTTATTTACAGACACATACTTACATTGTGAAATCTAGATAGTAGTGATGGAATATTATTGGTGATAATATTAACAACCTCATTTTGCAATTTGGATATTTCTTGAACTTAATTTGAAAGTTGCTCAAGATCTAGACACCTATGGTAAGTTGATATTAATGAAAAAATGGCACTTCATTTTACAAATCATGTTCAATTTGTATGTGTTGAATAAAATATGTGTATGAAATATGCATGATATCTAACACATGCAAGTTTAGGGAAAATTTACAAAGTTTTTACAAATTCTTGAGGAAAGACTTAGTCAAGGTGATGTTTAGTTTCTTCCCTTTGCATTCATCGGTTGGATACATTGTATGTTTCAGTAGTGTCCTTAAGGCATTTTGCAAAATTGATGCATTCTATTTTGTTGCATATAAAATACATTAGATGTAGAAGGAAAACATTTGATGCCCACAGTGTTTTAGGGCTATGTCTTTCTTTCATTTTCAACCTAGTTTAAACAATATCTTGTGTGGAGGCTTAATTTTTTGTTGATCCTAGACCTTGCATCCCCATTGCCACATGCAACTATTTCTTCAATTTTCACCTTCCAACATCCTATTGAAGAATCTTAGGTAAAGAACTATGAATTTGTTAACATTTAAGAAGGCATCTAGACATACAATTTAGAATCACACACTTAGGTTCAAGATTAACTTCAAAGTTGGCATGTTGGGTTTGCATTTTAATTGTGCAAATTTACATAATATCCTAGATAATGCATCCATAATCTTGATTGTCTTTTGTGTGTGCCTCACAAGCAATCCACTTGGAATATGGTGAGCAGCACAAAGTTAAAATTCCTCATTGACATGAAAGAAAATTCATTTGGAGTAATTATTCAGCTCCATATATCACCACATATCACACTGGCATGTTATAAGTTTAGATGTTGATGGTATTCAAGTGTTTTTTGACCACCATCATCTACTTGCTCCATGTTGTAAGCATGTTGACTTGTTGCCAAATGCAACCAATTGTTTAATATAATAATTCCCATGTAGTCAATTGCATGTGTTGCTTATCCATAGTGCTTGATTGTAGGAATGAAATGCCATCCCCACGTTGTCATTCATGGAAGGGCATGCATGGGATAATTCTGGAACTATTTACTTTCAATGAGTTTGGTTAAGGAAAGGCGAATAATAAACTAGTTAGGTTTCCACACATCCAAGCAAAGGACTTTAGAATTCCATTTCCCCCTTTAATTATGGTTGAAAAGTTAGGGAGCACGAACCTTTTTGCATGAATTTGTTAGGTATTTTTAGCAAGTGATGAAGATGGGGGGGGATTCCTTTGTCTTTTGTAGGAGGAATCCCAACAATTCTACTTTCATTATATTTACACCCCTAAGAAATATTGAAGGATTTGAATTTCAAGCCTAAATTGGAGACCATATGGACTATTTGTGCCATATCAGCTATGCCTATGGTTGCAACTTGTCCAAGATCTGTATATTCCCAATTTTATGCATCATTACACAAGAGATGGTAAGAAGGATCATGAACACTACATCTTTTAATAGGTGTTTTGAATTGCTTGTTTAGTTTTGTGAAGCAAGGTCAAAAATCTAGGATTTCCAAATTTTGACATATTCAAATTAACAACAAATCTAGATTTTGTCACTTTATGTAAAGCTAGATTCCTTTCATCTCCCTTTGATAATTAAGATTAAAAGGATTAAAATAGGGGATTAAACTATGTGACAACCTTTGATTTTTGTTGCATTGTTGAACCATTCATTTACTCATCAATTGTTTCTCTTGGAGTTCACTAAGGTAATTATGTGGTGCTAGACATGATGGTGTCCTGTGTGTCACTACTACTTAGTAGCCATGCAAAGTCTTAATAGATTGGGTGTTCAATTGACATACTAAAATAGTTAGGTGATGGTCGTGCATGCACCTTTCAAAGACTTTACAAATGATCAATGTGATGAAACAAGGGTGGCTAGTTTTCAAGATGTAGTGCAAGACCATGTCAAGCTCTTAATTAATGCATCTGGAAAGGTTGGTTTTCTAAGGTCTTCCCTCTCTCTTTTTGATTTTGGGCAATTTGTAGTTACAATAGCCTTGTGGCTATTACAAGCCACATTATCCACTATGATAAATGACTACTGTTGCAAAATTTTAATTTATTCATTTGAGATGAGACTGAAAGCTAGCATCATTTGATGTTTGATTGATTGAAACCATTGTATTGAGATTTCTCTATAGTAATATTACTTAAACCAAAAACAATGGGTGGATTATGTTAGCATCTTAATATGTTACCATCATGTATGTTATATAACTACACCTCGCATTAATGCAGATGTGTCAAATTGTGAAGTGGGTTTATTTCCATCATTAGCAATTACAATTTTGTGTATAAATATTTTGGCACAAGGTTAATAACCTACATTACATTTTACCACTACCTTTTACTTCTCTTTTGGAGTGTGAATTTGTAAACCTTGAAGCTTTTCATATTTGCATAACAAAAGCAAATGGAAAATCTAATATGGAATGGGTTGGATTTCCTTTTGGGGCCTTGTAATAGGCCTCATATAATAGAGATCATCTAAGACATGTTTGTGAGGTACCTATACAAAAGAAATCTTTGGATGACAAAAACATTGAAGAATCATTCTCATCATGTGGGATTTCTTACAAAAAGCAACTTAGCAAACCTACGATATTTAGCATGAGTCCATCTACCACAAACGCTAGATGTTCAAGAGACACTTCCTTTGCTTGGTTCAAGTGTGTAGTTGAACACAAGGATGTTGAAACCATTGTATATTTTAAAATTATGGTTGAAGTATTGGAAATGCTCCATGCGGAAATGTTATAAAGATAACAAGCTTATTTTTACGATGGAGGCATATTTTTGCAACCCATTTTTTTCCATAGGTTCGCAATGTGTTTCCATTAACATCAATGCCCACAACAAAAAGTGTTTAAAGAAGGTGCTTCTCTCCTCTAAAGTTGATGAGATTCCAAGGAATCCATCATTTCAACCTTGTGGAACCCACAAACTTAAGAATCAAAGGAAGAGCTCCTCCCAATCATTTTCAATGGTCAGAAGATTATGTGAAAAATGCTTGGCTAAAAATGTTGAAAAGTTGTAGGTCAATTTTTCTCATAAAAAATGACCCTGGCTATGTTGATTGGCCTTGAAAGGTGGTGGGATTTTTTGAATTATTGACAGGCAATGAATTGAACGGAGGGTAGCTCCCATTGGGAGTACATAGAAGTGTCACCAAAGTCGTTATTATGGTTCTTGAACAATAGGCAATTTTGGCTATGGTGGTTACAAGCTTTGGGTTAACTTTTGGGCCTTCTCAAGAATATTACTATCCATAGTTTTGGATAGGAGGGCCAAGGTTAGGTGTGGTAATTTATTGATTTTTCAATCATTTGGTAATTGTTTTTTTTCATTACAACATTGTTAGGCTTCCAATATATTTCATTTGATTTCATTTTTCTTCATGTGATGCTTCATGTTGCAGTTTTTTAAGGACCTTTCTAAAGTTATTCAATTTCCAAAACATTGAAAACTAAATGTGGGCATTATTTTTGCCCATGGGGGATGATTATTTTTGACAAAGTTTGAATTTGTGTTATAGGTTTTGAACAGATGCCATGAATCACCCCCAGCAAATTGGCTAGCCCATGCTTATGTTTTGGTTGGACATGAAGATTTAAGATCCACACATATATCACGTTGTAAGTGCCACATGTCAATACCACAAAGTGGTGATGCATTACACCTTTTTGCAAACTTTTTTTAATTTTTCGTTTGGTTTTGTGAAACAAAGTCAACAATGCAAGGTTGCCATACCTTGGCATACTAAAATTGACAATAGATGGCACTTTGTCACTTTAAATGCATAAGGTTGGATTCCTTTCATCTCCTTAGATGATAGTTAAACTTAAGAGTATTAGACTAGGGGATTAAACAATGTTACAAAGTTTTTGATTTTTGCAAATGTAGGTTCTTACATATCACAATTCATGTGCAAATCATAGTTTATAGGAGAGTTTTTAAAGCTAAGGACCCACAATTTACAAAAAGACAATAAAATGAGCACAAATTTGCCAAGTTTTGTTGTCTCAGTTGACACATTACATTATGTGGGACTAGTGTTGATGGTGTTATGTCACTATGATCAATTTAATGGCTTTGTGGATGCAACTTGTAAGCTAAACATATAAAGAGGCATTGGGAAAGGGGGTTTGGCTTGGTTTTCATGAAAGTACACATAATCTTGTCACTGGTGTACCAAATGAAGAAAAAAAACTTTTCAATAGCTTAGAGGGAGATGGAGTTTTTATTGAAGTTATTGCAAAAAGGCTAAATTGTATTTTTCTTCAACCTAACAAGGTTACATGAACAACTACATGAAATTAGCTTGCAAGCCATTATTTTACTACAATTCAATAGAAGAAACAATTTTTAAAACTATGCGGCTTTGACAATATTTATTTAGCAAATCGTCATCATCTAGAGACTCATAGTTAGTTTCCTACCTTAAGGTCAATGTAGGCCATGATTTATGCGGAAATCCATATGAAAAGTTCATACAAAACTTTTTCTTTCAAGCTCTTGAGCTCATTCACTTATGCCTCCACTACTACATTTGGTCACCACCTAGAAAAAAACCCATTAATCTTAAGAATGTTATATTCATTCTAATAAACTTTAATTTGAGTGTAAATAGTTTGACCATGAAACATCTCATTTGCATGGAACTAGCATTTGGCTAGACAAAGTTTACAAATATACATGTACAACAATATTAACAAGACATGCATATTCTTAAGTAAAAAAAAAACCTTGCAAAAAAACCATAGAATGAATGTTGTAGATTGTAAATTATAGTTTCTATTCATACTTTATTGCTATAGATAATCAAGGAAAAAATACAGTGACATTCTACATAAACCAAGTACATCTATGAAATTGAACAAGCATAAGCATAACTTATCATCACACAATGCAAATGCACCTTTTGGATTAATGCAATCTACATATTTATGTTCATGCCATTGAAATTAATCTCCCAACACATTAAAAAAAGCAAGGACATGTGTTACTCCTAATTAAAACACAATTGGAATTGAATAATAAAACATGTATACAATTCAATAATTGGTTTTACTCATCATCAAGTTAGCATTTGCTATTTTATAACAAAGGTAATATGTTCCAAAGCATTGATAGGTAAAGTGTAAAAAGTAACACCACCTTTTTGTTTGTGCACAACTTATAATATAGAGAACTTGGAAACATAAATTAAATGAAAATAAATGAAAGCTAGACCTTTGTCCTTAATCAACACGTATGATGACTTCCTTTTACCTAATTGTTTATAACATTGACCAATAATAATCCCATTAACCTTTTATACATAATTACCCCAGTCATTCAACCTTGAGTCTTTTTCTACAATGTGCAATTATATTAACACACTACAATATGAAGAAATCAACTCCTTCATAATTATTTTGTGTAGTCACAATAGCAAAATTGTCTCCAAGTATTAATCCTGCAACCAAATCATTGTTTTCTTCCCCTAATCCCTAGTCATTCTCATCATATTCCTCATCATATTCCACATCACAAAAAGCATTTGATGCCTAACAAGGTTCCAATGTGATCAATTTCCATGGTTCAACATAGCCCTTTGATATACAATCACCTGGCACATTGTCTATGTAGTGATAACAAAAGCAAAAAAATTCCCTAGCATCCAAGAACACATTGTTTGATGCATTTACTACCTTAACTAAATGCCTACTTCGAAAGTCTACCATTGTCATGTAATCAAATCCTCGAGTTATGTCAAATTTTCCTTCTTTCACCTCCTGAAAAACTCGTTTAACATTCTTTCTTGTGCCTTCATATGTAGCATGAGGTTGACTCATTGACCTCTAAAGGTACAATGCCACATCATGAGTGTTCCACAAATTTTCACCTTGAGGTTTTTAGTTGTTCTTTTTTGATGGCTTGCTTGAAACAAGCCCTTGCATCATCATGTAGACCTTTTCCATGGCCTATACCCCTATAGTTCCACTACATCATGCAACTAGATGAAAGTTTTGGACAAATTGTCAACCTAGGGTATCCTGACACATGGAACCAATTCTTTGCACCCTTGAATTGGCTAGTGCACCCATCATTCCACACATGATGCATTTTGGGAAAAATACCCTTTGATGATAAGTGGCTCCAATGCAAGGTAAAAACATGTTGTATAAATAGGTTATCATGCTCATGGTCATTTGATATAGTAATGATACTTTGTGGTTAGTCGTAGACTATTTGGATTTAAAGAATTCCATGTTGGATTTACTTGATAAGTAATATGCATTAAGATAAACAACTAAAAATTGAACCAATGTTGTTATTGTATTTCATCCTAGTGTTTAAAAGATTAATTTTCAACAAAGTCAATGAGTGAAAACACTTCACCTTCTTTCAACATTTCTAATGACACCCTATACCGCAAGTCTTGCCATCTTGCAATGTGACTATGCATGACAAAATCAAAGAATTTGGGGGCATCATATTCCAAAAATTGTCATGGGGTTGTTAGTTTACTAACAAAATGACTAACCTCTTTTGGCTCTCTCACCCTAGTCTCCACCTATAGGAACCTTTTGGAAACATCTCCAAGCCATCAAATTATCATTGGCTAGATCTCTATTTCTTTACTATAAAATGACAAAATATGGAAGCCATAGTTTGGACACTTACCCTTCGAATAACTTAGATTGAACCATTTTTGCCTTGAAGCCCTGGGGCACAAATTTTCTCCTGGATAGGTTAGAAGACCTCTCAAATGTATGGGATGTAACTTGACAGTTGATAGTCCCTTGTTGAAAAGTTCTAGTTTTTGGATTTGCACAAAGTGATAGCCAACCACATGTACATGTGGAGCTTTGTAATCCATGATGAACATTTGTAGTGCGCATATTATTGAACTTGACTTTGATCTTAGCCATTTTTTGGTGGTATTTGTAGCAACAACTATTGAAATCTTGTAATTTTTCGCAAAATAAACTTTCAGTTTGTTAAAGGAAGTTAATCCAATCTCAACATCCAAGTGCCATCCTTGAACCTTGTAAAAAATGTAGCTACAAAATAACCAAAATTTCCATTCGTGAGCTAGACAACCTTGCAACAGATAAGTTGAATAGTAGAGGGTAGACTTCTCCTAAACAAAATGACTATGTCCTAAACAAAATCAAGTGTAAATTTTGGACTGAAACAATATATTCTTATGTGCCATTTGTCCAGAATATATGGAACCACTATCCAAAATGAAAATGACAATTTTGAACAAGAAATGCACCTTCTTGGATCAAAAGATTATGTCCTAAATACTTACCATATGTCCTAAATAATAAGTAGTTCAATCATGATCCTATAGTCCAAAAATATTGAATTCCTAAATGAAATCCTTAGTTCTTGCATCACAAATTTAACATATGATGAATTAAAAATGGAAATCATGCAAAGTTCGTTCATTCATAGGTTCATACATTTTATACACAAAGATGATGTGTTGAAAACACATTTGACACATGGATAAATGTGTTGACGAATGAAGTACAAACATATGAATAAATGAATGTGTGAACCCACTCAGATTAATGGGTTAGGAATATTGCCACAATTAACATTCACTATAACTTATGTTTTGATTTTACTTTTTCATTATTGATTTGGAATGACTCCAAATTGACACAATCATTTACAATGATTGTTCATGCATTTATATAATAATACAGTTTGACATTTTTTTTTGTCATGAATATTTTTGGTCATTGGAAGTTAATGGAATTTTTGTCCATCCTCTTTTGTCAAAACTTTAACCAAGGGCTTGCAACCAATGTTAAACTATGACAAAAAGAGTGGGTTGTGAAAATGTTTGTAGAGTTAAGCACATTTCCACAAGTGCGGCAAAGTTAATCCAACATTCCCAAATGAATTCTCACTTTGGGAATTGGGGTGTTATGATGTTTCAAATCATGAAACAAGGTTTGATCCCAAAACCTTGTCAAAATTGTTGAAAAAGTTTTTAAGAGTATATATCCAAAGTGGGGCCATTTACATCATATTTAAAAATCTGAAGTACAAGTTATGGTCAAAAGAATGGTCACAAATAAAACTAAGAGCTCAATTCCCAACTATTAAAACATTCAACAAAAAGGGTCAAATAACCTTTAAATGAAGCACATAATATGATGTTGGAAAGGTCTCTTTAAGGGCTACAACATTGTTTTGAAGAGTTCTTGAATTGAAGTTCATATATTGATGTATGAACTTGCAAAATTGTGACACTCAAAGCTTGGAAAAATTAGAAATTTTAACTAGTTCAATGCATTCCCTACCACTAATCACATAATACACAATAGGGAGGCAAATGGTTACTTGTGTGAATGTATGCCTTTTGTGATTTCATCCATGTATAATGTTGATTCCAATTCTTCAAAATGTCAAAATCAAGTCATTTAACCATGTTATTATCCTTTTATCATAGAAAATGGCCTAAAAAACTAACATTCAACATATTTGCCTAGCTTTTAGAATTTGAAGAAGGGAAAAAACTAGACCCAACCTATTCTTCAAATTGATTTATCTAAATAACTAAACTTGACCAATTCTTTAAAAATGACAAAGTTAATTACCCAAAATTGACAATTCTATGAAAATTCAAATAATTGCCCAACATTGGTGGACTCACCCATGTCAACATGGTAGTAGTGATGCTTAGGCTTTGATTTGTCATTAAGCTCATCTCTAATAACCATAAATATGTAGTGTATTGTTCATGTGTAAATATTTGAAGGCCAAATCTTGTTAGTCATGCCCTTACGGTTAAAGGTCATATTCATGTAAAACACAAACTAAACCTAAAACACAACTTCATGTTTGTTTGGTTAATGATGATTTAAAGCATTTTCTACCCAACTAGTGGAATTAACCTTATTTGGTTCATTATTTAATTTAGTTCGAACCATTATCATGTTGCTTTAATTTTTAAATATTGTTTTGAAACATTTGCAATAGGATACACCCATTATCATAGATCACATTTTATCCATAATTTGTTATGATTGAATTTTAATAAGAAAAAACATGTGGACAAGTTGACATTATAGTAGAAAATGACCAATCATTTACAACAAGCAAAACAAAGATTTACGAGTAGTTGAAAATCAAATTGGACATGACAAGATGTCTAGTTGTGTCTAATGTGCAATGTTTATTTTGATTGAAAATTAACAAATGCTAGTTGATGTGGCTTTCACCTAAAAACTAACATATAGGTGGTAGTTGATTTGACTAATATGCAATATAAAGTATGATTGGGATTTTAAAGTTAATTTATTATTAGCCTATTTACACTAGCCACTTTATAGGTTGAACATATGAGGAGTTGAACCTTTCATCTCCACAAGGGGAGATTAAGTTTTCAACCAATGTACCACACCTTTTTAAAGGTGTTAACTTTTGTAACATATAACTATGAACATGTATATTTCACATCTTTTACACTAATTTTATGTAAATAAGTAGAAATGTAAGTAAATAGGTTATAAATAAATAAATGGTCATATTTTGATACACTTAACTACCTTCAACCTAGTACCTACTTGGCATTTACATGTTGTCAACCTTGAACCTATTTATCAAGCACGCACCTAGAACCTACCTACCCACCTACCTATCACTTATCTAACTAACAATCTATGTACCTACATATTTATTTTCAACCTACATACTTACTTAGAAACTACCTACATATAATTTAGATGTCAAAATACTTATGCCAATAAAAGGGTTTTAAGGGGTTTATTTGGATGAAAAACATATAGAATCATTCATGTCACAGCTTGCATACATCATTAGTTGTATATTAATTGCATACATGATGATGAGGTCAACCTAGGACCTAGTGATGACATTCTTCATTTTGCACATTAAATTTTTTTAAAATTCTTTAGTTAGCACCTTGTCATAACATTCTTCACTTGCGAATGTTTACCAAATTACACTGGTTGATCTATAAAATTCTTGCTTCTCTGGGCTTCCATAACATTCTCGCACCAAGAATGTCATCACTATGACCTAGGAAGGGCCTACACATTTACATGCCTAGGCATGTCAAATCCCTTAAGTAGCATTAAAAATGACTTAAAAATAACAAATGTAACACATCACAAGCCACATTGCATTTGGAATGATTTATAAGTTGCTATATTGTATGCACATACACCACATAAGTATCACACATGCCATGTGTAAATGGTAGTATGTTGGAAAGGTCATTACTTTTTATATTTAAAAAATGTGAGTAAAAATATAAAGTCCCATAAATTGGCTTTTTGGGTAAAACATGTAATTTAATAATTTTATATTAACATTATGTTTATTTTTAAAATCCAAGTATAATTTATATATGATATGTGTAAACAATAAGTATTACAAAAAAATTTAAAAATACATAACATATGTATAAAAGACTCAAAATAGTTATTACTTTTTAATATGTTCAATCAGTAGGATAGAAATGGTGTAATTTATACTAAAGGTTTAAAACAAAAAAGTTAGCATGATATTTACTTGGTCAAGGCAACTTACAAGGAGTTGATGAAAGTTTAGATGTAACAACTTAATGATTCACATATTTAGGTTATAATGTATAACATGTTTGTTTTAATTCTAAAACCAAATCTAACATCATTTTTTCTTTATATCTCTTTTGAAAATTTTCATGGAAAACAAATCAAATGTTTGTTGTTTGTAATGACTTTGTATGTGCCATCCGCAGTCTTCATCCTCTGAAATATTACTTAGTATTGAAATGTTTGTTAGTGTGTTTTTAAAACAAAATTTGAACATTTCATGTATGATCTTTTTTTAATCACACACAATCGCCTTACTTTTTTCATCATTCATACTTCAATTAAAACTAAAAATTGAAGCAAATATATGGTGTCAAAATTCAATGCAAACATAAAATTAAGTTTAAGGTGATTTAAATATGTGAACATTAGAAATCTACACAATAAAAAAGTGAAAAAAATTGAAGCTCCTTCACATAAGACCCCCAAATAATACACTTTTTGACACATTTAGTTGGGAAAGTTATCACATAGTGACCCCTCAAAGGTAGTTTCCAATTTGCCAAAAAAAAGTTGTCCAATTAATCATATTGGACATACCTACGTTTGGTGGCCCAAGGCAAAATGGACAAAATTTACTTTCATAAATCATTTTGATCAAGTAGTTTAATCAATACTAATCACAATGTTAAGGGCATAAAGTTGGAGAACATGTGATGTGTGAAAAAACAAAGTGATTATATATAACCCAATTTGTTGTACTAGCTCTATTGCTTCTAGGGTAACATGTGAACCATGCCCATCCATAATTAATAAATGACAATTAGTTAAAAAGATTCCACATGGAACAAAACTCTTGAAAAAATATAAGATTTTTTGAATGGGAAACATGTCATCTAAACCTTTTGAATCCCATTGCCATACATTTTCCTAAAGTTTATAAAGTTTGATGTAGGCATCCCATATATAGTCTTTCACTTTTAAAATTATAGAATCTTAGCAAAACCCCACCCATTGCATTTATTGCATAATTTATTTAAATTTAACCATTCTTGAGACTTGGAAATGGTGCCATAAATTTGATTTGAATTTCTTTGGTTAGAACCTTCGCTTTTGATTATCTATCTACTTGAGTTTGTTTCATTTGAATTTTAAATATGTTTTGCAATGTAATTGTCTTGACCACATACCATACTTGCAAGTGTGATAAAATGGGTTACATGAATTGCTTGTCAAACCTAGCACATGCCCTATAGACTTCAAGTCCTTTCACTTGTTGAATGTTCAATTCCACATGTGCCTACACTTGAATTAATTATTCCCTGGTACACCATTCTAAAATGGTGTTAGCTGAGTTTGTGTGAGTGTTGCCACCTTCATCTTGAGATATTGTAACCCACATTTCTACATAGTTAAAGTCCAAACAATTAAACTAAATGTTACATCCTCTTCCTCTATTAGCACAATCGTTAACCCTATATTCCTACATCTTTTCTTCTCATTCAAATGGGTGAAAATGGAAGATATGGGTATGTTCCATGACATACTTCCCTTCCTCAATGAACATGTCCCTCTTTCCACTACATTCGTTGCTTCCTCTAGTGATTCATTTGTTCATTTGCCTCTCCCACTTATTGCAATGGTTGCATCAAACTTTGTACAATTGTGTTTTTACAATGTTTTATGCAAAATAGATATGTTCCTTGTTGATTGCTAGCTAGTCCAACATGACATTTGGTCATGTATGAGGCACATTTAATATAATTGTTACCTTTTGATTAGTTGGTAACATGCACTTTAACCCTATTAAGGGTAAACCTTTAGGTCTTTCATGTAATCACCCAAGAGGATAAAAACCATGTTTGGTTTGTGTACATGTCAAAAGTGCATATTCCTTTAGTACCATGTATTGCTAGATATTAGTTTGTAGAAGTCTAAAATTTCCTCCTACATTAAGTCAAAATCTATTATTGTTATGCATGTATTGGGTGTGAATGTCTTCGTGTAATGAACAACTTAAGCTTGTTGGAACCTACTTTTTCTTTGAACTTCTTATTCTAGAATGTGGAATTACAAACTTCATAACATGTTGGTAGTGTAGGAACATCTTGTACTTTTCATTTTATACCTTGCCTAAATAAGGAGTGCCTATTTTTTCTACTATTTTTATTTCACTATAATTGTTTTAAAATATGATTGTTGTTCTTCTACATCTTTTGATCTTTAGTTTGATTTGTGATCCTCTATTTTAGCTTTCAAGAATATTGCATTAGGAACTAGGATTTCTAAAAATAGTCATAGCTTATCTCACACAATTGTTGCTAGAAAGGACATGCTATGAAAGCTTAAAGTAAGAATGGAAAATTTGATTTTTACTTGTATTAAGATTTGCCCCAATTGCTTGTGAATGTATTTTTCATTTTGGTAGGAATACAATGTGCGCCTTTTAAATTGCTCACAATTGTCTCAATCCTTCATATCCAAAGTTAGGGTTCCTTGGTGTTGTGCTCAATTATTTTAGTTAAGATTTGTGCATTTGGAACATAGTTAGGGTTCTTGCACATTTGTGTTAAATTGGAGCCCACACCCCCAATGACTAAACAACGACTTTGAACAAGTTGCAAGCCATTCTTTGAAATTACACCAAGACATGCCCATAACCAAACACTAAAAGAAACTTCTCCCTTGCTTTTTGCACATTTGTGGTTAGTTGCACACACTTGTACATTCACTTCACCCCATACCACCAAACAACATTTGATGCCCATAATGGTGGGCAACTTTTTCCATAGTTATCCAAATTTACACTCATGGACCAAACACACAAAAAAATCACACAAGTGCTCAAGTGTTGGAATAATTTAGAACACAATTTCTCACAGCCTGGAGTTCGGTCATAGACAATATCTGGAAGAGTGAAGAGACGGCATGTGCATTATATGAGTGTTTGGTTGTAAGCCTGTGTTGAGTGATGGGCATGCTTACCCTAAGCAACACAAGTGTAAAGATGTATGAGCTCCAATTGAAGAGTCTGAGTTGAGCCATGCATGTGTGCTGACTAAGAATTGGATAGTCGCGGATGGAAACCTGGATGAAGACGCAGTATTATATGAAACAAACAGCTGAGCTTCACAGGCAGAAAAGAGATCAGAAGCCATGACAACTTTTAAAAACCATTCTTGAATGTCGACCCAGAGCCCACGTCATGAGCAGAACGTCAGAGACTCGACTTGTATAGATGATGGGTAAAACTGCTAAAAGGATTGTTAAGGAGGAAATGAGTACTCAACAGCCCTGGATCGTTGGAGGTTTTCATGATCTGTGTTGAATCGTGGATTGTCAGTCCTTAATGGCTGCTGTCAACACAGATCATGAAAACATTGAACGTGATTTGGGGCCAGATTTCACAATACGGACGTACAGACCCTCCTTACAGTTCACGGTTGGTGTACAAGTAAGCTCTGTAAGCATATACTTTCTAGGCAATAGTCATGTCGTAATAGGACATAGTCCCAGGCACGGATAATCAGTTTTTTTGGACACGGGTTTCTGGCGTTTGTCTGTAGCAGTGAATGGTTAACTGAATTGGTTGGAGGAAAGTGATCTGATGATGATCTCTTTGCCAACTAAGTCGTTGTGATGTAAGAGCATGTAGAGAAACTGGAGGGTGAAGGGAAGCTAGGTGCTGAAGGGAAGGACACTAGTGGGAGTGGCTGCAGAGTACAAACAGCAAAAGGATTCCAAAAGCAGATATCATTCTCCATATGTAGCAGGAGTTTCTTTATGGACTTTTTGTACACTTAATGTCACTTACCCTGGGTAAAGCTTTGAGGATGGGCTGTGCAGTTTGCATGAAACCAAGGGGGCCTGGTAGGATGTTGTGGCAGTGGAGTGCCTGGGGCCCTGATTTTGTGAACCTTTCACTCCACCTTCTGTACTTGGGTGAACCAGCACACATGTTGGTACCATGGTAAAAATCCCAAAATCCATTTAAATGATTTCTAAAGATTACAACTATTTCATGCTTAGACTAAATTAAGATCTCTGAGTTCAAATCTAATATTTTATGGGTTTATTATCGCCACTAAGAGGTCTTGCTCAAAAAGGTCTTGAACCCACCAAAGTGGGTGCCGGTTCATGCTTGTCCCCTACCTGGTATGGAGGGCAAGGCATCTTACAAGTTGCAATGTGTTACAGCATCTTTACCATGAAGTAGTGAAATGGCCTTCTACACTAGCTTTTGGATAATGTCAGCAACCAAATATTATAAAACCTCCTTTGCATTGGTAAAATATGCACAAGATATTTGAGTTGTTCATAGAGCGGGCTTGGGTTTGGGCTTGGAGTTTGGCTTGCATCCTCCCTTGCATTCTCTTTTGTTAGGATCTCATTTCGTTGGGCTAGTGTGAACTCAGCTATACACAATAATCTCCAATCACACCAGCTTGATGGAAAGCCACTGATGTGGGTCCTATTATAACAATTGCTTTCTGTTGCAATGGGGCTCAAAATTTAAAACTAACTGAATGATAATAGATTGACAGTCTAGTTACATTCTAACTACCCTAGTTCACTAGCAAGTTTTTAAATATAAAATTTCTGAAAACAAAAATTTCTCTAAGAATTATTTTTGAGAAGGAAAATGAAGCATCTTCTAAAGTGTTTGAGAATGTTCTATTTTTTCAATATGCAAATTCCAAAAGTAAATAATTATTTGATAGAGACCCAACAAACCTATGATTCAACTACCATACCTTTTAGTTACACATCTTATATATTAATTCATTACGTCTGTTAGTATGTCTGTCTTTATCTTTATCTTATTTAAGTTACCCTGGGGGGGAGAGGAATAAAGATGTGATAAAGTGAGTTAGGAGCGTTGGATTGGGAATTGGACGGGTAGAATGATGTTTTTCAGGGGTAAGTATCGTGTTGGGGTAAAAGTGATGAGCTGGGAAGTTACACATGGGGTGGGATGGACCGTT
>Ga0116231_10001799_pt1 | contig 44607 bp, 43 predicted proteins | sample S1TSphgellanicum_2_FD_89695 | JGI IMG/M metagenome (GOLD analysis project Ga0116231, IMG submission 89695) | Host-associated microbial communities from peat moss isolated from Minnesota, USA - S1T2_Fd - Sphagnum magellanicum MG | ecosystem: Host-associated > Plants > Peat moss > Unclassified... | reverse complement strand
TCGACGGGTGCATTATGCACCGGGTTCACACTAGTAGCAGATGAAAAGGAGGTTGCTAAACAATGGTTAATGAACTTCTTGAAAGATAAAAATATACTTCAATTATTTGGTTTAAGAAGCATGTTTGATACCATAGTAATGTGGGAAGTGACAATGAGGGCTTTCCTATTCAATGGGTATGCAAAGAACATTATGAAAAAGGGAGAGACAATGGCACAAATTTTAGAATGCCCAACTTAATTCCAATGATGATCATAGTCAAAGTTAGCAAAGTTGAAACTAGTATAGGGTGCATTTTGCACTATTGTTTGACAATTGTAATGCTTACTACGATGTGGATTCCGGAGTCTGGTGTAGAGCATCTCTTGAACTGGAGTTTCAACAGCAGATGCTTCCACAAATATATATTTCTCTGGCATTTGTTTTGCACACTGTCAATCACTGTTTGGAAGTATTTCAAAATCTTCCATCCAATCGTTTGTTCTTGAACCAAAAACGTATTACATACCAGGGTTCTATTTTGTCATTTTTGTGATGTAGCCACATTGGCCATAATCCACAAGAAGAAAGTAGAAGAGTTTAAGAATCCTGCTATTTTTTTAGCATTGTCGAAGTATGGCAATTCTAGAAAATCTTTCCTTGAAATCCTGTGAGTTGGGATCATAGTTTTTGTTAAAATTCTTTGTTTGGGTCCCATTGGATTTTTGTTTGTTTCCAAGTGACAAAAAGTAATAAAAAAAGAAAGGCATCAAAGAATTGCCAAATTTTTAAGGTGACCAAAAGTTATTTATAGTGATCGAATGACAAAATTTTCAATCACATTAACTGTTTTTTGGGCAACTTGACCTCATTTTGACCTGTGTTAACCTTATTTTAATATGACATGTCTCTACATTCAAATGCGTTCATTGCATTGTGATGAATGCACGAGCATGGTGACAACTTTATTTCATGGGCATCTTTAGTCTCTTTCTAGCTTCTTAAGACAATTTGTGTCATATCATTTGGACATCAAAATGTACTTTAATACAAGTATCCCCTTGACAATTACGTCATTTTCCAAAAGGTTGTGATTGATTTTAGTTATGAAAACAAACTCTATTAACCAAAAAAATTATATTGAAATGTTTACCACATCAATATTAAAGTGGTTGAAAACAAACCAAATATTTGCAAAAAGAAACCAGATTCTACATCATGTTCGAATAGGTAGCCAAAATAGGAAGCAGCTTTCACTTTGGGGTTTTCCAAATGGGGAGAGCCATTAGTTCCCTTAAAAAAAAAAAAAAATTCCATTCGAATTATAGCACCTTTGCCATCAAACCCACCATTCAGAAACCCTGGATATGTGAAAAAAATGGGTTGTCATGCATAACCAATTTCTTGGACAAATAGAAGGCAGATTCCATGGAGGCAGATCTAAGTATGAAAATTGTTTTGCCGCGTAACTCCAACATCCCTTTTAACCAAATTGGGTGCATACAAATGTGCAGATTCAAGGTTTCCCATTTTGGTACTGGAGTTGTGCATGACAAAGATTTATTACTATGGTTTAGGTCTTTCTTCACAACCATACAAGGTTTGTGGGAATTAGGACTTTTTTGTTCTGTGGCTCTACCTACACGAAAGAGACTATGCATTGGTGTAAATTTGGGCATACAATTTTGAGTACTATGAATTGGCATGTTCCATAGAAATGCTGGATCTAGATGAGAAGTTCTAGATAGATCCCCGACAGGAAGTTTTTAGTTTTAAGCTAACATAAAGTTGAGAGTCATTACAACCTTAGCTGCTTGTTCTTTTTCTGTTAGTAGGGGGGTTAAGTCGTCTATTGTGTGTCTTAATGAAAGAAAATGATTTTTTATAATAATAAGTTTAGTTGGCTTTGAATATTTTTGCATCAAAACTGTTTTGGAACAAAAAAGGAAAATTCTCTCAAGAAAAGGACAAAAATTCTTAGATTCTTATGCAAAGTTTGAACATTCTTCTGAACAAGGGGTACATACATATGCCAACTCAAATCAGCTTTTTGCAAAAAGTAACTAAATAGAACACATCAAACATGAACTCTTATTGGGCTTGAAAAGGCTCAGAGTGTCCATACATTTTAGCCACATATTGGAGCTTGGAAAATTTCAAATTCTAGGCAATAATAAAGGTTTTGATGCATTTCCTCTCTCCAAAAGAAAGAAAGAAAATGTCCAATTGAATCAGGTGGGATGAAATTCTTAATAGGGCTACTACCTAAAGTACCCTTTTAGTTAGAAATATACCTAGTCCTAACTTACTAGCGAACAGGTCAACCCTTGAATGCAAACTTCTCATACCTAATGTGATCCCTCCTATAGCCATTAGTTTTTTTTTGGGGACGAATTCTTGCCACTTCACTTGGTCATGAAAAGTAATCCAGTACGACTCACAAAATGAATTTTTGTGAATGAAAGAATGGACCAAAATTGCTAGATTTCAATTTCCAAAATTGCCAAAGTATAGTAGGAGTTTTAAACTTTTCTACTAGGATCTTAAGTTTTTTCTCTCATATTTTGTAATAGCCAAATTTGGCTATATCAACTTCTTGATGATTGCTCCTTGTTTGCAACTTATTCAGTTTTTGAAAAGTTCCTCCTCTCAGCAGAGGAACTTTTTAGATTTAGAATGTTCAGTAGCTGTGCTTTACGCACCTAAACCTCTTGGGGAGGACATTCTCAGAATAAAGGGCTACCTCGCCTCCACCTTGAACGGGCCCATTATTCTGAGAATGCCCTCCCCCTAGGACTTTTACGCAACACCTATTACCTATTTTTCTCTTTTCAAGACCACTGTCTTGGGGCTTGTCCAATTTCAGTGACCATGATAGCCAAAATTTCCACATATTATAATTAAAAGCCTGCTGGATGCTGTGTTTAAGGTCTCCAAAATTTGGCTATTCTTTCTTTTTATAGCCAGTTTCTTGGATCTACAAGTAAAAGAAAATTCAAGAAATTCCAAATTTTTTGGTCTTGAAAGTGTGAAAATTTGCCCCCAAAAAATGCTAACTTGAAAGTGCCCTCTTTGAGTAAAATCTTGACATGTGTTGTGATTACAGAGAGGAGTGTCATATTAATTCACCAGATTCCCCAAGTCTTTGGCACAGAATACATGTACGACATGTAAGTACCACAATTTGGGGAGAAACTATTCTCCGAACAAAATGCCATCAAGAGCTAATTCTAGCCTCATCTGAAGTTGCATACTTGGTTGGATTGGCAATTTCTATAATGGCAATTGTTTCTATGGCAATTGGCAATAATTTGAAAATGTTTTTGGGAGAAAAACTTGGAAAATTGTGTTGCTTCCCTGTAAATTGTGGCTTTTCCAGCAAAAGAATTGCCATTTCTGCACATTTTTTTAATAAAACTACACCTCTGTGAACGCTTTGAGATGACTTGAGTTATGCCCCTTACCTTCAAAGGTGTGCAGGTTTGCAGAGTCAAAGGTTAGGGTATTTGCGGTTGCAGTGATAGCCTTCAAAGTTACACTCTTCATGTTATAAGAGCTTCTCATGAGTATGAATTTTGATAGAACCCATGTGACAACTCCATTTGTCTTTGGGAGTGAGAAAATAAAAGTACCAGATTCTTGTCTCTCTCTTGATGTGGTTGAAGCTTGAAACCCATCTTCAACGTTGTGGCCTCTGCACCTCTTGTAACCGCTGTCTGCAGGTTCACGGTATTGGGCATGTTCAGGTTGCAAGTTAGATTTCTGGGTATCTGGAGTCTGGACCCAAGGTTTTTTCCAAAATCAAGAACCTGAGAAAAGTGTTTGTGACGTACCAACAGAAGTCCCTAGCCCGAGCATTAAATGCAACAGAGCATGTGACCAGTATCAACGAAATGACTCAAAAGTGGAAAATCAAGGTAACAAAGAGTGTGACTGAAACCAATGTCCAGTCCAGTTCTCTGTTTTTCAAAGAATGAACAGACAAGCAAGGTTCAGGTTCTTTGCAACTTATGTCAGGAAACCTACTAGTTGTTTGAAAAATCTCAAGAACCCACAGTTATTTTAATCTGAATTTTCTTTAAAAACCCTGGAACTGGTGGTTCTTTCATCTTGAAAATTTTCAAGAACTTAGAACTGTGACTTATAACCAGTGTTAGATGGGTACCCATTTTGGAAGGTAAGAAAGATCAGTTCTGATTCTGATTCCAATTCTGAAACTGCTACTGGGTCTAATTTTAAAACTGGAACCAAATTTTATTTTATTTAACCAGACCCAGAATGGGTTTCTTGCTTCTATTTACATGTGGACCCAGAACTGAAATCATCAAGATACATGTTTTTGGAAAACAAACGTGTCCAGTTCTGGACCAGATCTGATTTTTACAACTGGAACCAGAACCAGAATTTATGGTTTTAACAGAACAAACACAAAACAGCAACCCGAGGCTCTTCATTGAAGTAAAGGGTTGTGTAACAACGAAGGTTTATGGCAAAATCAAAGAACCAGGGGCCAGCACGGACTGCAACCCTCATCATCTGGAATGAAATATCTAGTCTATTGACTCACATTGTCAGGTGCAGATCCACCACAATTGTAGTGCTTATGATGTGGACTCAGGAGTGGAGTATCTCCTGGATTGCTATTTCAGCGGCAGGATCGAACAAATGTAGTGCTTACTATAAGGATTCTGGAGTGGAATATCTCCTGAACCTGTAGTTTTAGCAGCAAATGATTCCATGCTTTGCACTCTGTCAATCATTGTCCGGAAGTACTTCAAAATCCTCCAACTGTTTGTTCTTCAACCAAAGACACAGTACCTGCTCGAGGGTTCTGTTTTTCCAGTTTTGTGATGTAGCCCACATTGGCCATAATCCACAAGAGGAAAGTAGAAATGTTTAAGAATCCTACTATATATTGGCATTGAAACCATATTGTCTAAGTATGGTGATTTCAAAATAAAATGTTTCCATGGCGACTTTCAATAATTTTTTTCAAAGAAAATCTTTGGTGGGGTCGGTCCTATTGTTTTTGGTCCCCAAGTGAAGAAATAAGGTCTTCAAATTACTGCCATAATATCAAGCAGAACATACCAGAATATAAAATGCATAGGTAATAAATTGGAGACAAGAACATTAATTATGGGTGAGTACACTCATGAATTCCAGACATGGGTGTGTACTCACCCATAATCAATCAGTCAGTCCTCAAAGTCCAGATGTTGTGCCTGGTGAAGTAAATATGATATTATAAAAACTTGCAACAAAAATATGTTACTTATTGTTGCACTCTTTACGATTTTTTTGCCTTGTTGAATCACTTCACGTGAGATATGCCGCTAGTACCTTTTATTATTATTAGTAGCAGGTATGCCTGTCCTACCTCATAGGCTTTGAAGAAAATGCAAGTAATGTAAGCCCCCCATCCCCCAAATATAGTGGCCTTTGCAAATTATTGCCCAACTTTGTGGTACATGGTAGCAAATGTTTTTCAAATGTTTGGCTTGGAGTTTTATTGGGATTACTTCCCCTTTATTTAGTTGCTCTGCTTCATGCGACTGATGGAGGTTTTGGTACTTAGTGGGTCCCTTACATGCGTGTGGCATGTCTGTTTTGGGCTGTTTGCTTGCCTGGACTTTGGGTCCTTGCCCTTTGTTTCCTTTTCTCGCCCTTTATTGGGTACTTTCCAAGTGGCAGATTTTACATCAGCTTCTGGTTGGTAGCCAAAATTTGGAATGGGCTTTCACTTTGAGGTTTTTCAAATGGGGAGAGCCATTAGTTCCCTAAAAAGATTTGAAAATTCCATTTGAGTTATAGTGCCTTTTGCCACCAAACCCGCCACTTGGAAACCCCTGCTATGGAAAAAGATTGAGTTTCCATGTACAACCAATTTTCTGGACCAATAGAGGGCAGATTCCATGGAGGCACATCTAAGTATGAAAATTGTTTTCCCATGTAACTCCAACATCCCTTCTAACAAAATTAGGCAGTCCCAACATTTCTTCTGTCTCTTGGAACTAAAATTGTGCATGGTGAAAATTCATTACTATGGTTTAGGCCTTTCTTGGTAACCATAGAAGGTTTGTGAGGATGGGGATTCTTTTCTTTTGTGGCTTTGTACATAGAGAGGACACTATGCATTGGTGTAAGATTTGGGCATACAAATTTGGCTGGAACCATAACCAGGACAGTCATTACATATTGAGCTCCTTGTTTCCTTTTCTGTTAGTAAAGGGAGTTGAATTATCCATTATGTGCCTTAAAGGAAGAAAATATATTTTTAATAGTCATAAGTTTAGAATATTTGTATGAAAATTGTTTTGGAACCAGAAATGAGAATTCTCACAAGAGAAGGACAAAAAATTCTTAGTTTCTTATAAAAAGTTTGAGCATGACACGCATTCTTCTAGACAATGGGTTACATACATATGCAACTCAAAGCAGCTTTTCACAAGAAATACCCAAATAAAATATCAAACATGAACTTTTTATGGGCTTCAAAAGGCTCCAGCTTCTCCATACATATTGGCCACATATTGGGACTCTGAAAATTTCAGATTCTAGGGAATAAAGGTTTTAATGCATTTGCTTTCTCCAAAAGGAAGGAAGGAAGAAAGAAAGAAAAAATCCAATTTTTATCAGGTGGGATGAGATCCTTATTAGGGCTAGATAGTACACCCTTCAATTATAATCGGACTGGAAATAAAGTGTTAAACCTTGAATGTAGAGAATAGCCATTTGTTTTTCTTTTGGGCAAAGTCTTGCCACTTGGTCATGAAAAATAAATCCACTGTGACTCATGGAAAGGATTTTTGTGAAAGAATAAACTGAAATTGCCAGATTTCAAGGGATTTTTTTGAAATTGCCATATTTAGGCAATATATTGCAGTCAGTTGCCAAAATATAGCCGGCATCTTAAAAAAAGTTTACTTTTCTCTCTGTAGCCAAATTTGGCTAATTCATTTTGTGGATGATCACCAAGTTACATCACAAAGGTCAAAAAAATAGCCTTGCTCCTATATAGATAGTTATTCTTAACTCTTCAAATTTGCAGGGTTTGCTGTTCAATTTTGGAAGTAGGTGGACTGGCGATCAGCCACAAGAGGACTTATCCAAATTTGGCTAAACCCCACTCTATACTATACTGGTGACTTTCAAGAAAGTATGGTCCCAAATATGGCAATTTCATTTTCCTTGAAATGTGGTGACTTTGGGTGATTTTTATCCCCCAAAAAAATCCTTTTTAGAAGCCCTCACCCCCCCTTTTTTTTGTTGCCAACTGGTGAAATTTCACAACAAATTTTTTTTCACCCTCATATCAAACCCATTTTTCAAACAATAATTAAAAAAAAAATCTTCTGATTGTTAATGGTCTTACAGTATTCTCAAGTTTAATAATTCCTTAGAAAGTATTTTGGTCTATGTATCTTAATAATAAGTCCTTTAGAGATAAAGGGGAAAAAAAAAAGAAAAAAAAGATTTCTGTTCTGGGGCCCAGGAGGATGAAAATAATAACCTTCCTCTCATTAGTCATCCGCCTAATATCATCACCTAATAATAGAAAGAAACGGTATGACTGGTGACAGGCGGTCACCAGCCCGGGAATCCGGCTTGATGACTGGTGTCTCTTGCATCGTCATTTCGTACTGATTGCTGGTAGTGGGTTACCGGCGGCAACCGGTGAGAAAACCACTTGGGGATCTGACCCGGTGAATGTGCGCGGGTCTTCCTGCCCCAGGTGATTACCCCCAGCAAAGTTCTCCGCCCACCCGCGCGGCCCGGCCATCCAGTACCCGGGGTGGGCTGGCTCCCCCGGCCCCGTGGCGATTCAGGGGGAAGGAATATCCTTCTTTTCAATTTCGATGATGCAGGACAGTCCGATCTAGACTTTCGATAATCTGGACCGTTGGAGGGGAAAGATGCGGTAAAGGATATTTGGCTGGCATTGCGAGACGGGGCATGCGTTGCGGTGGTGGTGCAGTGGAGCCGATTGTGCGTGAGGGAGACGAGTCTCGCTCGTGCTGTGCATTCCTGCCGTTGTTGTGCTCTTCCTTTCGCTCGCTGCTGTATTGGATATCGTCCGATCGCTCAGAAGCTTCAGAGTGCGCTTGTTGCAGTTTTTTTTTCCCTCTCTTGCCTAGCTCTTGAATGACCTGAAACGGACCAGAGACGAGGAAGAACGGAGTCGCCGAAGCTCGCACTGCATTTCTGGAGGCGCGAAACTCTGGGCTCTGTGATCGCCCCCCGTTACGTTACTTGCTGTTGTCTGAGCAGGAAGTGCTAAGAAGAGAGGAGAGAGGTCTGCGTATCTGTCGTCTGTGGCATTGCTTGGCTTGAGCTTTTTTTTTCCCTCTTTTGGAGAGGAGCAAATTGCGGAGGAAGGAGAACAGACAGGAGTTTACGAAGTTCAATAAACCAAACCAGAGCTTAGTGTCTTCGAAGCTTCAGCAGCAAATTGGTTTACTTTTTTGCGAATGCGAGCTTTTTTGTTCTTGGAGTTTTCTATGACCTGAAATGTTAGAGATAGATCGAAGTCGAAAATTTTATTTGTACTGTGCGGGGCGTCAGCAGTAGCAGCAGGAACAAGCAACGCGTCCCGTAAAGAGCGGTTTAATCAAGTTAACGCTGAAGGAATTCTGATTTCAGAAGAAAGGAGTAGAAAAACAGAGAGCGCCAGAGCACAGACTTGAGATTCAGGAAAGAAACAAACCTAGTGGGAGTTTGATTCTAGAGAAGTCTGACGCCTTTCCAAGGTCGCTGTTTCTACAAGTACTACTAGGAAGAGAACTCTGTGCAGTCTCGGATCTTGAAGAAGAGGCAAAAAAGAAGGCTTGAAGGAAAGGAGGCAGAACAGAAGAGGAGAGCGGGACAGTTTTTGCACTCACGTTGCAAGTCGTGGAGAAAAACAAGGTAAGTGCAGCAGCAATGGGAAGCGGTCAGACTGCGAGCAACGCAGCGGTGTACAAGAAGATATTAGTGAGCTACTCGTACGTAGCGGTATGGATTTTTCTAAGCTTCACGGTGATTGTGTACAACAAGTACATTCTGGATGGCAAGATGTACAACTGGCCTTTTCCGATCAGCTTGACGATGATCCACATGGGCTTCTGTTCCTTCATCGCCTTCTTCTTGGTGCGTGTCTTCAAGCTGGTGGAGCCCTTGAACATGACGAGAGAGCTCTTCATCTCCTCCGTGGTACCTATCGGGGCTCTATACTCCATTTCCCTCTGGCTCTCCAATTCCGCTTACATCTACCTCTCCGTCTCCTTCATCCAGATGCTCAAGGCCCTCATGCCCGTGGCTGTGTACTCCACTGGAGTGATAGCCAAGAAAGATACCTTCAACTCCAAGACCATGACCAACATGGTTGCCATCTCTGTCGGAGTTGCCATAGCAGCTTACGGTGAGGCCAGATTCAACCTCTTTGGTGTGATGTTGCAACTGGGTGCAGTGGTAGTCGAAGCCACTCGGCTTGTGATGATCCAGATTCTCTTGACCTCCAAGGGCATCACTCTCAACCCTATTTCTACTCTCTACTATGTTGCACCTTGCTGTTTCGTCTTTCTCTCCATTCCTTGGATGCTGGTGGAGTATCCAGTTCTCATGGCAACATCCTCATTCAAGGTTGACTTCTTTGTGTTTGGAATGAATTCCTTGGCTGCCTTTGCACTCAATCTGGCCGTGTTTCTGCTGGTGGGGAAAACTTCGGCTCTGACAATGAATGTTGCTGGTGTGGTCAAAGACTGGCTGCTCATTGCATTTTCATGGTCAGTGATCATGGATAGGGTTACCCCCATTAACCTTATGGGCTATGCTGTTGCCTTTATCGGTGTTTGCTTCTACAACCATGCAAAGCTGCAGGCTCTCAAGGCCAAGGAATTGCAGAAGCAGCAGCAATCAACAGCAGTTGATGAGGAGGTGGGCCTTTTAGAGCAGAAGTTTGAGAAACTGGAGGAGATTCCCTTGCCACCTCGGAAGACTGATACAGAGTCTTAGAATCTCTCTCTCTCTCTCTCTCTCTCTCTCTCATACAACAGGTAACAACAAAGTTTCATTCAACCAACCAATTAAAATATTATTGCCTTCTTTTGCTGGCAGAAGTTGCTATGCTGCTCTGACAGAGCTCTGGATAGCAATGAAATTTCTATGAGTGCATGCTATTTGAGGAATGTTGCAGTTCTCAGAGGGCAGCAACAGCCATGGTTGCTCAAAATGAACACCATGGAAGTTTTAGATTCTATGAAGCATTATCTTGAAGCAGATTTTGCAGCTTGTGAGGATCAAGATGAAATTCAAACTTTTCAGGCTTGGGAAACTGTCTTATGGCTTAGGATTTGAATCTGGAGCACAGAGATACATATGTATACGTTTGTCTTATTGCTTTTTGCATCTGCAAGTGATTTCATTAGTTTAGCTTCTATTGCCAACCAAATGATCTTATGTGGGGCACTTGTCAATGGGAAACAGCGCCCCCTCTGATGTAGTCTCGAGAGTGTATCAATGCATTCCTTCCTTGAGCAGATGTGGCTCAAACTTGCTTTACAGCTTCTTTCACTTCAGCATCTCCTTGCATGGATCAAGAGTCCCCAACTCTGATGGTACCACTTGCTCACTTGGTTTCCTGGAGGAAATCCCCTTCACATGGATCTCAAGGGTCCCCAACTCTGATGGTATCAATTGTTCACTCTAGTTTCCTGGAGAGCATTGGAATGTACAAGCTGATGATGCTGTTGTAGACAAGTAAAGCAGACAGCTTCTATGCCACAAAGGTCAAGCTCCTGAATTTTGCAAGACTGTTCTTGATTTATAGCCCTGACTACACAATCACACTACTGTAAAAGTTCGCGGAGGGACTTCTGTTTCTAGGGTTTTCTGACATAGAGGATCTGATGTGTTTGTGTTAAGCAAAACTCTTCTGAAAGAGGGAACACACTGTCTATACCCAGGCAACACACTGTCTAAATCTGGCAACTTCTAGCTTTCTTTCCTTAAGATATGGTGATTTTATTTTTTTAAATCCCAAAATTCCTTTTGTTAGATTCGCCAGCCCTTTTGCTTGTTGCCAAGTGGCAAAAATTCACCACCGAAAAATCTGGCAGACTTCTGGCTTTTTTTCCTTGAGATATGGCGATATATTTTTTTAAATTCCAAAAATTCCTTTTGTTAGATTCGTCAGCCATTTCTTTTGTCACCAAGTGGCAAAAATTCACCACCAAAAAAACGCTGCTGTCAATGGTGCAGTTTGCTGGTTGCCCACAAGGAATTACCAGTAACATCAACTTGGAGGTGACCTTCCCTTATCATTGTACAAATTGTGAAGCTTCACTTTGGTAATTAATGCTGCTTCAATTGGAAATGCTGTTCCAGCTGATACCATCTGCCATGACCTAATGGTGCAGAACTATTGAGAACGGCGGCGATCTCGGAGAGCCTCTGAACCTCTGAAAACCTTGGAGGCCCAAACACTCACTGTGATGTGAAAGCTTGTTGGATCATGAAGGTTGTGGTGGCTTGATCACTACTTTATCTCCTCCTAATAGTGACTTACTCAAGAATGGTGTGATGTACATAGCAAAAAAAATAAAAATCTGATTTGGGTGCAGGATTTCTCGTGAAGCCAGGTTGAAGGAAAGCTTAAAATGCAAGGCAAGGGACAAAAGGTGTAAACAATCTTGCGTCCTCCATTTCTGCTGTGCAAACTAGAGTGGCACAAGATGTCTGCGCTTGGGTTTAGCCTCTGCTAACACCAGAATCTCTAAGCTCCTAACAGCTTGCCTCTTACCAAATCTTGTCTCCATCATTGAACACATCAGGAGAAATTGAAATTATCATCTCAATCAGTAGTGCACCGAACTAAAGCAAGATGGCCACTGTTGTTGTTTGCAATTTCACAAGACAAAACATGATGCTATCCAGGTGACCTTCAGAAGCTTAAGTGCTCTGAAAAATCACAAATACTCACCATCATCTTTTGACAGTTTTCTTCATGCATAAGAAGTGCTACTTACCATGTTTCATAACTTCAGTTAGGGCAAACAGGTTGTCCACCAGTTGTGCTTAAAAACCAAGGTGGATACACAACATCCCTTCAAAATCTCTTCTGGAACTGAGCATGAAGTACCAAATCTAGACCAGCATTAATGATCAACTGGGTACCATACTGTTGCAAACATATAGAATTGCCTTCCAAGCAGACTGACAAGAGTCTTTGGTACTATAGTGTTACCAAACAATCTGCTCATAGAGGTAACTATGCACAGGATAAACTGTGCTCAGTTGTGGAAGTTCTAGCACACCATACTCTTCATGAGAGTTACCAGCAACTGTAGTCTGTAAAATTCAAGTTATCAAGTGACTGCTTTCTTCCCTGCTTCACTTTCCTCTGTAGGCACAACACAAAGTCACGAGATAAACTGTTATGTAATAAGCTCTTCATCCTAAACCCAGGGAGCAGCTGTGAAGCTGGAACGGAAGGAAATTCTCCCACAAGGTGACAGGAACAGTACATATGATTGAGTTCAGCATTTCTGCATAAATCTTATCTTTTGAAATTCCAGCACTTGTATTAGTACACAATCCTTCATTAATGGATTTTCTGACAGCAAGCACTATTCACATGCACACCAATACCCAACAATGAAAATGAGTTTGCCAGAAGTTGGCATTGAAGGAGCAAGGATTGAAGGTACGGCATTACATACGTGTTCATCATTAGTGTGATATTATCACCTTTCAGCAAGATCCGCCCTGCAAGAAATACAGAAACCACAATGAAGTGATCATGTGTGTCAGGCTGAAATCAGAGTTATATAACAAAAATTTGCGTTGTAGTCTGAAGCTGGAATCACCTAAAGGTTTGCGTGTCTTCTTCTTCAAGGAGATTTCCTCAGCCTCATCCAGAACAAGGTTCATGTACTCATCAAATCCCTGTCAAAACCCAGCACTGAGTTAAACCAAACCTAATCCTAAAACCCTGTATGTGAAAAATCTGGGCCAAAAGGTCATCTGAATAAGCTTGGCAGATTCTGCAAAATTCCAAACTGAAAAGAGGACTTACAATGATGCGCCCTTCAATCCTCATGTCTTTTTGCTCAAACAGCCAGAACTGAATTCTTGATTTCTGCACCGGAGTAAGTGGAGGGAGTTTAGGGTTTAGGTGCAAGTCAGTAAATGCAGACGCATGCTTTCTAATTGTATTCTCAAAGCCATAAATCAGCTCAAAGGAGCCAGGATTGTCCGGAAATGCTCAGAGAAAGAAAGAGGACTTACACTTTGAAGAAATCGGAAAATCAGATTCTGAAGAGCCATTGCAGTCAACCCATTTTTGCCACAAAGAACACATTCACACGTTTGTAAGAAACTGCTGTAAAGCTCTGAAGAAGAAAGAATGCACAGAAACGAAGATTGATTCACGGATACACTTCGTAGAAAGAAGCTCAGGGTTTTAGGAATTAGGGTTCAGGTCTTAAACCCCCAAACCCTAACCTAAAAAGGGTTTTGGCCTTGCAGACCTTCAACCCTTGCTCATGGCAACTGCAAAGGTCAAATCCATCAAGAAGTCCAAGCTCCAGGCGGATCAAGCAAACGCACCGAAGCCTTTATCATGCTTCACATGTCCTGAAGGGAAGAAATAATCTAGGGAGAAAAATCCAAAGACGCATAAAAAGAAAGAGTGTTTCATAACACTCAAAATGTCGTCAAAGAACCCACAAAAGCACAGGAACCAGAAAACAACTGAAATATAGTGGAATGGAGAGGGGAGGGCCAAGTCAAGTACGATAGGCTGGGTCATAATCCGCTGCACTTTGGTGGTCGCCATGGCCGCAGCTTTCCGCCTCCTTCACAAGTTCCCACTCTTTGAAAAAAATTCCCTGATTCTTCGCAGCACACGTAAAATGCACGTCTCGAACACTGGCTTCCCCCTGGCACTACCACCGATGTCGAGAACCAAAAGCAGATACTAAGAAAACTACGAAAAATCGATTGAAAACTGCGGCAAAACACAAGAAAAAAACCCACAAGAATAGGAAGACGACGCGACTGAGCGCTGCTGTGGCTGGAGCGTCTATGTTTCTTTGCCTCCTTTAAAAAGAGTGTTCTATAAATGTTAAGAAATGCTTGTCGGCAAAAGAAATATTTTCTATAAGTGTTAAGGACTGCCAAGCATCTCTGAAGAAAGTGATTTTTTTCAGAATGTTTGGATCACGTTGGATTTTCTTTTAGGGTTGTCAAGAGGTGAAAATTCTCTGCAAAAGAAAATCACTGGGATGATAGCCACTTTGACCTACAAACAAAAATTCATATTAAAGCATTAACACCTACTCCTTCAGACTGGGAGGGATCTTACCCCTATAAACACGTAATTGTGAAGGGTTTAGGGTTTAGGGTTTAGGGTTTAAGGCACTGTTTTTTTCCTTTTGTTTTGGAAAACTATCATATCTGTCTCCTGTTTGAACACTTGTGGTGCTGAATTGTCTACAGATTGGAATGACTTAGAGATTTAACTGGCTAAAAGAAATTTTTGTGAGTAAACTTTTGGCAATTCTTTAAGGGGAAATGGAGTTAAATTGGGCGCTTTTTCCCCCCCTAAGTGGCTGATTCTGGCTATCAAGGTTTAAATCTTGGTAGAATTTTGGCTACTATGAAATCATAATAGGAATTTTTTTGGCTATCTCCCTTTGGACCTTAGAAATTGTAGTATGTAGCTCTAGAAATGCACTCAAGAATCAAAGTCAGAAATGAACATATGTATTCAAATTCAAGCTTCAAACTTGAACAAGAACCATGCATGATGCAAGTTGCAACTTAAAAAATTTACAATTACATAATGCAACAATCACTTGTGAAGGGATCGAACCTTTCAAACTACCCACTGCAACACAAGTGTCTTACAAAAAAAAAGGTTTAGTGAAAATAATGCATACGTTATGCAACTTAGAAGCCAAGTTGCATTGCAATCACAAATGTCCACAAAAGACATCAAAGTTTCCAGCTATAAAAGTTGGATGTGATAGTAATAGGATTCACTTACAAAAAATATTCGTAATCATTGGGCAATGGATACCAAAACCCAAGGAAAAAATAGTCCTATAACTTAGAAGCCAAGTTGCATTGAAATCACAAATGTCATCCCACAAAAGACATAAGAATTTGCAAGCTACAAAAGTTGGATGTGACAGTAGTAGGATTCACTTACAAAATTTTTGATAAGCATTGGACAATGGATACCAAAACCCAAGTAAAAGATAGTCCAACTTTTGTAACAAATGAAAATTGAAAAATTGAAAGTCTTAAATAAATTATGTTTTGACACCATATCGAAAACAATCTTCACACCATTATTCATATGCAGATACATATGGAAAATTGTGAAGGGTGTAAATTTTTTAAGTAACATTTTAACCTCTAAACTCAAATTATTAGTGAGTCAATTTAGTAGGTTTGATTTCCAAAATGCCAAAGAATTGAAATAACGCTTATCTTCCACACTCTCAATTTTTTTTACTTGTATGTTAATTTCTACTAATTTGAAACACTCCAAAAAAGAATGAAAAATCATTATGTTGGTTGAAAAATGGGCCAAAATCATGTGAGAGGATTCAAATATATAGGTTTAGACATGGCGTCCAAAGCATTAGATTTCATGCCTATAAATTAAACATGGATTGTTGAATGTCCAAAAAAGATGCACAAAGTACCTCAAGGACCCAAACATTAGTGCCCACCTTCTTGGGTTGGTAGTAAGCTATTTTGATCACCTCCAAATCATTATTGAAACATTCATTTGCATCTAGTTAAATCTAGTATTGTGAATACACCACACCTAAATTGTCCATAATCCCTTGAATAGAGAACCTACCTTGCAGCTTTGCAATAAGGCAGTCAATAACCCCTACCAAACACATACACCTAGCCCCAATCAACAAAAACTTTCACGCAACTACAATGCACATTTAAAAAAAAATGCAAACAACGGTGAAAATTTAGAAAATACCACAATATGCCTTTACAAGTGTAATGGTTATAGCATAGACCTCATGTAACAAATAATATTTCACTAGTCTACACATTCAGGTGAGTTGCCCATATATGTTGCTAGTTCATATTAAATATCAAATGTTGAACACCAATGTTTAAATCTATCACCCAATGCATGATAAAATTGATTCATGTTTACATCTAATAAACTTGATTTAGAACCATCAAAGGTGTAAGATTTGAACTTGGTGTTCACATCCATATACAAAGCATAAATATTTCCTTGGCAAATTTTGGTTGTTGCCACAAAATCACATATGAAAACAATGTTTTCAATTGGCTGAATTTAATCAAGTTGTGAATTGATTATAACAAGGGTAGTATGGCAAGACCCAATAGAATTTAGACATCACAAAAAAGGTCAAAATTAGCCTTTGCCTTGTCATTGTCAAGCCCATTGTCATCAACAATGTCATGTATTTAAACATAACACACCTTGTTAAAGACAACATAGAAGTCCAACAAGTTTTCACATTTTTGCCCAATTTGTTTCCATTATTTCAAAAAGCTTGGAGAACTCCAAATGTTGCTTAAGGTATTTAGAAAAATAATTATATGAAGTCGAAAACAAACCTTCAATTTTACTCATCATCTACAAATGCAATAATGTTTGCATTGCAAGATTGGTTTGGTGAGCCATAGAATGAATTCCCATGGAATGGGGAACCCATCCTTCAAAATTCTATTTTATAACCCTTGATCTGATACCTTGAAATGTATAAACCCCATCAACACCAAATGCCATAAGCTTTTTTCCAATCAATTCTTTAAATAAACCACCTTGGTTCATCAAAACTTGCATAAGAACTTGGGTGAGGTTGTCAACACTAAATCTAGCCGCCACATGTTCAAGGGAAAGCAAAATTAGTATAAGCAATCAATTTTACACAACATAAGCATAAAGAAACACCCACCTTTGGTTGTCAATAGTGTTCATCTCATCACAAGTCAAAGAAATATACTAGGTTGTTATAACAACAATTGTGGTGTCATTAAACACAATTTGGTGCGTGTGTTGAACCATGGCCCAATTCATAAAATCTATCTTATGCAACCTGGGATTGTTTTCTAGTTCAAAAAAACAAAGAGCTCTTTGTGAGCCTCATTCTCCAACATTGGCTTGCCATGTTGCACAATGTGAAATAATGTGGCAAATTGCACAAGCTTTCTATTTTTTCCCCCACCACCCCATTAACAACCAATTGCAACACTTACTCCCTACCCTTTGAAGCACATGCAACCTCATTCCTAACATGTTTACAATCCTTGCTAGTGTACCACTCTCCTTTTTTTCACCTTGCTCGAAGTTCTTTCTATTTTTTTACTACTAGTGTGCTTATGTAATGAATCTCATTTAAGTGCTAACAATTTGTCTTTCTATTCCAGCTCTAAGCAAACTTTACATTTGATAATATGCACACAATTGTCAAACGCTATTTGCAACTAAACTCAAAGCAACTTTGGCACCCATGAAACTTGGAATTTGTAGGTAGATTCATAAGATGATTTTTTTTTCTTTGCTTTTGGTGGGGACACATGAGTAGGTAGTTTAAGAGGAATGACAAATTCTACATCTGGACAATCACTTTGTTCACTTACAGAGTCTGCAGGTGAACCCAATGAGGAAGCTTCCTTGTCTCTACCTTTCAAGTCACTAAGATATATAATTGGCACAACACTTTGAGTAGACAATGCACACAAAGGCCCTGGAAGGTTATGCAAGGCGGATGTAGTTGCATTCTCATTATCCCAATCCACATCATGAATCATGACAAGACTTGGGGTAGAATTGTTAAGATTGTGGGAAAAATAGAAATACTTGAACTTGAAGTTTGGTGGTGGGCGAAAAGGAGGCATTTTCTTGATTTAAAATCTTGCAACACCCTTAGCGTTCAAAGTTTAGACTCCAAACCCAAACGTAAACCACCTTGACACAATGACAATGCTAAAGGGATGGTATAAGAATTGGACTTAGGGGATGCTGTAAGAATTGGCATCATGCTGTACCAGCTCATGATGCCCTGCAATACTGGCCCATCCTGTGCACGGGTGTTTTGCAAAATGGAATGCCCATCCAAGAGGTCAGTACACAATACAAAAGATACAGCCTGTTGTTACAGCTCTGAAGAAGTGCTTTTGGACTATGAGACAAGACAAAAAAAATTCACATCTAACAGCAAATGTCATTTGTGTATGTACTGCCTACTTGTTGGAGATCATGAAGAGCACAAACAATGAGTCAAGAAAAGCTTTTAAAAACATATAGAAAAGAAGAAGAGATTCTGCTTCTTTTTTTTCTTGTGCAAACAGGCATCATCAGACAACCTGTGCAAGTAAATTTCTCTTCAGAAGTTTCAAGTTTTCCCTTGAAGGTATGCTGACCCAGCCATTAATGCCACGGTTGCTGCTTGGAATCCAACACGGTTTCGCATCATCTTTTGACTAAGTCGGCAATCTCCCACATGAAAAGCTGAGAGACCCACAACTAGTGCTCCTGCCGTTGCAATTGCCCCTAATAAGACATACAAAGATAGTGAATTTAGGTCAAAGAATTGATACTGGAACCACATAGATCCCTCTTTGAACAACAGCATGTACAAGCTTGACACAGCAAGCAATTGCTTTAAATATTCATCATACTTGCCTGGATTGAAATGGAATTGACAAAGAACACACATCAACTTTGCACCAAAACTCGGCACCAAATGCAAGTAAGCAAACCCAGAATCACCCAATTCAAACTTCAGGATTTAACATCTCTACTTGAAAGATGTGTTGTTTGTCAGAGTTGCATTGTGCTTGATATTAATGCCTATGACTTCAAGGGATCTTCAGTTTTCAAGAGAAATCCTGTCAGTTGTGATGGATTGCTCTTGAGAACTGCATTTCTGAGCTTGTAATGGGATCAGGAAGAGGAGCTTTTTTATTCAATCAGGAAGTACTAATTACTTGATTGATTTCCATTTGTGGTCAGCTTGAGAGTACTGGAGTGCCTACACTGCAAGATTCTTCCTCATGAGATTAAACAAATGCAGTAGCTTTTGTGCCACAGATTGCAGCAGTAACTCAGCAGCAAATCTAAAAGCACAAAGTGCTGCTCCCAAACCGAGAACCAGTATCAGTTTTTGCAGATCAGATTCTGTACAAATCTTATTTGAATCTAATTCATGTTTCCTGAATGAATTTTCTCTGAATGCAATACCATTTTCCTTTGGTGGAGTATGGGATAAACACAAAATTTCAGCTTCAGAAGAGATCATTTCCATGCTGCAAAACATGAACAATTCTTTGTGGTGATTGAATGGCTGATGGATATGAGAAGCAGACAGAGAGACCAGATTACTATGTTGCACGGAAAAAACAGTTCTTTGTTGTGATTCCACGGGTGATGAACATGAGAAGCAGGGAGAAAACCATACCTAGAAGAACAAGGGGATTGCGTCGACGCCCCTCGCGTCTAAACGTGTCACCAGCAGCCTCAAGCTTGTTTAAGCCTCTGCTCGCCATTCCAGCAGCGAACTTCTTCTTCTCGCGCGTTTCTAGAAATTCCACTACGAAAAAATCCTCCACAAATCTTGACAAATGGATTCTAACTCCGCATTCTAAAGGTGGGATGCACGTCGAAACTGGGCCTTTAGCCTGCACGTCCACCAAACTGTCAAAGCACTTACTGCCATAGAGTCATAGAAGTAATAGGAGAAGAAGACAGCACATGAGATCGCGACGGCATAGATCTGGAGAACAAGAAAAAAGTAGAGAAATTCAGCGTTGGAGACATAAGATGCCGGAGGTGAAATGAAAGCTGAGCTTCGACACATGCAAGCTGCGAGTTGGAATCTGTGAAGAAGAGGAAACCAAAAATGGAAATGTGCACAGGAAGGGGCAGGTTACATGCAAGCAAGAAGATGCATGTGTGTTAGGCGATGGATGATGAAGCAAACAAATAAAAGTAAAAATCTCTCGATTTGGAAACAAACTGAATCGAAAAATTCCTTCTCCTATGAACTTCTGACATCATCTGTCTCCAACTAGACTTGCGAACGCTCTTCTCGTGACACGTGAAGCTTGACAAGTCTCCGCATGCAAACAAAGTAACCAGAAAACGTGAGGTCCTGCTACTACAGCGGAACCGTCCTGCGACGTAAACCAGGTACATATTTGAAGAAATTTGACAAAGAGATTGTAAGCAGCGATTGCTTTAAAAGGAGTCGAAGTTTACAGTCGACGACGAAGAAGCCGATTCAATGCAAAAACAATTGTTGTGGCAATTCCAGTCGAGTACTTACGACTTCCAGTTGCTGGAGTCCAGGCCGACGCGACGAGCAGCCGCGACGAGCTGACGAGCATCGCGGAAGGTAATGCGCGAACGGCGTCGCGAGCAGCGACGATCTGACGAGCATCCTGTAGGGTGAGGACTAAGGACGCAGGGTGAGGGCCTTTGTGAAATAAGGGGCCTAGGGTGAGGAGGTAGCAAAGCCTGGTCTTGCATTTTAGAACAATCTGACCTGTAGGGCAAGGACCCTGGGTGAGGGCCTTTGTGAAATAAGGGGCCGAGGATGTGGAGGCAGCCAAGTCCAGTTTTGCATGGATGATCTGACATTTAGGGTAAGGACCCAGGGTGAGGGTCTTCCTGAAATAAGGGGGCTAGGAAGAGGAGGTAGTCTGGTCCGGTCTTGCATTTCAGAAAAGTCCCTGTAGACATTTCTTATGGAAATTGTGAGTTAGTAGGAGCACAAGGCACCTTAGGTAGGGTGCAAATGTACTCACGAAATATCTTCGTGCTTTATGGATATTCTTGTGGTTATCACATGATGGCTAAGTTGGTTTTGGACTAGGTAATTGGTGAGAGCATGTCAGGTTCTTTGGGTTGAGACTTGAGATGTGTATGTAATCGAAAAACTATTCACATGCACAAGTGAGCTGAAGCCAGTTGTTGGACATAACCAATTGCCTGACTCCTGGGGTGTTACCTTACACAAAAATGGTACAAAAGAACACAAAATATCACTCTTATGTGCTTATTAGAATTTTATATATTAAAGCAACAGTGGTGTTTGTTTGTGTGAGTAGTGGTTGAAATTTTTTTCCAGGGTGGCCAGGGCAGACACCCGCCCACAGCAGGTCATTTTCAGTTACGCCTAAGGCATATACCCACTTTACCCAATGAGGATAAAAAAATTCAAAAAAACTGATTTTGATATGTAATGGTGATTCTCAATTTTTCAAAAGAAAGAATTATTGCCCTTAGGACCACTGGTCCTTTGTCAGTTCTTTCATGAAAACTGTCGGTTCTTTGATTATCAAATTTTTTTAAAGAACCGGACCCCTTGGTAATTTAAAAAAATCAAACTACTGCACAACACTGTGAAAGACCAAGCCTCCAGAAGCCTACCTCAATTCCATTTTGCAGATTTGCAAAGAAGGATATCTTCAGTATATAGAGACGACTAATACACAATGCATAAAAAATAATGGTGGATACATACATAAGTACATACATGTGTACATAGAGAATACATGTATATACATAAATACTACGTACAATCCTTTGTATAACGTCCTGGCGCGGCGCTCAAGGGGCAAAGGGAGCTGATGAGTTTGTTGGTCCGGATTTAGAGATTCTTTGTGGGAGAAGAACATCGTTGTTTTCCTCCTTGTTGCAGTGGCTTGAAGATTTTGTGCGGAGGCGCCTTGTTTGTGTGCAGAGGATTTTTTTTTTTTTTTCCTTTTTTTTCTTGTGGTGTGAGAGTGGCTGAGGATTTTGTTTTGTTTTGTGAGCTTGGAAAGCTTGTCCAGGGCAAGATGAATGACTCCGATGTCTCCAAGCAGGTGCAGCAGATGGTGCATTTTATCAAGCAAGAAGCTGAAGAGAAGGCCAATGAGATCTCTGTCGCCGCTGAGGAGGTGAACCCTGAATTTTGCTTCTTGATCAGATCCGGAAAAATGGAGAGAAAACAAAAAAGAAAACGATGCAGATGCTTTTAGGTGTTGTTGTAGAGTGATGGAGAAACGGACTGACGAAGATTGATGTTGCGCTGTGTGAACTGGTCCGGGATTGAACCGATTTGGCTTATGACTGAGGTTTGCAGGAATTCAATATAGAGAAGCTCCAGCTGGTGGAGGCGGAGAAGAAGAAGATCAAGCAGGAATATGAGCGCAAGGAGAAACAAGTCGATGTGCGCAAGAAAATGTAAGCTTGCAAAAGCCGTAGTTCCATTTTCGCTGAATGATTAGGTGAAACTTGGACGATTCCGAAATCTCCACGTGCACTGATGTTTTGGTTTGGATATCTCTGGTTTCAGAGAGTATTCTACGCAGCTGAATGCGTCCCGTTTGAAGGTCTTACAAGCTCAGGATGATCTGATTCGCAAGATGAAGGAAGCAGCAGAAAAGCAACTCCGATCTGTGAGCTCACAAGCTGATGATTATGCACGGCTTCTTGAAGCTCTCATCATCCAGGTTTGCTTCTCCTTATGGTCCCGACACCACCTCCTCATCAAATCTACCATGACTCCAATGCTTGAGAATCCAACTCTGAGAAATTACTACAACAACATCTTGGCTCTTACTATTATCATGGGTTTTCAATTTTGTGGCAGGGTTTGCCAAGATTGAATGAATCTGATGTACACCTTGGATGATGATGCCATGAGCAAGACCTTGCTTCTCTTCTATCTATTGTCAGTTCTTGACGCTCATTATGGGTTTTCAATTTTTGTGGCAGGGTTTGTTGAGATTGAATGAATCTGCTGTACAGCTTCGATGCCGTGAAGAAGACCTTGATTCTGTTCTATCTATTGTCAGTTCCGCTGCAGATGTGTATGCTGAAAAAGCTGGTGTGGATCCACCTACAGTTTTTGTTGATGAGAACCACTTCCTTCCTGGTCCTCCTAAAGAAGGTCACCATGGCTCAACATGGTACATTCTACCTTCCCTTGACCTTTGGACTGTTCCAAGTATCTTCCTCTTTGCCAGTGTAGCTCCTTGTGCTGTGCATGATGATGACAAGCTGGCATATTTTGAGAAAACCATCCACATAAGAAACATTCCCCACTCTGTACTGCTTGAGGGCATGTTGTAATCTACACCCTACTGTTGGGTGCTGATGAAGTCGGTAATTAGTCATCGCAGCTTGACACTATTATTTGTGATGATGGTGATGGTCTGACATTTTTGTGGGTGGGTTCTTATAAGGTTTTGACTGCATTCATTGTTGTGTTACCCTCAAAGAGTTGGTGTGGAGATTTGTCTGCAATCTCATACACATGCTTGAGTGAGTGTTTCTGATGGATATACATGTTTTGGAGCCCGTGACAGTACTGGAGGTGTGGTATTGGCAACAAGAGATGGGCGCATAGTGTTGGAGAACACCCTGGATGCACGATTGGAGGTTGTCTTCAAACAACAGCTTCCTGAGGTGCAGTTTCATATGAGATCTTTAAATTGTGACGATGTTGCTTTGGATCACATGAAGATCTCTGTTTTTAGAGTCCTTAAGGCTTTGAGGGTTTCTTCTTCTCATTGTCAGTTCTCAAATTGATGTGTTAAGATTATGGGTGATTGTGTTCAGATTCGGAAGAGGCTATTTCCTGCTGGAGGCCAGGCAGTTGCTTAAACACTGCTAGTAGTATGTGCATCTGTCATCCCCCCATTTTGTGGCTGTCTGTATTTCTAGTGAAGGTAAGGTTGAACAGTGTATCAGCCCGGGCAAAAGAATCCATCTGTTATTTATTTGCTCCTTAATATGAGCACTGCAAGAGCTCTCCAAAGTTCACTCTTCTGATGGTGCACTAATAATGTACAAGCATTTGCTTACATGTGTGGACAAGTGGAAGGCTACCTTGCAAACTCCTGTTCTGTCAAAACGACCGTTTCCCAGGGCTCTCATCAAGCTAGCACATGTCACTGTTTGTCTGCAGCCTTCACTCCAACTGTGGTAATGTCCTGCCAATGCAAATTCATTTTCATTCCATACAACAATGTTGTTATCTTTTTGAATTTCGCTTCAAGGCTCTTAAGTTTTGCATAGCTGCTTCTCAAGATATTGGTTTTAAGTTTTTCCACTATATCCACAGACTGGTTGCAAGCAGTTACTGTACTAAACAGGAAACAGCAGACAATTCAGACATGGGTGCTCTGAACACTCAGTAAGTTTTAGACTAGACAACAGTCTTCAAAACTTAATGGTCCGTGGAGAATTGCAAGATTGAAAACCAAGCAAGGCGACAGTGGTGCAAGAGATTTGAAGGCCCAAATCTTGTGCACAGACTTAGCAAAGTGGATTTGGGAGGCATTAGCCAGAAGTGACATTTCCTTCAGGAAACAGTAATGTGTCAATTTGCTAGAGGAAAGAACTGCTACAGTAAGGCTTGTAACAGACCTGAGTGTGAAGGAGAACAGCAAATGAAGAATGGTGGTGATCAAATTCAATGTACAGTAGAGGAGTGGATCATTTTGCAATCTCCAATGTGCAATCAAGAAAAGCAATGAAACACACCAGAGCTTGCTGGGGTATGTAGAGGCACCATCTCTGTGATATGGCACCATGTCACATTCTTTTCTTCTTCATTGCTCTTCTTCATTCTAGAATGGGGCATCCTGGCCTGTAGCATCGACAATTTCATTAGTATACCACCTCTACAATACTATCACCTCATTAAACTTGCAATGCCTTGTGCCCCACAAGATCCTGGTGCAATTTGAGGCCAAAAAGTGCAATAGAAGCCCTAGCCCTAACTGGTGCACTCTGCATCTATTGTTGTGTATCCAGTAACAGGGGTAATCACAATAGTGTTTTCAGAGGGTGTGGAAAGCCACTACACTCTGAAAGAAATTTTGCCACAAATTGAGCTTCAATATTTACACATTGCTCTTTTAAGACTTCAAATGAAAAACAGGCAGAATTGAACTTATTTTGGAGCAAGCATCTGTGAAAGAGCATGGGCACTAATCAAGATGTATAAGAAAAGGAGAGATGAAAACAGGGAGAAGTCCAGGAAAGGTGGTAATGTACAAGTTGCAGAGCCCAGCCTAGCATGTGAAACAATTACAGTATTGGCTCAGAGAGGTATTATATGGATATGCCATAACTCAGCTTGATACAGTCATATGATTGAGAATTGTCCAAATGACAAGCTGGTTGAGAGGCCCTATCCATAGGACCCACAATAGACTTCCACTCCTTTACTCAAGGACAAGCTGCCTGAAGGACAGCTGAGCCACACAAATGTAAGTCCCCTAAGCTGCTCATGATTGGCCAACATGAGATGACAAGGTTATTCCCACAATAAGTCCATTACAAAGCAAGTGCCTCAGCAAAGATGAGGATGAGGATCATACCAACAAATAGCTTTGATTGCTGTGCATTTGCTCTGGGCAAGGACGAAGTCAAACACATCAGCACCTTGGTGCAAGATTAGACAGCAGTCTACTCTCTCTTATCCAAAATGTCATAACCTGTCTTTTGTATGCAAGATAGCAGTCCCACACAGCAAACAGCCATCCATGGAGTTCACAAATTCTAATAATAGAAATCAAAGTGGCCAGAAACACAATCAACATATCAAATAAACAGAATGTTTATGGGGAGTGAGACACACCTGACACCAGCATCACCAACAATGCCAACAGCCATGCCAGCTGAGAGACCAGCCAAGCCACAAGACAAGCCTGTTGATAGATGTGCATAACCACCAAACACATAGTAGGGCTTTGACCTTGGGTTGATTCCAGTACTGAAAATCACAGCAATAATGAGGCCATAGATACCCAAGACTCCTGCCATGACTACAGGCACAATTGACTTCATCACAAGATCCACCACATTACACCCATGGAGGCCACTCCTACTCCACTCTTAGCTGCCCCACATGCCTGAACATGCAAAAGAATTCTCATTCTCATCCAATACCATAAGTGCATAGGACAGCACTACTGTATGAATCCACATGTCTATGGATTGTCTCCCTTTCTAATCTGCTTAAACCTCTGATTAGCTTGATGATGATCAGGATATAAATGATATGCAACACTCAGCTCCAAATTCATAACAATTGTGCTACACAAGAAATATCAAGAGGCTAGGTGATTTTTTTCAATTGCCACACATCATGTACCATGTCCCAACATACATCAGAAATGGTATGAGATCTGACCCACAATTGGAGTCAGCAAGAAATACCTGATTCTTATCTCCCAAATTCAAATCATGTCAGTGATGTACTATGACAAAACAAAAAAATTGCAGCAGGCAAAACCAGCCAAACCAATAGCTGTTTGATCATGGCAACAATTGAAGACTCATGGACAACATGGTCCTTGCCATTTTTAAGCTACAGCTGCATTATTTGTGCATACCAACAAATCATTCAATGCTGAAGAAATAAAGAACATAACTGTGCAGCAGCACAGGGTCTGAGAACAAGACATACATGAGAAGATAAGAGCAGCTGCAGCTCCAATGAAACCGACGAAAGGAGCAACCTCATCTCCACTGACAACAGTTGACATCTTCCAGCCCGCTTTATAAAATGTCCAAGTAGATCAGATTCACTCCCCAAAACCTGCAAGATAAAGTATCTGTTCAGTCTCAGAAAGTTCTGCACAAAGGCATCATGGCAGAAGATTTACCAAAAAACCAATTCAGATGGATAACTAGCAAATCTTCCCACCGAAACTCAACTCTTGAAGCAAGGCTTAAGGAGCACTACATGTAGAAACAAATTCAAGAGGCAGATGGAGAATCGACGGAAAAAAAAGACCAGAGAGTTTAAGAACAGCTCTTCTATCCGTTCTTACCGCTATGAGACCGATTGCAGCAACACAGACGACGAAACAAAATGAGACGAGAAGCAAACAGAAGATGCACAAACAAGACAAAAACCCAAAAATTAGTACCTCTCACAGTAGATGCCAAAATTCTCCATATTCTGAAAGAAACGTGCAGCCCAAGGTCGCCGCAGTAATCTAACCACGACGAGCGCTTCCGCGGCTTGAGGCGAGCAAGACTTTGATGGCGCGAGAGCGAAATCATACCGACAAGACGACATTTCGCGGCTTGAAGCAACCAAGACTTTGGCAGCGAAGGAACGAAAATCATATCGATAGAACGCGCAATTTCGCGGGTTGAAAAAGAAACCAAGACTTCCATGACGCCAGAAAAAAATCATTAGCGAAAAGACGCGAAGAATTCCATTGCACGACAACAAAAATCGCAACGAAAAGACGCGCGATTCTCGCGACTCGCGCGAAGCGAAGAAACCCACATGATGTTCCCGTCTCTCACGCACACGCCTTTGTCCGCACAGGTTGACAACGGATGAATAAATAACGCTTTTCGTCCATCGATTCTCGATGTATTCTTTCGTTCATCCTGACTCACCGTTCATTCAGGATCCCCGTTGACATCCATTTTTCATCCCTATTGCATCATCCCTCTTTCATGTCTTCTTTTCATTCATCATGCTTTCCTGCTGCAAACGCGCAGAGTAAAGATGTCCAGGGGACATTAACAGATGAATAAAACATACTTTCGTCCATGGATTCTCGATGTATCCATTCATTATTCTTCTTCAAATGCCAGCATTCTGCATCCCCCGTTGCGTCCATCCGTTTTTCATCCCTTTTGCATCAACCCTTATGTCATGTCTTTTTTCATTCATCATGCTTCCCTGCTCTGAACATATCAGTGTTGGACTGGTATTGGATTTTAGACATATCAGGCGGGTGCTGGTATCATCCAAATTTTTGAAATTTATATACCAGGCAGGCACTGGTATTGCGCATGATATATGAATTATAAATACCCGGGGGGTATCAACACCAATGAAATTTAAGGATTATTCAACGTGGTATGAATATGTGTATACGTGAATGTTTCATATCATGGACATACTAAGTATCAACTAGGTACATGGTATATGCAATATGTGCACAACAATATGCAATCAAAAACAATAAGCACACTTGGATATGATTTTGCATTTCCACAAACACAAACCTTGAGGGCAAAAAACATACAAGGCCCTTGAAGATGAGGATAGATTGGCTCCACACTTAAGCTCTCCCTTTCCACATACATAAAAAATCCAAAAAAAAAAGAAAGAAAGAAATATTATACCCTCAGAGGTGCTAACAAAATGAAAAACACAAATATATCGACATTTGGCTCAAATGAACCAGTGACATGAACACAATCCAACCTGCTGGTTGAATTGATCAAAAGCTTGGTTTGTTCTTTGTTCAAAATTTGAAATTGAATATTTGGATTCTACCTTCAAGTTTAGTAGTTGTAAGTCGTAACTCATCACATATTAAGCAAACTTCAAGCTTGCTTCAAGAAAAAGATGTTACCTAATCAACATTTTATTTTCAAGCTCGAGATATCCACCATGCTGCCAATATTGAAGTGCCACGCTCTTTAAATGTAGTGCATTCACTTATTGCTTGCTGAAGGAGACCCTAAACTTGCATTTGGAATCCTAAGTATGCAACTTGTAACCACTATTGATATCTAGGATGTAAGCTTGAGATACCCAAGTGTATGAGTATCGATAGTAGTTGGTGCAGCATCCTGACCAGTTGAATGTCAAGATATTGTGGCTGCTACATACTGGGTCAATTGGGTATCAACCATGATATCATCAAAAAGTAAAATATGATTGATAGGGTATTAACATAATCTTATTGATATCCGGATTGATACCCCGATTCAACCGGTACACCAGTCCAACACTGGAACATACCACTGTCAACCGAGCCGAGAAAACGAGGATGACGTCGTCAAGTCACAAACGGATGAAGAGAAATCTCTTTCGTCCATCAGTTCTCGATACATTCTTTTCATTACATGTCTTCGCCGAACGCCTGCATTCTGCATCCACCGTTGGCATCCATTTTTCATCCCTTCTGCATTCCTCTTGGTTTCATGTCTTTTTTCATTCATCATGCTTTCCTGCTGCGAAGAGAAACAATTTGTAAACGAGCGGAGTAAACGAGGACGACGACGGACTTTGCGAGCCACGACTGTCTCTCTCTGCGTCTCACTTCTGTTTCGTGTGTGTGAAGCTTTCTTGCGGGGCTCGCTGTGCGGGAGATCCGTCTACACTTCCGTCTGCGGAGATCGAGCAAAAATGGTGAGACTTTGCGGATCCTTGTGTACTCACACAGCCGATGTGTTCTGGATCTCGCTGATAGTCTTACAAACATTTTGGATCGCAAATTTTGGTATCCAGATTAGGCAGGGTGGCAATGTTTGAAGTAGAGTTTGCAGGTTGCTAAGTTAATGGCAGCGAACAAGTGATCCTTTTTAGCTACTTATTGTTTTCCTGGCTTCTGTTCTCAGTGGCTGTTTTAGTGCAATGTAGTGTTTTTTTTTGTTTCCTCTTAATCGTCATGTTATTATGCCTGGTTTTGGAGTAGGGTTGAGGATGAAGTTCGAGAGCATGAAGGAACTAGAGACTGAGAATGCCTGTGATTTATTCATCGTGAGGTGTTCCTTTTAGGGTGTTGTTTTTAGCACATTTAGTAGCCCTGGAATATATGTTCTTCGTTCTGTTTTCGATGCGATGTTGACCTTTTTGGGCTGGTTTTGTGCTGCAGCCTCTCCGCCTCGAGATCAAGGTATGCTGCATCAGCTGGGTCCCTGTTCTTACTAAACTATCCTATAGTGCTCTCTCACTTGCGATGCTTCTTTCCGTATCTGAAGCTCTCGATTATTGTCTCTTGTGTATACCATTTGTCCCGTTTGTTTTCGTGGTGTCTTCGCTTTTAACCCGTTTTACTACATTGAACAGCGCAAGCTTGCCCAACGATCTGATAGGGTGAAATGTGTGGATCTGCATCCAACCGAGCCATGGTAAGAGTGAGATCTCTTGCTATGGGGTAAAGTGAGGCTAGAAATGGCACTTTAGGGCTTTCTTGCTTAGCATAGCAAAAGCTCATTTGTGTTAGCAATGACTCCAGATATCAGCAAAGAGAGTAGTTTTTAGGTCTAATTGTTTGGTAGTGATGCTTACAGTTTGAAAGCACCTCAAGATTGTTCATGATGCACATTCAACACCACTAAAATGATAAGAATGAACTCTGCACTAATTCTTCCTCAATCTTTCGCACAGGATACTGTCTACACTGTACACAGGTTCTGTCTGCATCTGGAACCATCAAAACCAGGTATCTATCCCTCAGAGACATCAGCACATGCATCTCTGGTAACAAGGAAATTAGCTGCATTGCAGTGACCATCATGGTCTTGAGGGAATTTAAGAATGAAGGAGCATAGCTACTGACGCAAGAAAGAAATCATTCATAGGTCTTTGTTTTTGAGATGTGTCAACTAGGTTGTTATGTGTTTTCTTCCTTCAAATTCTGAAATCTGCCATTTATCGTCAACTACTAAGTCATATAGCACATCAGGTACAGAATAGTCAGCAGCAGAAATGGTGGAACTTTAGTGTTCCATATGTATAGGATCTCAGGATATGGTTTCCACCATGAAATAGAGTGTTGATTACCAGGCCTTCCATTTTGCCTTTATTGTAATAAGAAGGCTGGTCATGCCCATGCTGGTCAGGTATTGCCCTTATATACATTGAGATTCACATCAACCTTTGATTCATAATGCTTTGGAGAATGGATTTGGGTCTATAAGTGAATTTTACCAGTATTGTCATGTTGTCTGCATGCACTAATTCTTTTTGCACTGTGACTTCTGTTCTAAGAAGTTTTCTTTTTCTTTGTGTCCAGACCCTTGTGAAGTCTTTCGAGGTCACAGAATTGCCAGGTAAGTTTTCCATGCCATCTTTGTCCTTGTCCAAGTAGCTATGTGGTATTAAAGTCAGCTACACTCTTTGTAGTTTTGTTTGTTCTTGAAAGATCTTGCTTTTAAAGTTCTCTGTGTTGGTCCTTTTTATGTATTTTTTGTTGGGGTCATCTCCTCCTCTCTTCTTTCTTTTTTGAGTCAGCCAGGTCCATGGTTGAGTATTCCCTCTCATACTAGTCTTGGGACATAAACCCAGTATGATGGTTATTGCATGGCATTTCCCTCCACCTACTGCCAAGAGCTGAAGTCAGTGCAGATGTTTATGGTGGCTGGTGACTACCATGCATGTTGCTGTTAAAGGTCTCTGAACATGTGTTATTATTGCTGTTGTTCAAATTGTGCTCTATCTTTTCTCTGCTACTTATGGTTGGGTCTCCTATTCTGTTCAGTGATATTCTTGGATCTGAAATGATTATAACCCTGTTATCATGTCATCTCTCGATTTTGTTTAGGTTGACTTAAATTTATAAGTGTAGAGAACTTCTCCATGCTTATTAAGAATTTTGTTTGCACATAATGGTTTTGGTATACTTTCAGTTGGATGTTTTGACCTGGGTTCGGAAGCAGCAAGCTGATAGTTCTGCATGAACATTCAGAGTCCAGAGTGGAAGCCTGTAATTCAGATGACATATGGTGAAAGAATTTCTTGGACTAACTTTTGCTGCCTGTACAATTTTCAGTGCGATCAGCAAAATTCATATCTCGCAAGCAGTGGATCGTGGCTGGTTCAGATGATATGTTTATTCGCGTATACAATTACAACACCATGGATAAAGTAAAGCAGTTTGAGGCTCACACTGACTACATCCGCTGTGTAGCAGTTCATCCCACACTTCCATATGTGCTTTCATCATCTGATGACATGCTCATAAAGCTCTGGGATTGGGACAAAGGCTGGACTTGTACTCAAATCTTTGAGGGCCACTCTCACTATGTCATGCAAGTGACTTTCAACCCAAAGGATAATAACACATTTGCCAGTGCTTCACTGGACCGAACTATCAAGGTACTGCTTCTGCTTCATGGCTGTGCCTGGTCCAGTGCATGTAATCTTAGGGTGATCACAAGGCAGTATAGAGAGTACCTATAGACTGCTGTTCTTTTAGTATTTGATATTAGTGCAAGAATCCTCCATGTCCATTACTGACTAACGTATGAGTTGGAATATGTGGTACAGATCTGGAACTTGGGCTCACCAGAACCCAACTTCACTCTAGAAGCTCATCAGAAAGGAGTGAATTGTGTGGAGTACTTCAATGGTGGTGACAGACCACACCTAATCACTGGATCAGATGACCAAACAGCCAAGGTTTGTAATGCAAAGCCTACTTGGAGCAGACAAATGTGATAAAGGGATCTTGTGGGTTAAATCTATTGTGCCATTTATCTTGGAGTTCTGAGACCTATCTCCTTGTGTATTGGTTGGTGGTGGACAGGTATGGGACTACCAGACTAAGAGCTGTGTGCAGACACTTGAAGGTCATACACACAATGTTTCAGCTGTTTGTTTCCACCCAGAACTCCCTATTATTCTGACAGGATCAGAAGATGGGTCAGTTCGCATTTGGCATGCTACAACATACAGGTGAGACCTGGACCTGGTCTTCACAATCCAGTTTCTGGTTTCTTGGATGGTTTAGTCAATTTCTTATTTTCAGGATTGCTTTCTCCATCTGTCCTGAGGTGAGTTTTTTAGTTGAATCAAAACAGTGCACATGTTGTACATGTAAGCATGAACCCTGCCCCTGCTGGTTTAAATTGTTCAGGAGATTGTTGATGTGTACTAATTTTTTGAGTACTGGTGTAGGCTGGAGAATACATTGAACTATGGTCTTGAACGAGTTTGGACCATTGGTTACATTAAGGGCTCAAACAGGCAAGTTCACCTCATTTTAACTGTAACTTGCTTGTGCATCCAGTTTGTGCATGTCTTCACAAAGCTCTTTCTTGAGTTACACTTGGAGTTGTACAGGGGGATTGGTGCAATGTTCTGACATTGCCAACTACATGTATGTGCGCAGAGTTGCAATTGGATATGATGAAGGGACCATCATGATCAAGATTGGAAGGGAAGAGCCTGTTGCAAGTATGGATGGCAGTGGGAAGATTATCTGGGCAAAGCACAATGAAATTCAGACTGTGAATGTTAAGGCAGTGGCTGCTGATTCTGCGGTACTATATTTGGATATTGATACCTGGTCTGTATTCAACAAATGTCAGTGCAGGTATTGGATAAATATGGGCTCAAATTTTTGATTCCCTGTCTTTATTCTAATGATCTACATTGTGACCCACAGGTGACTGATGGGGAACGGTTGCAACTGGCTGTGAAAGATCTTGGAAGTTGTGATCTCTATCCTCAGGTCATGCTCCCTTACACTTTGCTATCTTTGTTGATACTTTCAAAAGCAGACCATATCCAGAAAATATGAGCATATCCTGAGATGCAAGATGGTTTGGGATGCAGAGCTTGAAGCATAATCCAAATGGCAGATTTGTTGTTGTGTGTGGAGATGGAGAGTACATCATCTACACTGCACTTGCATGGAGAAATCGTTCATTTGGCTCTGCTCTTGAATTTGCTTGGTCAACTGATGGTGAATATGCAGTTCGAGAGAGTACATCAAAAATTAAAATCTTCAACAAGACCTTTCAGGTAGGACTGGACACCTGTAATCATGTATTAGCATCAGTGAGCCTTTGAATACTCATGATCAGTTCTTCTAGTTGGTTGTGCATTTTGGTTTCTCAGAATGGATTGTTGTTGATTACTGCAGGTGGAGAGAGCTATTATCTTTTCCAGGTTGATTTATTGTATGTCCTGAGGGTTTTATCATCTTCTGTGCAGGAAAGGAAAAGCATCCGACCAAATATTTCAGCTGATGGTATTTATGGTGGAGCTTTGTTAGCAGTTCGATCCAGTGAATGTGTCTGTTTTTACGACTGGGTGGAGTGCCGTCTTGTCCGGAGAATTGATGTTGTTGCCAAGGTAGAGGATTCAGATGCACTTCTTTGTGACTCTCCCTGCACTCTATAACCTCTATATATAATATAGCAGTATTAAATACTAAGGGCTTATATGTGTCAGCTTATGGTCTGTATTCAGTCCCACATGGTTCATTTTGATGCGATCTGTGCAGTTGCTCATCTAAACTTTGGGGTGCGTGCATCTATGGTTGCAGAACATTTACTGGTCAGATAGTGGAGATTTGGTCGCCATTTCCAGTGACAATTCATTCTACATCCTGAAGTACAAAGTGAGGAGACCATATTCTCAATGTAGTTACTCTTTGTTTTACTAGAATTCTGGTAATGGTTAATCAAGATAGGGTACTTGTTGGTTTCCTCCAAGGGAAGTAGATGAGCTCATGCTTCTGTGTGTTCTTCTGGCATGGGTTCAATTGACATGTGCATTGTGGTTTACAGAGGGAGATGGTTGCAGCATATTTGGAGAATGGCAAGCCAGAAGATGAGCAAGGTGTGGAGGATGCCTTTGAACTTCTGCATGAAATCTCAGAGCATGTCCGTACTGGTGTGTGGGTTGGTGACTGCTTCATTTACAACAACTCATCTTGGCGCCTCAATTACTGTGTTGGTGGGGAGGTATGTATGCAGACATTTCGAGAAATTTTGTAGAAAATGGGCAAAAATGAGCCTAGAGAAAGGTTGGATGTTCTTCTCAAGCTTGATGATTATTCTGCTACTTATTTTGTGAACCTAATAGGGAGTGAGCATTTGCCTTGTACATCTACAGGCATGCTAATGTTGCTGTATTGAATTTTCATCTTTGGACACAATTTTTTGTTTCTTCAAGCCCCTTAGCCAATCACCAAATGTTGGTACTCTCCAAGTTTTTTCTTTTCAAGATAGCTACATTGTTCCTCAATCTCAATCCATGGACACATGGGTGGAGCTAAACAGTCTAATCTCTTTATGAAAGTTGCTCTAATATAAAAAGTGGATGTAATGTATTTTTCCTGTGTAGGTGACCACCATGTTCCACTTGGATCGTCCAATGTATCTGCTTGGGTACCTGGCAAATCAAAGTCGTGTATACCTGATTGACAAGGAGTTCAAGTAAGCTACATCTGTAATTTTATGGAGTTTGGCATGGTTGCTCACATCGTTCCAGGGAACATCATAGTGCTCTGCCTGAAGAACTGTCATCTTGTAGGAGTTCTTGGATTAACTTGGTTCTGGGGATGTACTTTGCACACGTATTATCAGTGAGAGCTGTGTGTGCCTCTAGAATGTATGAAAATGTGTGGTGATACAATTTCATAAGCATGTATTGTTATCTATCTGTATCTCTACTCTAATATCAACTCAGAAAGTGATTTGGAGCTGCATGATTATGGCTGGTGTCTGCAGTGTAATGAGCTATACACTGCTGCTGAGCTTGATTGAGTACAAGACTCTTGTGTTGCGAGGGGATTTCCAGAGGGCACAGGAAGTTTTGCCTACAATTCCAACAGAACATCTGAACAGGTATGACATTTTGGCCAATCTTTATGGGACTGGGAATGAGATTCTTTCCCTCATATGAAGTTTCTGACTTCGGTGCTGATTGCAGTGTCGCACGGTTCTTAGAGTCAAGAGGAATGCTGGAGGATGCTCTTGAGATTGCCACAGATCCAGACTACAAGTTTGACCTTGCTGTACAGCTTGGCAGGCTTGAAATTGCAAAGGTATCATTACTATCTTTTCAAGCATTTTGGTTTGGCATGAATGCTTGTTGCAACTGGAGCTAAAAAAGCAATGCAGTGGATGCTATCACAAATCATTGCTCTCAGTTTACATGGACTTATAGACAGTGCTTGCAGATAGCAAAGACAATCAACTGCATACACCAAGTTGTCTGTTATCTTGCATTAGTTGTCTTGGGACTCTACTGACATAGGTGGGGCTATGTGCAGGCTATTGCTGAAGAAGCCCAGAGTCAATCCAAATGGAAGCAACTAGGAGAACTTGCTATGTCTGCTGGCAAGGTACTTTTCAGAATTTGTCCAGTTGTTAAACAAGTCAGTGTGAACTTAGTTAGGCTCCTGTCAATTTTTATTCCAATGCATTGTTGTCCCAATGAAGAAAGGCACTTCTTAATGGTTGCGTATTAGAACAGAAGAGTAGTTTCGTTTCTGTTAGTTCCTTATGCAAACTTTATAGTTGCCTGTTCTGCTTTTGTAACATGTATCCACCTTAGGTTTTCTTTTATTGGCGAGACCCAGATTTATTGTCACTATTACCATAAGCCTCTAGAGCTTGATCTGTTAGTAGTTTCTTACAGATTTCCAATTGATGCCTTGTCTATACCCTGAACTTGAAACTTGCAAAACCTTCTCACATGATGCTGTGGCCATGAGGCACAGTTGGATGTTGCAGAAGAGTGCCTAAGACATGCAGTGGATCTGAGTGGTTTACTACTACTACATTCAGCACTCGGAGATGTTGAAGGAATGCAGAAACTTGCCACTTTGGCCAGAGAGCATGGGAAGAACAATGTGGCGTTCCTTTCTCTTTTCCTGCTAGGGAAAGTAGAAGAATGTATACAACTCTTGGTTGACAGGTATTGTAAACAGCATTCTATGTTCTGACCTGGCTGTGCTTTGTACATTCAATGTCCTGCAAGTTCATAGACAGGAGACATTGCATATGTCAAGTTTTATGTTAACTTGAATTGTCATCTGTTGCAGCAACCGAATACCAGAGGCTGCATTTATGGCAAGGACCTACTTGCCAAGTGAGGTTTCAAATATTGTTGCTCTGTGGCGTGACGACTTGAAAAAGGTGATTTACCTGACCCTGAGTCCTCTCCAACATTTGGAAAATAGGGGAGATGAGTTCTTAATGAGTGTGTTGTACTATTTGCAGATCAATCAAACAGCTGCAGAGTCCTTGGCAGATCCACAGGAGTACCCGAACTTGTTCCCAGATTGGCAATCAGCATTGGAAACAGAAGCTAAACTGAAAGAGTCAAGGTGAGAATAATTTGATACAGCATATCTGCAGACAAGCTCCAGAGGTTTTCCATAGTTCACTCCAGTCAGTCTGTTTGAGTACTGGGCCTCAGTATTTTGTATGTTCTCCAACATCTGATCTAAATTCTCCTACCTTTTCTGTTGTATTTCTTTCTATGGGAACTCTCAAGTGATACATGGCATTTGCATGGTATGACAGGGGCATCTTCCCTCCTTCAAAGTTCTACTTAAACTACATAAGTGGTGACACTGGGGATTTGGTCGAAGAAATTGAGAGACTGCACATCAAAGGAGATGGTCCTCTGGAAAATGGCCATGCTGTGCCTGAGGTTGGCCTTTCTATCTGTTTCATAACATCAGGCAACTTCCTTATGTGGTGCATGTTCCTGCTTCATTGCATGTTTCAACTCATAGACTGGCTATTGGTAACTTTTTGCAAACATGTCTATGGCCAGCTTCCTTGTGATTCTCACACCTTACATCTGTGCATTCAGGATGGGGAATACTTGGAAGGAGATGTTCCAGAGGGTGAAGCACCTGAGGAGGTTGAAGGCACAGAAGTGGAGTATGTGGAGGAGGTGGAAGAAAATGGAACTGCTGCAGAGAACGAAGAATGGGGTGGGGAAGACACAGAGGGAGCTCTTTGAAACCTGCATTCTTTTTATCTGGTCCCGAGTCCCTGTGCAACACATCAGTGGTTCCTAACATAGTAAACAAAGTTTGTAGCGCTTTGGTTTCATTGATCATGCAGTATGTCCTGTACTTGAGAATCTCTACTAGAGTGACAGACCTCAAAAAATCATATATTTTTACACAGTTTCATAGGCATTTGTTGTGGGGATCAGAAGCCACGAGAATGTCAGCACAGGATGTTGAGTACAAAAATGGGGGCCTTCAGACTCTCACTTCAACAGGGGCCCATCTGGTGTACAATGGTACTACTACATTTCAAACTGCTTAGCATGGAGAAAGATTCACTACTCATCCATCGTCAGTTCCAGACCACCATATTCCAGGTTTTGACCTATCCAGCCTTCGGTGGTTGAATGCATTCAAAGGAAAACCACATTATGTTTTATTCTCCTCAAATGTTTCCAGTTCATCCAGATTTTCTAGATTTAAGTGACAAGAATCTTTGCCAAGAAGATACACTGACAAATCTGGATCTTTATGTCCTGACTAACCTATTTCAGCCTTTGTGCCACAATGGTTTACTCTCCCCAACATAGGGCACCTCATTGCTTGTAGTTGTGGGTTGCAATTCACTCATTAGCAGTGCTAGATATAGTAGTTGTTATTAGTGATTCCAAAGTTTTTGAGAGAACCTATGGTGTCCAAGTTTCATGGTAAAGGATGGATGGGGTAAAGGTTGTTATTCATTTTGATGGCAGTTAAATAAGTGTAAGACACCATTGAAATTAGAGACAAATTTGGTTGTCCTTGGTCATTTTGTTTTACTTCATTCCATCCCTTCTATTCTATGATGAACAGTGCGACTTCATGCGATGTGGCTTCTGTCATTGAAGAACCAATATCTGTAAGTCTAAACCCTAAATCCTAGACCTTAAACCCTAAACTTTCATGATACTAATACCAATTTTCCTCTCAAAACAGTGGATGGCCCGAACCAAGATATCTGATTTTTCTTAGGACAGTGCCAGAAGGCCCAAGTCTCTTGGCATGGAGATTGTTAATGAAGCAGAAGTGTTTTCTCAGGGAACCAATTCTTCAATTTGTGTTTGCCTCTGTAAGCTCATTACAAATTTGCCATGCTTATCTCTCTTGGTTTTTTATTCCAATGTTAGTACTCACGAGATTGAAAAAGAAACTTTGGCATGTTTAAATCAACAATGTCACTGAACTCCATACTTATTCAATCTCTGAGATCTCACCCTTTATATGCCCAGAGCACCGCCTCTACTCAAGAACCTATGAATTGTAGTCTTGGGGACCTACCACTGCACAATTATTTTTGTGATTTAGAAAAGCTGAAATTTTGAAGTTTTGTTTTTCTCAAAGATCAAAGCTTTGTGAAGGAAAGTGAAGGAGTGTTTGAAATGTTGTGGAATATTCTATTTTCGAAATGGAATCATGGATATAAATTCATTATTCAACAGATACTTGCTGAAGCCACCACTGTACTACAGTATTCCAATGTGTCAATACTCTTCCCTTTTCAAGCTTTGTAGGCTTTCAAAATGAAAATGAACAAATGTTTCATGAACATCATAATTCAGTTTTTCAACACAGCTACAAAGATAAATGACCAATGCAAAACATGTAATATATTGAGACAACTATATGTATTTTTAATAACAAGTTAAGTTTCAATTTTTCTAATGCATGTGTTTCTCTCCAAATCATAATCCTAAATCCTATACCCATAATTGCATCCATTTGAAAAACCTTAAACCTTATACACAATGACCATCATGAGTTGAGAAAAATAAATTGAACCATACCTGAAGGTTTTGGAACATTTTTTAAGAAATTCAATACAATGGGGTAAAGCTGATGACCAAAAGATGGAGTTACAAATACAATGGGGAAAGTTGATGTCCAACAATTGGTATCTCCCTTTTATGTTATGCCCAATGTGGTAATGAACACATTAAGACATGCAATGTTTTGGCACATACATTGTTTGTGCAATTATTTTTCATGTGCAATTAAGTTTCAGCTTGAAAAAGGTATCTATCATTTTTGGGGTGACCAAGTAGTTGGGACATAAAGGTAGATCTCATCAATAGAAAAGAAAGAACTACTTGGTGAATTTTTGAACTTTTTGACTACTATTGAACCATGTTTTTGAGGGGATGTTGAGTAGTCATGAAGTAAAAGTTTCAATTGATATCTTGGTGCATACCATCGGCAAAATATTGACAACACATTTTGTGAGAGAGCAATTGAAAGATATTAATGTCATGGACATTTTGGTCATGATGTTAGTTCAATGATTGGGTGAAATTTATTAGTGTGGTTGAAAAGCAAAATTGTAGGATACACCACAAAGTAATGTTTGGCTTATGAGGTTGAATTACATTGACTCATTTCAAGTTCATGGAAAACTATTTATCTATATGTATGAGTTGTAGAAGAGTTTTTGACCATGGTTGTTGTGTAGTAGATTTGTGGTAACCCATTTGTTGAATATGTGGGCAAAGGATTTGCATGATTAGTTTGCCAAATAAGCATATGGGAATACTTGGGGATTTTTGTTTGTGAGAGAGTTCTGTAAATCCCACTTTTTTTCTTTGCATGGGTGTTGCAAAACAAGTGGTTGTGCATCTAAGTCTTTAAGTTTTGTTTGGTGGTTCTAATATGGCATAGTATGTTATATATATGTGATGAAAGATTTTTGGTTAATGGGTTGATGTGAGTGGCTTTAGAAATTGTGTAAATGGGAAATGAATGCATACTAATGTTGAGCCTGGAACTAAAAGTGATTGAGGATTTAACCAAACCTTGGTTTAACCTTCAAATTATTCTTTCCAATCTTCTCATTTAGGGTTAGGGTTTACAACAAAACACTTTAGTTTGAAGGCAATGGAATGAAATGTTTGAGCATATTTGTTTGTTGCCTTACTTTCCTCTTAATGCAAAATTGACAATGGAAGAGGTTTTAATTGCAACCTCAAAATGGGAAACTTGGAAGTTTGTTGTTGTGGTGGGCTCATCAATGCAAGATGCCTTTTGGAGATGAAGGTTTTTTGCATCTAATAAATGGCGACAATGAACATCTCAAAAAAGGTAAGCTTCTTGTTCTCTTCTATTTAAATGTTGAATTACACCATTAATTTCTTGTTTTGTTTTGTGTTTCATGCAAAAATAGTAAAGAGTGTTTCTCGAATTGACACTTGTGAACAAAAGAGTTAAAATCTTTTTTTTTGGTAGTTGTTGAATTTGGCCTATGATTTAAGCTTTAAGGTAGTACTTGTTGATTGTTAACAATTAACTATCAATGTTCAAACACTAAAAGTTTTAATTTAAAAAGTTTAGGTCCTTTTCATTTTCATTGCCTCTAACCTCTCACCAAGTTTTATAGCTTTGCAAGTGTCTTTTTGCTTGTCCAAGTGTACTAGGTTGTAAGTTGAACTTATCATTTTTTGTTTTCATGCATTCTCACTTGTTGGTCACCTATCACCTTTCTATTATCACTTATCACGCTCTAAGTTGAGAGAGATGACATGTGTGCAAGTTCTATGTTTGAAGTTCACCAATCCATTACTTATTTGTGTATCACTTTGTGCAAGACTTTTTTTTTGTTGTGATTGCCTTTCACCCATTTAATTTACAGATAGAAAAATAAGGCCTATCTTATGGGTTATGTTCATAGTTCATTGCATTGGATAGTCTCTCACATTTCAAGGTTCTTGAAACATGCCTTTGTCATTAAACTTTTGAAATTTCAATTCATGGGTGATCCTACAAGTCCCAACAAAAACAACCATGTTGCTGTTGGTTTTAATCACATTGTTCCTTCACTAACCAATGCAAGGTGTGTTAATAGTAGTTCCATTAAGAACATATAACCAATGCAAGGTGTGCTATTAGTAGTTCCATTGAGAACATATAGCCAATGCAAGGTGTGCTAGTAGTAGCTCCATTGAAAACATATAGCCAATGAACATCGATGGAAAACAACCGTTAGGGGTAGGAGTTAAAGTTGTGAACTGAAGGGGATTATATTTCAAAGTTAAACATGGAAGCACTCAACAAGCAAGGTGCTACTTATAAACCCCAAAACTGAAACTCATGTATATGTTTTTTTTTAAGGTGAACAATAACCAACCTATAGATTGTGAAAAAACCTAGATCACAAAATGCATAATCTACCTTAGTGCAATGATTGGGCCAAAATTTTGGCTTGGTGCATTGGAAGCAAAGGTCTCATTGTTTATCCAAGGCAAATGGGACAATTGACATGAAGAAACACATAGAGGTGGAGCACAACACTTAATTTCAAAGTATGAAGAAGTTGCAAATTGGTTTAGTTTACAACTTAAATGCCTACCATCCACTAAAAGGTAGCATGTGACCCCCCATGAAATCTTTGGGGATTTTTCATCTACAAACCCATTAAAAAAATACAATGGAATTCAAAAGGCATTTTAAAAGGATGTCGTACTATTTGTGATCAAGGGATTCTTACCATTGTGCATTGTTGAATTGATCAAGTTGCACAAGTTGACATATATAAGCATGTAACAACTTTCAATTCTATGGTTTCATGCAATATTTTGGGCATGTTTGGACATGTTTGAGCCATTTTATGGATCTGGTTTCGGACATGCATTATCAAAAGTCTATCAATATGTTATTATAGATAAGAAAATCAAAGTCATGGGGTTCAATATACTTCCATAAAAACAACTCAACTTAATGTCCAAAAAATTGGGCAAGGAGAAGTAAGCATGGGAAAAACCATGTTTTAATTTTAAATTAAGATCGAAAAAGTTCAATACACCCATGAAAAAAAGAAAAAAAAAAATTAGCTATGATTGGCTTGTGATTTTCATTTCTAGGTCCAAGCATGATTGGGGCACCCCCTTTGAAACATAAGGACTCACTCCTAGGACTCCCAAATTTACCTTTTTCTTCACTTTTCCCATGACATGTCTTACATTTCACCTTTTTTTCTCATGTAAAATGAAGTAATTTTATTCCAAATTTTGTGTAGCTTCTAAAGTATTTATTGTTTTCACTTATGAAAGTGAAAATAGTAAAATTTATCCAATGTAGACCATGTTCTATCAATGGCCCAAAATTCCTTGAAATTGTTTACATTGCAATAGGGCATTTGGTTCTTGTTACATTCATACATTTTATGCACATTAACAATAAGGTGTTTGTGGTAAAAATCTTGGGCCAAAAAAAGTTGTTTAGAGATTCCTTATGAGTCCTTGAACTTTTTTTTCTCACGCAACAAAGTTTTGGATTTTTTTCAAAGACTTGGTAGGAATCCTTAAACTTGTTCAAATTTGACATTGTATGCATATAATAATACCTTTGTAATGTATCTATCTATGAATAAAATCAAACTTTCAATGTGAATGTGTCATTAAGTTTCAACAATACGTTTTAATGAAGGGGTTTAATGAATATAAAATGAAATGGTCCTTTTGAGTACCTCAACCATACTTTTACCCTTTTCCCATGTCAATTGGCCATGCATATTTTGTGGAAGCAAACTCAAGTGGTGAATTTGCAATGTGTAAAAAGATTTTTGTTCATGCAACTTTCAACAAATTTGTCCAAGGTTTGTTTCACTTGGTTTCCATAAAATGTAAACAATGTTGAATGTTTCAATCATTAATTTTTGTTTTCTAGATCCTTCAAATTGTTGTTTGCTCCTTTTACTTCCATCATAAAATTTTAATACCTCCTCCAACAATGCGTAGGTGATGTTAATCAATGTCTTTTGTCAAAATTTCCCCTTTTCTAGATGTTATTATTCTTGTAGTTTTTCATCTAGGTTTTCAAGCATTTGAAGTAATATTTGTCTAGTTGTGATATGCAACATGTTTGTAGGTAATTAATGAGTTACTATTATTCCCTTTACTAGTGAAGTTTTATAACTTCATATGCGTAATGTTGATGAGCTTCAACTGCAAGGTGGGTATGTGGATAGTGAAGATATATTTCACACCATGTAGACAAACCTTGACAATTTGAGACAACTTGTAACAAGAGAGGTTAATAGATTTCAATAATTCCTATCAATGTAGATATTGCAAATATGCATAATTGACTTCATGATGTATATATAGCATAAGTTTTTGACAATTGAAATTTTGACAAGACAAGTTTTTGACATTCTAGTTAGTCAAATTGAAACTAAAAGATTTTTTTTCTATTACTAGGTTATTGATTACATTTCAAAGATGTCATCTCCAATCTAACCATCTAGATTGAATTGTATTTGTTAATAAAGATTGGCCCTTTGATCCACACATTGGGTGCTTAGAGACATTTAGTTTTGCAAGTGTTTGTGAAGTAGAATCTATATGGATTAAAAACCTACACATTTAAGTTTGAGGATGAGGTGGAACATAAAGAATTACCAAAGGTCTATGATAGACCTTAATGTTGAGTTTTGTGATGAACCTATTGTTTGTGGGGTTCGATGTTTTGCATGAATCTGTGTGTTGTGTGATTTTTTTTATAATATGCAAGGGTCCAAACGACATATAACAAGCCAATGTGTTTACTTTGCATTTAGGACTATTGTCTTTTTTGGGGTCCTTTTTTCCCAAAAACATGTTTTCCTAACGAAGAATTTTCAAATGAAATGTTTTGAAACTTTTTATATATTGTATTTGTAGTTGCCCCAATATGCCATATGTTTTTTTACAATCAAATTTGGAGAAATACGGATTTTTGAAAGTATATAGATTTTGTGTTTCATTTTGAAAATTTGTGGTAATTTGAAATCATACCAAAACATGTTAACACTTTCAAGTTTAATCTTTTATACTATAAGCTCCAAGTTTTTATTAAACAACACATACATTGCATCACATTTACATGTCAAAAAGGACTCATGAACTTTTTTTAAACCTTAATTTTTGATAAACACAAAATCAAAAAAATATGAAAATTTTAGTGTTTTTTAGATGTGTCTAATGATGCCCTATTATTGTAAAAAAGTTTGAGAATGAAATAAATTATATTATAAAAATTAAGGGGCCCTTTATTAAAGTAGTGTCATTGAATGAAGTTGTTAAACATCATTTATTCAAACCAAACTTTGATATTGGAATTTTGTTTGATTCATTTTAGATTTTTCAATATCCATAT
>Ga0116231_10001798_pt1 | contig 44613 bp, 53 predicted proteins | sample S1TSphgellanicum_2_FD_89695 | JGI IMG/M metagenome (GOLD analysis project Ga0116231, IMG submission 89695) | Host-associated microbial communities from peat moss isolated from Minnesota, USA - S1T2_Fd - Sphagnum magellanicum MG | ecosystem: Host-associated > Plants > Peat moss > Unclassified... | reverse complement strand
TTGTTTCAGTGCCAGGGGGGCCCCTAACAAAGAAGCAGTAAAAAAGAAACAGTGACCCCCCCCCCCCCCCCCCTTTTCCCAAGTAAAAAGCAAGATGATGATGACATATACCAAAAGTGAAAGCAATCTTTAGGCTAGTTTGTAGGAGAATCATACTAGCCATCCATAAATGTTGCAACAACAACAAAGGAAATAATAAAGCAGTGATAAGGAAAATAATGAGAAGACCAGCGGAGCTTTGCTTTTCGGCCCCTCCATCAAATCACAGGGCGAAATTCAGGTGATCTAATTTTGGCTTTTTCTTAGGATTTCATTTAACAAAAAGAGAAGTGGCTAAGCTATCAATGCTATGTAGATAAATTTCAACTCACACAAAAAAACAAGAGTGAGATCAACTTGTGTAAAATCCATTTCTTGGAGTGCATGCATTTCTTCAACCTCCCAAACCCAATATAATGTCTTAGGGCTTTTCAAAAGCTTGCTTATTACATTGCCATAGCTTTGGTGAGTAGCAGAAGTGCAGTACTTATTCTATCCATAAAAGTTTTACCCCCAAAAAAATTCTAGTTGCAATCACATTACAAAGCATATTCTTCTCTTGGCCCTCCAAAGCACCTCACAAACTCATTATATCCATAAAAGTTTGACATATTTTTCTTTTGGTTAATTCTTTTTGCCACGGCCATAGAAACACATTTGCACTTTGCACACCACTCATGAGCATATAGTACGAGGTTGTAAAATGAACTATGCATTGCAACAATAAGTGTTTTTTTTAAACAAAACATGAGAATGTATAGGTGAATCTTGGATAACTAGGTTTAATGCATTTTTATCATATATGCATAACTAGAAAAAATAATTTCAAGAATATAATTTTAAAAGTTGCAACTTCAACGAATTTTTTTAAAAACTCAAAACTGGCGAAAAACCCAATCTTAGAATGTTCTCACTTAAAAGTCTGAAATTAACCTTGCCTTGAACCTGAAACCAACAGGCATCATAAAGCCTCAAATTGTCAACCCAAGGAATCAATCGTCTGAAAAAAATAGACTTGGCCCTGAAACTAACTAACGGGTTCTAATTTTTTTAATATATCTTAAAACTGCATCAAACAGTTCCTCTAAAAACCCTTGACCTGGCCAACACTGGTTGGATGGGCACTACACTTACACATTAGTGTATGGGTCGCAAATTATGTCATTTTCTTGATAACATTATATAACATCGGCCATGGTGATGACCATAGACTTGTAAGAGATGGCCAAAATATGTCTGTTGAACATGAATCTTCTTTTCAAATTGTTAAATCCACGAGCTCAGACTTTAACGTCATGGAAAGGTCTTGCCCTAGTCCATTATGTTTGGTGTGTCAACTAGCTCACGGCACGTAATTAGCTCTCCCGAGTCCTGATGCCTTACCCAAAATGAAGGACAGGGGCTTTGACAACTCCATAGTACGCAACGTTCCATATGGAGCCACCCAATTAATGATAACAACAAAATAGCTTCTCTATATTGACCACCATTGCTTCTCAATTACAATTTGCCATGTGAAAGACCATGAAACACTTCAAAAGCAATACTAATCCTCCAATTGAGGAATGTGTGGAGTAAAGCCCAAAGACCGGGGCATTACTTAAATAAGGGTGAGCAAGATAAGAGCTGAGCACAAGCCCAATCCCAATTTGGATAATTCTCTCACTCACGGGCTTTACATGGTGTAAAAGTTGATGCAACCTCATGAAAAGTGAAGGAGTGGGGGCTTTCCATCTTTCTTAAAGCCCATCTTGAAAACAGAATACCCACTTGTGGGGTGGAGTAATGCACACTACCTATAATGTGTCCTCCAGTTACACTACCAAAATTCTACAAGGCTTTTTACATTTTCTACTAGGTAGTACTTTCACAATGTATGTGCTTTAAAAGAACATCAATTAAATGACAATTTGAGCCCAAAGATTGACTACTTCAACAATGCCTATCATCCAATGGATAAGATTGTGTCATTTAAAGTGTTTTTTTTTTCCCATCCTTTTTTTATTTTGCAGTAGCAGCAAACTTTTTTTTTGAAAAACCACATTTTACACTATAAATCCAGTGATGGTAATTGTATAGGTACCTAGAGGCCTGTGCCTGGTATCAACACTGGTAGCAAGGACCCGAACTGCCTGGTATGAGTTGAGGCAATACCAGCCTTAGAGGTACCAGGCTCGTAGGGACTTGAGGTATTTACCAACTTTGTACCAGTTTTATACCAGTCTCAATACTAGGTATATACCTGCCATTATACTAGCGGAAAAATAGTCTGGGACCCAATACCAGCACCAGACTGGTATGAATTTTTTTTTAAGTACCCAATACCAGTACCACTCTGGTATGGGGAAAAAAAAAAAAAAAAAACACCTTAAACCAGGACCACCTGGTATGTTCAAAAGTCATACCACACCAACATTGGTAAAAGCACGTTGCCCCAAGTTTTTTTTCTCCCCAAAAATTTCAAAAATTAGCAAAGATTTGCCAAGAAAAAAAGAAAAAAGAAAATCACTGAGGCTAAGCATTGAGTTCTCCAAAGTTGCTACTCACCTTTGGCCAAAAATAACGCCATGTAGGCAGCCACCTCATTCTTGGGCTCACAACCCGAGTGCAAAGAAATCCCAATCAGCCCTATGTTAGGCTCACTACCAATAGAAACGCTCCTTTTTTCGAGTTCTGCTAGTTCTTGGGGACCATAGTGTAAAGTGGGCCTTTAAAAAGGCTTAGCAAAAAAATCATCTGCTGCTAGGTACCTACATATTGGCTTCCAAGAAACTTAACTGAGTAGGCCCTACGACAAAAGTGCAACCAAAGCTTAGCCACCAGCTCGACAACAAAGATGAACGGACGGCCGCGATCGCGAATCGGTATGAAACTCGGCTGGATACGAAACGCGTGGCAAATTATGAGAGGCTAGAGATTCCCCCCGACCCCGCCGCCCCAAACCCTCAACCGACGGCTCTCTTGCGAAGAAGAAGAACGGGAAGGTCGTAGTAGTTAGCGTGCGCCAGAGAGCTTTGCGCCCTGCTGCGACCTTCCGCGCCTCCTATTTATAACTCTTCAGTCTCTCCCAGTTTCGGAATCCTCTTTCTCTTCTCGCTGTGTTTCGTGTCTCTCTCGCCTCTCTCCCTCCCTTGAGCCCTTCCCTCTCTTCCTTCTATTCCTTATCCTCCACATGCAGTAGTGAGAATCACATCCGTTTGCTTGATCCACTAGCTTTCCTGCTCGTCTTTTGTGCATGTCTCCTTCTGCTTGTTGTTCCATATTGCAGGCCGTGTGAGCGAGAGAGAGAGAGAGAGAGAGAGAGAGAGAGAGATAATCTGTGCCGTTTGGCAGTCTTGTTGCTGTTGTTTCAGGGCTGTTTTTTTCTTCTTAAAATCGATTTGTCACCGTTTCTTGGTTGAGACTCTTTTGTGTATCCGCTTCTGCTGCCGCCGCCTTTGCAGGAGGACTTCAAAGGGTTTTCACCACCCCAACAAGACGACGAAGTACCTGTAAGTCTCACATGTCTCATACCTTGGTTTCCGCTTAAAGCTTGTGCTCCACTGATGGTTTTGTGTAGAGAAGGATATACTGAAAATAAAAGTAATGAATGACTCGCGGCGAAGAGCATGAGGGGTTTTTCTTTGGACTTTTCTGGTACATCTTCATTGCTTCTGTTCTCTCTGGTACACTTCTCTGTCAGGGAACTGATTATGGCTTAGCCGTCTTCTAACATTCTTGAATGGCCGGAAGTGTGACGGTGCTTTCATGTGTTCTTGGTGGAAATCCGTTTCCCTGTTAGTCTTGGTATAAGATCTTATTTAGCAGGTCAGACCTGCCTTACATGTTCCTAGCATTTTGCTTGATAAGCTCGCAGGGTTGTTACGGCTCTACGCTATGCTGGCCGTCTCTGTGTAGGGTTCTCACGCTCTTTGTTTATTCCTTTTCTCACGTTTTTTGCAGCATATGAGGCTCTGTCTGATTGAAGAATTTGTTCCCTTGACTTGTTTTGACAGAGTATCTGCATGTTATAATGGAGACGAAAGGAGGTAAGAAGTCGAAGAAAAGTTCAATTCAGTACGAAAGTCCACTGGGCTACGGTATCGAGGACGTGCGACCACACGGGGGTAGCGAGAAGTTCCGCACTGCTGCTTACTCGAACGTAAGGGTTTTCAACAACCTCTATCTCCATGTGTTTTCTGTGTTCGGTGGTTCTTTCCAACAACCTCGACCCCCGTCTTTTGCTCTTGAAAGTGCCCTTTTCTGCAATAAATATAAAACACTTCTTTGCTTTTCACCACGCTCTCTCAAATGGATGTCCTGATATCTGAGAACATTCGGTTAATGTGGGATGATGTGCAGTGTGTGCGGAAGCCATCCTGATATTCGCTATCCATATTGAAGTTGATAGTCTAGATTTTTCTTTTTTGTTTGAGTGTGATCTCCAGCTGCCCCTGCCTCTTGGGCAGATCAGTGTCCTGCTCAGGAGAGCGGATTTCCTTCAATTTTTCCTCTTTCCATCTCTCTCGTGGGTAATTCCAGAAGCGAGTAGAAAAAAGTCTAGAGATGGGGATGTCTTTCCCGGCAGATGCTGGTTATGTGGCAGGGGCAGTTGCAAGCCCAGGGTTTGAGGGGTTTGAGAAAAGATTGGAGGTGGAGTTCTACTCTGCACCAATTTTCAAAGACCCTGATGGGCAAGGTATCCGAGCTCTGTCTCGAGCACAGCTGGATTACATGTTGAGGGAGGCTGAATGTACCATAGTGGCTCAGAACAGTAACTCCGAAATAGACTCTTACGTGCTGTCAGAGTCAAGCCTGTTCATGTCCAGGGAGTGTATGGTGATAAAAACCTGTGGGACCACTCAACTGCTACGCATCCTACCCTTGCTCCTCGAATTTAGTGAGCACCTTTGTATGAAAGTGCGGTGTGTCAAATACACCCGGGGAACGTTTATGTTTCCTGCAGTGCAGCCCTATCCCCATGGAAGTTTTGCTGATGAGGTTAGTTATCTGGAGAAATACTTTGGGAATCTGGGAGATGGTGGAAGTGCCTATGTAATGGGGAACACAGCCAAGTTTCCAAACTGGCATGTATACACTGCTGCTGATCACAACACACCTGCAGCTGATCCCGTTTATACCCTGGAGATGTGTATGACAGAATTGAACAAAAAGTCTGCAGCTCAATTTTTCAAAACTTCAGGCAATGACACTGGGGCTGACATGACAAAGAGAGCAAATATTGGAAGTCTTCTTCCTGAATCTTGCATTTGTGATTTTGCATTTGACCCCTGTGGCTACTCAATGAATGGTATAGAAGGAGGGCGTCACTCTACCATTCATGTCACACCTGAAGATGGGTTCAGTTATGCCAGCTTTGAATCGATGGGTTATGGCCCTGAACAGGTTGATATTCCAACTCTTGTGGAAAATGTGGTGGCCATTTTCCGTCCAGCAGTTTTTTCCATGTCAATGCATGTCACTGGCCTTTGCAAGGGTGCCATGCACACAGGCATATCTGCAGCCCCTATCTGCCCAAGGGGATACATGTGTGACGGAAGTAGTCGCCAGGAATTACCTTGTGGCAGTGTTGTGGTCTTCCATACTTTTAAGACTGCCACAGGTTGTTTGGAGTCAACCATGCCAATTCCCCTTATTCATGGTGGTGTTCAGGAGGCTTCAAAGGACCTGTCAATCAAGAGCATTAAACTGAAGAAAGAGAAGATGGTGAGTGACCATATCTGAAAGTTCAAATACTTTCAAGAACTACTCAAGTCATTCAATTAGCAGCAACGATTTGATGCAGGGAACTGTTGTAGTGTGGTGGAAGTAGAGATGTAGCCCTGACTCATGTACTATGAATTGTGTGTGCAGAATTTGTGAGGTGGAAATGGGCAAGCTTTTTGGACGATTTTGGATGTTGTGGAGAAACCATAATCCACATGAGTCACTCTTTAGAGTTAGACCAGAATAAACCATTCATTTATGTTGCTCTGTATGTAGTACTTAGATAAAGTTTTGTTGCTCTGCACCTACTGAATAGCGGACATGTATGTGAGATGTGAAATATTTTATGACATCACCAGCTGTTACACAGGAGGTGAAAATTTGTTGTGACTCTTCTAGGGTTACATTTTATATCTTACTGAAATTACATTTTTAAATGAAAGATTGTTCTGGATTTTGTGATTGAATATTGGCTCCCAGTTGCACTTGTTTGTGTTGATAAGCATGAAATCATGAAGAGCACAAAGAAAATGTATGTGATATGACACAGATCTCTAGACTTTCTTGATATGCAACTTTGTGAAATAAGATAGTTGCAATGTGGATTTCTCTCCAGAAATGAAGAAATTTGACTTGTATCACAAGATATAGGGTAGTGTACCTATCTCAAGTGTTGAAATTCCAAAATATTGGTTACTGGAAGCATTGGACATAATGTTTGCAATTCGTCATGTGCCAATGAACACAAGAAAAAAACTTGTGAAGAAATTCCATATATCCCAATTCACATATGTTAAGGTCCACATCCAGTATAACTGCAAACTCGTTGGTACCACTTCTTCTACAGTTTTGAAACGCATCCGAAACCTAAAATTTTGAAGTTATTTGCAAAATCAGTGTGTTTGGACCCCAGTTTGACCCTCTAATCCCTGTTTCATCCTCAGTGAGAGAAATTGAAGTTCTGGTTACATTTCATATCTTTCCATTTTCTCTTTGGGTAGCATCTTTCATTTCATTTGGAAGTAAGTTCCTTTCACTTTTTTTTTCCTTTCTGGGTTTCTCAAATGGTTGAAACAGACCTCAGCTAAAGGTTCTTTCACACATAGGGGTAGAGGCACTACTAACCAAACCGACTATCACCAACTACCCGACTTTTTAATATCTATTTCAGCCCTAAAAAAATTACTTTTCAGTAACTTACCTCACCTGGCTACCACCATCCAAACACGTTGCTTACTGAACCTACCAGTACTCCTTACTTACCCTAACTTTTACAGCCATTCTCAGCTTTCTCCATATAATCACTTATTGCATCAACAAGTGACGTCTCTAGCCACCTCCCACAAACAACACCAAGACTAGGTAAGGCCCCTCTCCCTTTCTCATTCATCTGGAGCTATTGTTGGAGAGTTTGTTTGCTTAGACACAGCTGATCTTTTCTATCATTTTGGAGCTTTTGTTGTTGGAGAGTTTCTTTACTCAATCATTGCCAATTTTCTCTTTCGATCATCATTCTAGAGCTCTTGTTGGAAGGTTTCTTTGCTCAATCATTGCTGATTTTTTTTCGTGCACTACCTTGTTCAATCATTACCGATCTTCTTTATGCACTACTTTGCTCAATCACCATCAATCTTGTTGATCTTTTTTATGCACTACTTTGTTCAATCACTATTGATCTTCTTCCTATACTACTTTGCTCAATCATTGTCAATCTTCTTCTTGCACTGCTTTGCTCAGTCTATTGATCTCATTGTTCTTGTTATTGTGATAGTGAAATATGCATTTCATCAAGCTTGTTTTATTGATTCATTTCTTGCAAATGTTATATGAAGTGCATGAATTGTTGTTGTGTTACGAAGAAGACATTGATGAAATAACACATTAAATTTCACGCATCAATGCAAAGTCAACAAGCAAAGAAATCTTTCAAATTTTATTAAACTTTGTTGTGTTGCATGAGTACCAAATGTCCCTTGTGTATGATTTGATGTTGAACAGGGAATTAAGAGATTGTGAAAGCAAGGTCGATGACCTGGTTCACATTTTTTGATGATGCAATACAATGATTTTAGGTGGATTGAGCACTTCAAAGTAATGCAAAAGTTTGTGTGACAATAAATTGAAAAGTTGAAGCCTCTAATTTAGAAAAAGGATATGATGTACTATTGCACAATTCCTATGACAGTTTGAATTGCATGTTCTTTGTACAAGCATGTTCATGGTGCTGAATACTTGCATTGTAATGTATTGTTTGCAATGGGCAAGTCTGTATTGCATGAGTTTGTTTGGTCCATGAATTAAGTGTTTTGAAATCAAATTGTATGGCCAGAAGGAGTTGACTTGATTAAAATCATGAATGGTTTTAGGGAGCTTTGCATTTTTCTAGCAATCCATGGATCAATCGATGCTACACATATTCACATGTTTAAACCGAAAGGGCAACATGCAGCTAAGTATTTTTCCTACAAGTCTAAAGCCTACAACATGTAGTTTCAAGTTATAGTCAACTACTGAAAGAAATTCAGAGATCTATTTGTTGGGATGTTAAGGTTGATGAACGATGGTCGTGTTTTGTAAATTTCCTCTTTACATCAAAGTGCTACGCATCAACAATTGTTTTGATTGGATCATGGCGAATTTGGCATCAAACCTTACATATTAAGTGATAAAGGATACTCTTTACAACCTTGGCTTATGATTCCCCATAAACAAGGATAGGTCCACCACACTATTTTTGAATCCTTATTTAATAGATGGTTCTTTAGAGGTAGAAGTGTTGTCAATAACTTTTTCCCAAAAAAAATTAAAAGTTTTAAAGAGTTGTTGTTGAAGACTAACCTTCATGTGATGTTTTTGCCAGATGTCATTGTTTGTTGTTGCATCCTTTACAATATGATCTTTGATGGAAGGGATTTGGATATAAACAGTTTGATGATGCAACTAGAATTAGATAATAGACTTGTAAATGTTCATCCTACTGGTCATAAAGAGGTGAGAGAAGATGGGAATGTTATAGAACTTGGAGTTAAAAAACAAAGTAGAATAAGGTTTGGAAATGTCAAGAACAAATCAACGCACAATTCTGGAACAATTTCTTGGAAACAAGTCATATCATGTGCATTGAAGTTTTTTGAAAAACAATTGTGCAATGTTGCTTGAAATGGAAACTGAATTTTTGTGAATTGTTCTCTTACATGCGACCTATTAATTATGTCTCATTTGATCTATCATTACATCCTCGTGTCATGGATATGTTTATAAAACATTTGATTTAGTATTTGTGAATCATTCTTCATCTGATGAAATTTAGTCCAAATTCACTGGTGGAGGCATTTTTTTCATTGTGTATGAAAGCATGACACATGGTTATACTCAAATTAAAAAGGACTCACTATGTTTTGACTTGCCTTGTGAATTTTTCTATCTTTCTATTTTAGGTATTTGAGGCGTTCTTTGAAGGTGCACTCGTGGATTGTCATCTATTTCTTTTCAATTTCCATGTGTAGCATTCATGCAATCCATGGTTCAATCCATGGCTTCCACCATTGCCTTATTACTCCTAACCATTGCTTCAATTAATGGTGAGAAAACATTATTTTACTTCCATTTTACTTCTATACTTTTAGGTGTAATCAAGGTGGTTGGGAACTTTTCCTTTGCTTGTTGAATTTGAGTGTTTGACAAATTGAAAAACAACACTTTGCAACGATGAATGTTCTTCGAAAAATTGTCCAAGTTTATAACATTCACCTGAATTAAAACTGTGTCATGCCATCAATTACATTTTTTTCATTTGCAACATAATCATCACTAAGAATTTTGTGTATGAATGTCCGTCATGGTTGTGCTAATTCTTGATCTTCTTGTGATTTTGCTATTGATGCAATGTGGTTTACATTTCCATTAGCCTACAAATCCTTCACATGGATTGGTTTGTTAACACTCCTCTTTCCCTGAAATGCGTCTATCATTTCATAGAACTCACAATCAAATTGCCTTGGCAAGTGCAACTTGTCACATTCATCCACAACCAACTCCCAATAAGAAGTGTTGTGGTCAATTCCCTTGTGGTAGCCTGCAATTTTGTTGTAATATGAATGGAAGCCATTCCATTTATCCTTACATGTCTTGGAATTTCGTGGCACATGTGCATTGATCATGTTTTGAAGTTAATCTACAATCTTTATCCATCTTTGTATAGTAGGAACCATATAGGTTCTTGGATCTACAAGCCATTTCTATGCAACATATTTTGCCTCTTTGCATTTGATGAATGCAAACACCTCATTATGATCCCAATTTGTTTAGCAATGTTGAGCACTCATGTTGTGGCCCAATCTTCTTTTTGAAGCACCCTTACCTCTTCCAACAAAATTAGACAAAATTGGCTCCATCGATCGCAAATTAATTCACCTATGTTTGGTGCTTGTAGGTGTAGAGTGGAAGGTTGAGTGTGAACGAGCAAAAGAATGTAGAGATTGGAAAAGCATAAGAAGATGCAACATGTAGGAGGGAGGAATGGCATAAAGAGCGGAAGGTGTAATGCACAAAAGGGAGGAGGGATGGACTTAAGCAATGGATATAATGGGTTGATAGTTTACTAGTTATGAATTCATGTTCATAACTTACCATTGTCAATAGGGGTGGGAATGTTCATTTTTTAAAGATTTTAAAATCCACATTGGTAGTTTATCACCACAGATTACCAAAAATGATAATGAGTTTGATAGCAAGCCATGTGTGCATGCCATGTAGACTATTTATTGATGATTAGACGCATTATGTGAATAGTTGTAACTTACATCTCCTTTACGAACACCTTTATCAAAATATGTGAATGTACCTTAAGTAGGGCAACCATCAATTGGTCATAATAGCCCTCAAATCAAGGTAAGGCAGGCCTCAAATGGTCATAGCAAACTTCAATTAGTCATAAATAATGTTGTTGAACACAAATTTTTAAAGGGATGGATTTTGGTATGGTTTCATTTTTTATTAAAAAAAAAAGTGGGATCTAGTTTCAATTCTAGTTTTATTTTATACTCGGATGTCTATGAATAAATTAAAAGATAATTCCAATTTTATTTTATGTTCAAATGTTTGTGAATTCCAAATTTTGCCAATATTTGTAAACAATAGAGTTATCCGTAAAGTAAACAAAAACACAACACCAAAACCTTGAGTTTGGTCATGCATAGGGTGAGATTCAAAAAAAACTTACAAAAAAATGCATTAGCATTCAAGGGGGGATGAAACTCAAAAAACCATCAATTTTGGTGGTAAACTAAATTTCATCTTATCTTTCCTTTTTCTTGAGCACCTCCATTGTTGCTACATATATTTTCATTGTTTTTAAATGTATAATTATTATAATTAGTTTCAAACCTTGTGCATTAATGTTGAGTATCAACATTTCATACTAAATTGAGGCATTTCATCCTAAGATTTATTATAATGTCTTTATTTTGCAAATACCACTGAAAGAGGGGATAGGGAGTGGAAGGAGCCCCAAAGATAGGGTGAAAACACGGTTACTTTACGGGTAACTTTAATGTAAGATAAACTTGGTCCAATTATAAACATAAAAAAATGGAGGCACATGCTTCGTGACTACTGCATGGCATAAAGTCAACAAATACGACACATTTTTATTTGCAACAGTCATTGTTAAAGCCACCTTATGAATTATTGGGTTTTGAAATAAATAAAATAAGTGAGTTGAAAAACAAATCTTTGTGATAGAAGTGAAATTTAATTCCTACATAATTATTCCACGCTACTGTAACAACAAATTTGTACTTCACATGCATACATTCACTATTTATGCCTTAATTCTCAACACATTTAACACTACCATTCATTAAAACACCAAATGCATGGTTATTTCATATAACCAAAATCTACACTTCATAATACATCGTAAAAAATTCCAGAAACAAAATTACAATTCATTTCATCATATTTTAATACTACACAAAATTCACACAACAATATAAACATAGATTGACTGTAGAAGTCTATTCTTTTTTGTATAACTGAAAACATGAATAAAAATTACAATAGAATCCCATAATTTGTTGAAAAAAAATCAAAACAACAATTAAAATTTGTGGTATATCAAAATAGAATCTATGGTTTTCTACTACAAGTACCGACAACTCTTTATATTTTTCCCAAAACTATGTGCTTAAAAATTCTCTTCCTCTTCCTTAAATCTTTCCTCTTTGGGCAGTCCCAAGTCACATCATCATGATTCAAATCCAACAAGAATTCAAAATTCAAAACTAACAAATTTCCCTAATCGGTTCCTATCCTAAATGTTTATTCATCCAAAATCATGTAATCATCTAACCCCCTTAACATTACCCCCTTTGTATTTTGGATTCTATCCTCGAAATCTTTCGAAAATGACCAAAAAGAAATGAATGTATTATGCAATGTAAACACTTGTCTCCTATACGATAATCTTTGTAATCTCAACCTACATAACAACTAGTGGTTTTGTACCCACTTCTAGTTTTGCAGTTCTAACATGTACCTCCATCTTTGCAATTCTAACCTCCTCTTCCACTAACTCAATTTGTGGTTCTACTTCCAAGGGCTATATTTTTGATAATTCTTCTTCTATTGTTAGGATAATCTCCACTTGTCCTTGTTCCTTAAATTCTTTGTGATTCTTTCTCTTCTTGACCCCTTCCTTTGAGGTCCCATGCCTTCTTTGTCTATATCTCCACCTCCTAAGTTGCTCCACTTTTGAGGTCATGTGGTTCGTCAATCTACACTTTCTCCTCCGAAATTGTTCCATTGGGCCCCACTTCAGTCTCCTCATCTTGGTCTGATACCTCTATGCTTGTTGGACCACCACAAATAAAATTTGGAAAATTCTTTTAATAAGCTTCCAACTTGTACTTCAGAAAAAATAAAAATTCATCAACTCTATGTTGAGCTAGATTATTCTCCAACTCCTTTGTAAAATATTCATTTGCAACCTCTAAGCATCCCTCAAATTCTACCTCAAAATCCTTCATCTTGTTCTTCATCCTCATTAGGGCATAATATTGCAACATCTATTCATAATCTTCTAATATTTTCTTAACACCAACTGGGTTTAGACTCTTCTTTTGTTCTTGTGCCATCTCCAACTATGCTTTAGGTGCTACAGATTCATCTGATACTCCTTTTCTTCCATCAAATTTTCTTTCTTTACTTCTATTGCCTTTTTTCTAAGCTCTTCAAATTGAGCAGAAATACATTCTTTAGATTCACCAGTTCTAAATATGTCAAAACATTCTCTTTCTCCTTCTTTTCCTTAGTCAATGTTTTCACCTAACTACCCAAAGCTTCATGTTGTTGCTTATGAAAAAACAATGCCTTTGTCCACTTTCCTCTCTATGGTTTCTCATATTTTTGACTTTTGTTTTGAATCCTATAGTTCTTCATCCTATGACTTTAGTTGTGTTGTGCTACCCTTGGGCTCCTCATTCTCATCATGTAATTAATGAACACTTTACTTTTCTGCTCAACCTTTGCCATGTTCTTCCTCCATATTTCCACATTATGTTTATACCCCTTCTAGAAGTCTCTTTCCTTATCCAATTCCTCCTATAAAGATGCCTTCTCCTTCTCCCTTGTAACTAATCTATTTTTTGAATTTTTCACCTTTATAATTAAATTCCCCATATTTAAACTCACAATTGCCATAATTTGAAATGATTCAATTACCTTATTTGCTTGCATTACTTTTTTAGCTACCTCCTCCAAAGACTTTGGTGTACTTGTCTGGGTCATAGGATTTTTTGATCCTTTTGTAAATGATCCCATCTCCTACACCATTTTACTCCCCAACTCAAATTAAAATGGAAATCCCTTTACAAATTTTAGTCTATTAATACGTATTTGTAGTTATGATGGTTTGAACACTTCAAAAGAAAACTTCCACTCCCTCTATCTCCAATCTAGTAGCTTGTAGACCTTCTTGTGTTTGCTACTATTGTTGTTGCAAATGTTGTTGTAAATGTTGAAAATGTTGTGGATTTATAGTCGTTTCCATCCAATCTTCATATACATCCCCATCAAACTGCAAATGCTCCTCACCCTCTAGAAACCTTGTGTCATGTTCCCTTTTAACTTCTTGGTTTTACTCCCTCAAATTTTTTTCTTGTGGAGATGTCATCTATGGTACCTCTTGCCTTTGCTCCTTCAGTTGTTTCTCTTATGGAGATGTCATTCGTGGTATTTCTACAATTTGTTTGGCTACTTGTACAATTGTTTGCATTGCCTGTACCATTGTTGGCACTACAAGTGGTTCCATTCTACCCTTCATCATTTTTTGTGCCTTTAAATTTGTGCTATCTTATTCCCTTTTCACTCTTGAGCCTAAGATTCCTCCTTCCTCAACTATGTTCTTCTTTTTAAAAACACTTCTTGGAAAGTCTATTGCAGCCTTTTTTCTATTTTCCAATGTTGTCTACATCTCCTCCCTAGTTCTTTTAACCTTGGCTGGTGGTTTATGTGGATTCTCCTTTTGATGCACAAATAGATATTGAAAGATTTTTACCAATGCCAAGGTAGTTTGACAATATCTTTTTTATCCCCCTTATTATCCTTAACACATTTATACCATCGATCCAACTCACTACACAAACTATTGTATATAATCTATAGATATTGAAAGATTTTTACCAATGCCAAGGCAGATTGATAGGTATCTTTCTTATCCCCCTTATTATCCTTAACACACTTATACCATCGATCCAGTTCACTACACAAACTATTGTGTACAATCTATAGATATTGAAAGATTTTTATCAATACCAAAGTAGATTGACATGTATCTTTTTTATCCCCTTATTTTCCTTAACACATTTATACTATTGATCTAACTTATTACACAAACTATTGTATATAATTTATGCCCAATCTACCTTCTACCCCTTCTCTACTTTCATTATTGTAATAACATTCTTGTTCCTAAAATATTGTACCTTCTCCCTTTGATAAATGATAAATATAATAACAAGATATCTGATAGAATATGGAAAACCTATATTCTTTGCATTCCATTGATCTGTAGAAGAATTTGTAGGTGCAAGTCTACAATTCTATAATGCTTAAACTACTAGTGACTTACTGACCTGCCCTTTTGGTTCTTCTACATACCCATCCACACACATTCCACAAACATCTACAATCAATTGTTTGTTAATTACATACACCTTATCCTTATGCCCAAAGTAAATATCTACACCCTTGATCAAGAATGTGTTCAAAAATTCCAACATTACATTGGGCATTAGAGCTTGCCAATCCATCAAAAACATAGGAACAAGCCTTGCTTTAGAAGCCCAGTCTTCTTCTTTAGTAGTATCCTTCAAGTTTTCCATCCACTCAACATGTTTATCATAATTTTGTTTTATCTATGTTCACATGAATCAATCAAGATCTAGAATCTTAATACCTTTTTTTAGAAGTGTAGTTCTATCTAGGATTGCACGTCTTCTCTTCATTACAACTTTTAATTCATGCCTCTCAATTTCCATTGCCCTTCATTGTACTTCTGCCATCCTTTGCACCTCTGTGGATTGTTGTATTTCCGCCTCAACAACGTTCTCCTCCCCTACATTTATTTGCATTATCTATGCTTCCACAAAGTATTACTCCATAGCTTCGTCTTCTTCTAATTCTTCAATGAACACTAGATCTACTGATGTAGTTCCTGGTCCTGTATGTTATCTTACACACCAACTTCTTCTACTTCTACATAAAAACTCAATTGTAGATGTTCTAGTTCTGTATATATTGTGAATCATTGTTTACGCAAATTGCATCTTCTCATTGTATGTTTTTATTTTTGCACATTCTAAAGATGATGATGAATGCGACAACGACTTCACAACCAATTGCTGAATATTCAACACGCCTTCTATTTCTACTCTTCTCAATAATTACTCTTCTACTTCTGTTATTTTCAACAATTTTGCTTCCTCCTCTTGCCTTCGTCTATGTTCACTACTTTACATTTCATTTTCATTTGCTATTTTTTGTAGTTTCTCAATCGCACCCTTTACACTCATGCTACTATGAACTCTAAAACTTAAAAAATGCACACAACTTCCAATAACAAACGCAAACTACTTTCGACGGTTAATTCTTTTTTTTGTCCTTGAACTTGGCGCTCGTCGCATTCATTTTTTTACCTATTCATTGTCTTTTAATTAATGCATGATCCTCAAAATTAATATGGCCCATCACTACAAGTTTATGTGTCCCTTGTACAACGACATGGAAGCACTTTGTGTCATCATTATGAATGAACACTAAAGATTTCATCTTCCGATTATTCCACATCCATAATCTCCTTACATTAGCTATATTGATTCCACCTTGTTCGCCTTGTACACCTTTTGTTGATTGTGCTCATTTATTTACTAATTGTGTTAACTCATTTGCTAATTGTGACAATACATATACTAACTGTACCATTTTTTTGTTGATTGTGCCAACAAATATCATGATTGTGCAAATATTCATGATGATTAGATGAATACTTTTGTTGATTCAGTTGATACCCGTGACAAATCATCTTTAGATTTTTGCATCCCAAATCTTTCATTTTTGTAGTTATTACTCATAGACTTGTTAATCATATGTAAATCGAAAATTAATATTGTGTTGATTGTAGGATCTTCCATCTATTCTTCATCTTTTGTACTTTGCATATATGGTTTTTGTAATTCACAGTCTTCATCTTCCTCTTCCATATCAAAAATTTTCATTTGAACTCCACTTACACTATTTTCCCAATATATTAGCATTTGTTGTTCTTGTCTCTAAACTTCAGATTCCATGTACTTATAAGGTTTGAGTTTATTCACATTGACCAACACATGGTTAGTTTCAAACTTCTCAACGGTCACCAATAACATAATGTTATTTGGCAACACACATTGTATTTTATACGGTCCAAACCATTTCCTAATAAACTTCCTTAAATGTGACTTATTGCCCTTTGAAAACCACATAACACAATCACCAAAACTAAACTACTTTTCTGGATTCTTTTGTTGACTCCATAATGTTCAATTCCATTGCTAAATTCATGTAATTTTTGCAGCATGCGTTCTATCTTCCTACAACTTCTCCAACTTTGTAATTTTGCTAATTAAAACTTTCATTGAAGTATTGTTTTTCACTTTCCACAACAACTAGCACTATGTATTATGTGGGCATCAATGGATGTATACACTAATTGATATGGTGTATACCTTGTTGCTACTTTATATGCAATTTTGTATGAAAATAACATTATAGACGGATGTTCATCTTGATATGTTCTATTTTCATTAACTAACTTGGTCAACAATGTCCCAAGTACCTTATTAATAAACTCAACTTGCCCATTCCCTTGAGGATAATAAATTATAGAACTCACATGTTTCAACAAAAAATGATTTTTCAAATACTTGATGGCATCATTAATGAAATGAACTCCCTAATCTATGACTATAATCAAAGGACATCCAAACTTAGTTAATGTGCACTCATACAATTTTTTTGTTGTGACTGTTACAGTATTAGTTTTCAATGGTCTTGCTTCCACCCACTTGGTAGCATAATTTTTGGCTACAATAATATATTTGTTTCATGTATATCTTCTTGTTGGCTTAATTGACCCCACAAAATCACGTCCCCATTTCATAAATGGTTCCTTTGGAAGACTTGTGACTAGCTTTATAAGACTTTGAATTTGAATTGCCAATCCTTCTATTCTTTGACATGCATCATAAGATCTGTAGTAATCATGCACGTCTTTATACATAGTTGGCCACCAATTCTAACATCCAATATCTTCCTCTATGCTATTTCAGTTGCAAAATGCCCTTTTGAGGGACCTTCATGCAGTTTTTTCATCACCATATGTGTTTTTGTCGTTGTCAAACATTGTCACAATTTGTTGTCTTGGCCCATTTTGTACAATTCACCATTCTTTAGTGCAAAAGGCTTTACTTTCCTAACCAATCTCTGCTTTTGTTATACAGATAACGTGCCCTCAAATTGTCTTGTTTTCAAAAATTCTTTCACATCCTTCAACCATCCAAGGTTTATGTAAAACAAACTTGCATCTATGGTTTGATCAGGCACACATGTGGGTTTAGTAACATCTAGTAGTCTTGACAATGCATCTACGACTACATGAATTTTGCCAAGCTTATACATTACTATGAAGTCATATTATAAGAACAATAACAACCACCTCACTATTATCCCTGAAACATGTGGTTTGTTGACCAAATAAACCAATGCCATATGATCTACATAAAAGATAAACTTATTGCCTAACAAATAATGTCTAAACTTGTGCAAAGCAAAAACCACTGTTAAAGCCTTTTTTTTTGTTGTGCTATAGTTTTGTTGTGCTATGTTCAAAAGCCTAGAAGCAAACACTACTAGTTGATCACTCTTCACTGTTACATTTTAAGACAACATGGCCCCCATAGCTAACAATGCATGTATATGAAAATGAAACTCCACTTGCTAGTTTGGTGATTTCAATATCGATGCTTCAATATACTTTTGTTTGATCAATTCCCAAGCCTTCTAACATTTTTCTATCTAAAGAAAAGTCTTTGTCTTTTTGGTCAATTTAGTGATTGGTGCCATAATAGCAATAAAGTTTTTGATAAAACATATATAAAACCGTGCCATCCCATTGAATACTTGAATCTACTGTGGATTCTTGGGTGGTGACATGTTTACCATTGTCTGTATATTCTTTAGATTTGGTAGTTTCCTTTTTTTGAAAACAATAAAACCTAAGATCATTGTTGAAAATACCATATGCACTTTTTTTTTTTCTGGATTTAGATTAATGCCATATTCCTTGCACTTTTAAAAACATAATTTAAAATTTTGTAGATGACTTTCCATGTCACTATACATTGTAAAATCATCTAGAAATATCTTCATAAAATTGTCCAAATATTTTTTAAATGCTTTGGTAACAATTTTTTGTTATGTTGAAGGTCCATTTTTCATTCCAAACAACATCACCTTCCATTTTAAAACCCCAAGTCTATAACAAATGCAGTCTTATACCTGTCTCTGGAGCTATAGAGATTTGGTGATATTTTGAATATCCACTTAAAAGAGAATATGCCTCATACCTTGTTACTATGTTCAACACTTCATTCATGAAAGGTAATGGGTATGGATGCTTCTTTGTGGCTGCATTTAGTTTTTTGAAATCTATACGTATTCTTAATTTGCCATTTTTCTTGGGTACTATTACTATGGGTGACAACCATGTAGCCTCCTCTATATATTGAATAAATCCAGCTACTAACAATTTATCTATATCTTGTTTGACTATTGTAGCATAGTTTAGATTTAATCTATACTTGGCCTAATGTGTTAGTGGTATAATAATGTCCAACTCAATAATGTGTTGTGCCAACTCTAGTGGAATCCCTTTCAAATCTTTATATGTCCATGCAAAAACATCTTTGAATTCCTTCAACAACTACTATAGTTCCAACACCTTGCATGTTTCCAACTATGCATTAATCTTCACCATATGTGGTTTTGCATTAGTTCATAGATTGAATTTCATCAATTGTTGATCTTGAGTTAACATCCATCCACCTATCTGTAACTCCTATGTTTTGATTTTTGCTAAAGTTTCATCCACTATGACGCTCCCTGGTTTATGACTAAGTACGTCTCTAGCCTTATCCTTCAAAGTTACTTCTGGCTCATATATGTTTCCAGCTCTCTTTTTCTTTGTGCTCTATATTTCAAATTCCTATTTTAAAATAATAGTTTTCACATTAGTGTCCATGATCTCCACATTAGTGGTTTTCACATATTGAATTCATAGGTAAACTAATTATTCCTATTGAGAACAATTTTGGCTTTATAGCGAAGGTGATATCTTTTTCTTCATCTATGATGCCATTCTAATAATCGTAGCATAATAACACTTATAATCTTCTTACTTCACCTCCCAAATGTTTGGTGATTACAATTGTTTTAACTATCTGATTCCCTTGTATAGTAACAATGTTATTCCCCCAATCATGTGCCATTTTAGCATCCCTCAACCATGGTTTCCCCAACAACATGGAATAATAATTATAATTTATCACATTATTTTGAAATATAGTAAACGTAGTTATGTATGGAATGCCATGAACATATATCTTCAAATCTTTGATCAGCCCCACTGGTTTTGTGGTAGTTTGATCTGCCATCTTTAGATTATATGGTGCAAGTTGAAGCTTTGGAAGCCCCAACCTCAATCTCAACTATTTTGTGATAATATTAACTCAAAAATCTCCATCTAACAACACATCCTCTATTGTATTCTTCCTAATCTGTATTTGAATAATTGCTATATGATTATCTAATGGTACAACAGTTGTCCCTACCTATGGTATTGAAGAACCAACTTGTTTCTCTATGGTTATTCTACTTACGTCTTGAGTTTTTTCTAGTTTTAACTTCTACCCAAAATATATTTTTTTAGCTTAGGAGCTGTTTTAAACAATTATCCCAAGCTCAATGTATAACTTGTTTCTAGCATCTACTCACCAATGTTTAGAAAAATCTTTTCTATTGTGATCAATTTCTCTTGTGAATTCACTATTTCTTAAGATTTCTATGTTTCCACAGGAATAATATTTGGCATACCTAGCCAGGTTGTGTTCCATCCTTCCATGGATGTGGATGGCCCTTCTATCTGGGTCCGTGTTTCTAAATTTGTTAAATTATTTCCACCATGGACTTTTTCGACCATTTTTTTCTCTCCTAGTTAGCAACATTATTTGCTTTTCTTGGCTTTCTATCCTTGAACACATGTTCTTCAATTACTTTGTTTCTTGTGATAACATTAACATCCACCACATTCACATTTGTAGCGATTGTTTGTGTTTCAGCAATAGGTTGAACCTTTGCTACTGCCATAGATTTCTCATGAAACTTCTTTTGCATCCTAGCAAACTTTGGACAATATATCATTTTATGTCCATTCAAACCATAGATGTGGCATGCATATGAAAATGTCTTATGTGGTTTTTGACTTGGTTGTGTTACCTCTATGGTTGTCATCATGGTCTCTACTCTTTCTTCTTTTTGCATGTTTCCACATTGTGATTCATCATCCCACAATTTGTGTAATGTTTGTCAATATTCGATGTATTACTTTGTGTTTTCACTAGTGCTACCTATTTAGTATTAAGTGGTACTAAAAATGCATTCCTTGCTTCTACAATAGTCATGCCTTCCTCACACAACATTATTGCCTCCTTTATGTTGTTTAGTGTTGACCATTTCATCCCTGCAATCGCAATTACAAGGTATGATTGCAAACCCACTTTAAACATAATAGTTAAAAAATTGTATGTGGTTGGTATTTGTAAACCATGAACCAACTTCTAAATCTGCTCATAATAAACCTCCACCCTCTTAGTCTCTTCCAGCTTCATATTCTTCAGCTCCATGTATATTTGCTCATCATTATGAGTATTCTGATGACATTTGCAAAATGTTTTTGTAAGCTCCGAAAAAGTACAATTAAGGAATTTTGACATGTAATTATGACACCAATTTGATGTTGTATCTCTTAGCATATAACTAAACACATTGATGATATACTCTTTAGAAGTCTTTACATTTGTTCTTACTACAAAATTAAACACTTTGACATGAGCATTTGGATCAACATCTTTTTTAAAATCATGATACTTAAGAGCAACCTTGTTTGGCCTAACATAATGGCCATCTCTGTGATCAAGAATTGATGTAGTTATAGTAGATGGATATCAATATCCTCCTTTTAAATTCATTGCATCTACATTTATGTACCTTCTAATAGCCATTAAGTTCATCGATGGTTGATCTACAGTCCTATTCACATTAGTCATTACTAGATTGGTAAACACCATCTAAGGTGTCCCAAAAACTCCAATAGTTAATGTTGGTAATGTTGAACTACCATTTAATTTCCTTCTTGCCGAAATTCCACTCAATCCACTACCCAATTTTGTTGCAAATTCAATTAGTACTCCCCTTCTGACAACATCCATGGTGGGCGCAATAAACATTCCAATTCCTATGGTTGTTATACCCGCATTTCGTGATTGGGTAACTATTACTCCAACAAGTTATTTTCGGGTTTCAACAACTACCACTTTTGACACAATTGGTGAAGTTGTGTTGATTCGAAGTCAACGATGTTCCATTATGTGGTGCAGAATTTGGATGTGAATATTCCTTTGGTTTTATGTTCTTGGTCTGAATATATGAACAAATTTGTTAACTATGTGGTCCTAAGTAGCTTCAAAAAATGCCTCTCAATTTGTTTTAAACTATTGGAATTCTTCGTACCTGCTCCTATGGTTGATCCATTAATTTTCTTGCCACATTTTGTAACTCCACATGTCTAACAATACATGCTCTAATGTGAAAAGGCACAAAAGGAAAATCCATGATTGCATGTCCTTTTCTTCAAAGAATGCACATGCCATTGAAAGTAATTTGACCATCATTCGAGTCCACAGATTCATGATCCCATGTTTTGGTTGTGTACCTTGTTTCATCTAACTCTTGGTTCCTTTGATGTGAATATGACTATGGTACTTCATCTAACACATTCACCTATGCCTCTACATACTTAGATGATCGTAGGTAATTTTCCTCAATCTCTTGAACCACATCGATATTGGTGTTTTCTTCCACCTCCCAATCTTCCATTGGTTCATAGTAATCTAGAAATGCATGTTGATACATAAACCGAGGTTATATACCTCTTGTAACATCCCTTCTTTAACTAGTCATCAATTCTAAACACAATATTTCATGTTGTTAATCAAATAATGCAGAAGTCCTTGATCTGTCTTGATTTCTTCAACTTTAAACCATTGAATATAGCTGAGAAGTATATTGCACCCATTCATTTGGGTGAGTACTCGATTACATCTCTTTTTGTGGCTACCGTCATCTATAACTTTGCCTTTTCTGAAGACCCCCAGTCCATATTTCACATTGTACCACCTTTTGTGGTAGAAACGACCTGTGCCCTACAAGTCTTTCCTTTATTCTTAAGACTTGTTTGTCCAACATTAGATTTCGATATGGGGTTTCTATAAGCCCTGCATACTCCTCTCCATTTTCAAAATTGTCTTATTTTTACTTTTCAATAACTGGGTGATTTGCCTCCAAGTCCAATCGTCATTGTAAACTCTGAATCACCATCTGATTCATCTTTTTTCATAATTCTTCATCTTCAAAGTCTATAGATTATTTTACAATCCTTATGGTGTCAATCATTTATACCTTTGATATTTTTTAACATACCCCTTTAAATTTCTGAATTGAAAAACAACACCACTTGTCTACACACTTTCATTTATAATATACTAACAAAATTTGTAAAAAACCTTCTCATTATTATAGAAAAAAACAAAAAAAAATTCCCAATATGGTCATCTAATGGTAGAAGTGAAATTTAATTCCTACAAAATTATTCCAAATTACTGTAACAATAGATTTGCACTTCACATGCATACATCCACTATTTTTGCCTGAAGTTTCAACACACTAAACATTGCCGTTCATTAAAACACCAGATTCATGGTATTTCATATAACCAAAATATGCACTTCATAATACATTGTAAAAAATTCCAAAAACAATATTACAATTCATTTCATCATATTTTGATATTACATAAAATTTACACAACAATATAAACATAGAAGTCATTGTAAAAGTCTATGCTTCTTTATATTATTGAAAACATGAATCAAAATCATAGTAGAATCCCATGTTTTATTAAAAAAATCATAACAACTATTAAAACCTATGGTATATCAAAACAAAATATGTGGTTTTTTACTACAAGTACCTATAGCTCCTCTTACTCTTCCCAAAATTGTGTGTTTAAGAATTCTCTTCCTCTTCCCTAGATTTTCCCTCTTTGGGTAATCCCAAGTCACATCATCATGATTCAAAACCAACAAGAATTCAAAATTCAAAACTAACAAAGTTCCTTGATCAGTCCCTATCCTAAATGCTTGTTCATCCAAGATCATGTGTTCATCCAACCCCTTTAACACTTTGTACTCTCCTTAGGTAAGCAAAAAACTTTAACACAAAGGGGACTATCCAATTAGTAGGGCAACCTCATAAACCTTCTATAGAAACAAATCTAAAACAAACATGCAATAAAAAGTCAAAATATTCCAAACATACAAAAGAAAACAATACACATGGAATTCTATGTACAAAGGTATGTTAGGAAAAAATTATTTTACTTCAAAAATTATTCTCATGTATAGTCCACAAAGGGACAGAGCCTTAAGTATTTCAAAGAAAGAAATCAAAAACGATAGAACAAGCAGCTAACCTAATCCCAAAAAATTAGTTCTAAATATATACAATCTAAATTGGTAATAAAATCAATTTTGATAAAAAAAAAGGTTTTCAGTAGAAGAAATACAATTTTGGTAGAAACATTTTGGTTTTGATAAACATTCGGTAAAAATCCAATTTTAGTAAAATCTACTTTCAACATCATCCCCCTTTCTAATTGGGATTACATCTTCATAATTACACTTTCTAGATTACTTTTCCATAATTGTAACCTATGTTTCCTCTACCCTAACATATATTTCAAAATCTTTTATTGCAATAATAAAATTTAGTGCAATGGCAACATGGACAACAATTGATTCTAGTTGTACTAGAATCAAAATCCCTTTCTCTATATCGGATTCAATCACTAGATTGGCATGCTCATCCTTGACGGTCATGTTGAAAGCATTTAAATAGCCACCTCACTAAAAATGGTCGTAATTTCTATAGGCTTAGAGGTTGGAACATGTACATCACCTTTGGCTTTATTGAAATTGTTGCAACACTAAAGACAATCCTAATACTGAAAGTTATTTCTAGTTTGATAAGTTGCAATTCTAATCTGACTACCAAATCCACCTCCATATTCCTGCCTTCAGTCTACTCCTCACTTTCACGAGTATCATATTTAGATGCAGATCCAAAATGGGTTTGCATTTTGTCAAAATCAAAAGGCAACATCACCAGATATGGCATCATTCGTCGATAGGTTTCCAAGCACAATCAATACAACTTTTCGTCCTTCCAATAAGATTCAAATGCCTCTTGGATAATTTCACCGACTTGTTCCTTATACAGCTCCCACTTTTCAGCTTGACTTCTTTTGCTCCTCTTTTTAATAAATCAAAAGTTTAGCCTTCATAAAGGCATGTTCCATTTTCAAGTTGTCAAATTCCTCCATCTAGTGGTGGTAGAGGTCTGTGTGTTCCACCCTATGCTTTAACACCCTTATCTCCTTTGCTAATGAATCCAACTCCTCTTGAATCACACCAGGACTCTTACAAACCTCCTCCAAATCTTGTTGTAACAACCGATTTTTTTCGGTTGACTATTATAGCTCTAGTTGTTACTTTTGTGTTGTTTCAATAAGCAATTCATTTTCGCCTTGCAACCACTCTACCCTCCATTTGGCCAAAATAAATATTTTTTTGGGAAGGGTCAAAGATTGTTCCACCACCTTCAAGTTTACCTACTCCTGCTCCAAAGCTTGCTTAAGCTTAGCCTGTTCCAAATCAATGGAGCCCAACATCTTACTGATTTTGATAAGGCATTTGTGGAGATTTGGTAGTTCATTCCAATAGTTGGAATTTTCGGTTTCCAACTTCTTGACCTTCTCTTTGTGCCTTCCAATTTCTGGAGTTCAGTTTGCAAATGTTGTATGGTAAGAATGTTTTGTTGGTTGGCCTTCTGTAGCTACAATAATTGGCCTTTTAAATTTGCTACCTCTTGTAGGTTTTTTTGCAACATTTCCTTTGCAGCATCCTTTTTTATTATGGCCAACCAAAAAGTTATCAAGATATTACCCACCATCTAGGCAAACTCTTTCGATCGAAATAAGTGGTCCTCCAAACTCTTCAATGAAGACATAATTGAAGGAGCTAGGGCCCTTTTGGTTCCAGTTGGTGGAGGAAAAATTCCACCCCATATCGAAATGAGGTATCAAGATGGTGACAATATTCAGTTGCCTTACTTGAACTTTGTGCAAGGTTTCCATTGAAAAAATATTCTGGTGGAGTAACCATCTCTGGTATATCTCCTACTAGAATTACTTCTCCTTCTAATTGTCGATGTAGTTAGCTAGAAAGATTTGCATGGGTATATGCAGTACATGCATGCATTGGATGCAGTTTTGATTAAGGTCTAACACCAAAAATTTGTTCAATTCGAACCAAATTCAAATTCCATGTTCTGCCTTTCTTCCATGGGCTTGACACTTCCAATGACCGCTCCACTAAAATGCAGTTTTATGGTGATAGTATAGGATTTCAAGGACAAAGTTGGTTCGAATTCCAAGACTTCAATGTTGATAATAACGCCAATAAGATTTTGGTTGCTTTGAAATTTTGAGTTAGGTACTTATCTCACTAATTTCCTTGATGTCTTCCATCTCCTGATTGATATCAATGGGTGCACACTAGGAACACATTCCCATAATTTTGCTAGTTACTATAGCCTAAACTTATGGTAATGGTTTGGTAGTTCCTTCCTCCTCGTCTAATTCCGGTAGGATGAATGTTGGGTCTATCAAAAACCAATTATAAAATAAAATGTCTACCACTTGGGCAACTCCAAATTCGATGTGATCCCTTGTCACAACCTTAGACTTGGGCTCGCGACCAAGGCAAAGGCTTGCAAGGTTGCGAGCCAAGAGGGGAGCCCGGGAGTGAAGGAAAATGTGAGGGAATGAACCTTCACATTCCCAAAGGAGGTTCCACTTTGGAAGTTCGAGTCCCGGTGGACTCTCGAATGTTCAAAGAGTGATTGCAAAAATCAAAACCCAATGGCTTGAAGAGTTATTTATACCATTGGAATGTTATTGAAACATAGATCTAAAATGGGCTTGCATGACCCATTTGGATATCTAAAACACAAGTTATGGCCAAAAGAAGGGCCAGGAGTCAAATTGGCAGTTTGATTCCCAACCATTAAAAGTAAGGAATCGACCCGATTTCCTTGCGTGCAGGTGGCGTGTGACATATCGTTGAAAAGCTCTTGACGAAGGCTACAACTTTGTTATAGACTGCATCTCAATCAGAGGTCTTCAAAAAAAGTTATGGGGCCCCAAAGTCGTGAAAGCCCCAACTTTGACAATTTCGAGACTCCCACTTGGGAGTCCTGGGACAAAAAGCCATTTGGATGTGGGTTTCGTGGAGAGGCACAGAGTATACTATAAGGGGGAAGGGGGTGGTTTCCCCCAAGTTTGGGCCATGGTGAGTCTTGTGAGTCTGAGTTGCCCATGGCTCGTCCTAGCACCAAAAGTGCTTTAACTATGCATTAACCACCTTGTGTTGGTTTTGTGCAAGCTCGTGTGAGTAGTTGATACTTGTCACTCTTCCTAGTCCCATCCCAGATCTCCAACATGCCCCTCTACCCCCTCAAAATGTTACGAGCCAAGGAGCGTGCCCAAGCTCCTTGCTCTTCCGCTGTTTTCAGTTTGGATTCACATTTGAGTCCATTTAGGAGCTTGGTGGTGTGTCACAATTCTAGTAGGATGAATGTTAGGTCTATCATAAACCAATTATAAAATAAAATGTCTACCATTTGGGCAATTCCAAATTCGATGTTATCTTTACTTATGTCAAATTTTGTCGATGTAAACAAATTTTGCAACTTGTTATAGAGGTTGTTGAAGACTATAACCGATCAATTCACCTTCACCCCTTGGTCGACCAACATTACAAAATTCATCAACTTCTTTGCCACGTAGGTGAGTCGACTTCCTTTTAACCAAATTACATGGATTAATGTTAGTAATTTGGCTACATACATTCCCTTGAAAGGGGAAACCTTCCATCCTTCTCAGTCAACTAGTGTTTCTGGTGGAGCATATTTTTAGTAAACAATTGCCTCTTTTTTTTTTCCTTTTGCTTGGTCGACTTGAGTGACAATTTGTAACATCAATTTTCAGTAGTTTAAGCATCTTAGCCATTATCTTTTTAGTTATGAAAATTGAAACTACATACATAACCAATTCTACAAATTTTAGATTGAACTAGGTGATTACCTATAGAAATTCCTTCACCAATGGTCGAATTGGATTCAATTACATGTCCAACAAACTAGAAATGCCAATGTGCCAAGCCCACTGTACATCTTTTTTAGCGATCCATCGTTGAAACTTCTCCATCTCTGAAAAAATTATCTTTCCCCTATTGAAAATAGTCACCCATTTTCTTTCTCTTTTTGTCCCCACAATCAAATTTCGATGCAGCATGGTTGCCACCCAATTCTGATTCTATTTACTTTCATCCATACATTCAACTAGCAAAAAGTTTCATCCAAAAAAATTCTACTTCCAATTAACTTCCAAAAGTTCATTCATGCTCCACATTCATCCAAATATTTCATCCTTTTTGTAACTTTCATCCATGTATATGTGGTTTTCATCCGACATAACTATTTTGGAATTAGTTCCATCCATACATTTCAATCTGTCAAATCTTTCATCCAAATTATTTGTCAACTTCTAATTATCATCCAAAAAGTTCAATGATATTCAACTTTCATCCAAACTTTTAATCCATTTTTTGACTTTCATCCATGTACACATGGAATAATATTTTCCACATCATTCTTATGTGCCATAGGGATATTCTAAAAATATTTTGTCCATGTCATCATAATATTCTAAAAATATCCATTCCTACTCATCGACTCATGCTCATAGGCTCATACTCATGCTCACGTGCTCATTTCGTAATGTCACTGAAATAATCAAAGCTTTCTAACTCAATGCAAATTACTTTTAGACCATTAGGGCTTTCTAGCTTCCCATCCATACAACGCATATACATATAAATGGCTACAAAACATGGCAAATGAACATGGAACAAACAACATGCCTCAAACATTGATAAAAAACTATAACAACCCACAAATCTCCCAATTTTCAATACTTACTGGGATTACATAACCATGTTTTAGAAGAGCCAAAGGTACCTATGAATAAATTCTGAAAAATGTCTTGCCAAAAGAACTATCCTATGCATTGAAACCAATGCGTATCAATAAAAAAAGTTATGTTCACTCACCTAGATATATTCAATAAAACCTTTTGAAATTGTTTTTCATTCTCCAAGATCCTTTGGCGTTGAAGCTCTTCATAAGGGGTGAATGGGTATTTCTGCATTGATGACTAGTTGTTCAAACAGTTAGTCTTCCCCATAAATTCCTTATCCACCAGATCACCCAAGCATCATCTAACTTGTAAAAGAAATGTCTATTACGAGCAAAACAATAGTAACTACACATTGATTAGAGCTAGCATGGGAAATTAAACATTTGGTTGGTGTATAAATACACTAAAATAGCATAACGCACAAGTGGCTTCAACCTTATAGACCTAAAAATGATGCACCTAACTTATCACATGTAGTCGTGGTTTATGAAGTTACACACACAACTTGGTGTCAACTATCAACCTATAACATTTTACAATTAGACCTGATGATACACCTTCTATAATCCAAATTGCTCGAAATCAAGAGCTTGCACATGTTGTTGTGCAAGTCAACACATATGATCACCCTGCAACAATTCAAAGTTCAAACTAACATTCCTACTTTTGTTACAAACACAACCCCAGAGGTGCAAATGTAAATGTGCAACTTGCTAAACACAATCTCAAAGAAATTAAGGTTTCATCCCTGCCATCCAACTAAGATCCCTTGACATGGCACTATGACATTACTACCAAAATTATAACTTAACCTTGACATTATAGAAGTTAATCATGGTTTAGGGTTTAAACAAAACATACATGGGTGGCAAAATATAGGTAATTTGTTACCAAAAGAGTTTCAACTTCTACCATTTTCAATGTAGTTTATTGGTGAACTTTCAATAGAATAATTTGTCAATACTTTAAACGCCAAGGTTTTAGTGGATTTGTTCATGCAACCAAAAGAGGTGCATGTCTAATACTAGAAGCACTATAAGGGGTTTGTAATTATGGTGAACTTTTTAGCCATGGCCATCATCAAAGATGCAGGAATCAAAACAGGTATGTGGTCGGTATGTAAATTTGGCCCATATTGAGCGATTTGCAATTATGCATTTTATTGCATAGAAAACATTGATAACTTTATGATTTATTATGTGCGTCATCAGTGTACGTCCCTTAAGGACAATACATCCCTTAAGGTCAATGTAACCTTTATGTTCGATTTGGATTTAATCTAAACCAATGTATCAATGCCTAATCCATGCAATATTGGATCAGCATTAGATGAATGTCAATGGAAACATGACCTATTATACTAGCCTGATCCCATGTTTTAATTGTTTGTCAATTGTAATGCCATTGGAACTCAATTCAATGCTACTAAACAAGATTCGCACTTGTAGCACCAAGTCATTCAATTGGAATGAATAAGTTGACCAAAATAGATTTGCACCTAGTTTTGTATTGCAAGTGGGCACGTTGAGAAAGCTTTAAAGATTTGTTGAATTGGGGCATCCTCATACAATCATTACTACAAAACTTGTCCCTAAACCACTATGCACTTCCACCCAAGTTAGGCCAAGTGGAAAGGAGTTCATCCAACCATTAACCCATGGTTGTTCAATGGACCATTTCCACTTAAATGTGTGCATAGTGGATTATTAGTGGATTTTCAATGGAAATTGGTGGACTTGAGTGGATGGGAATGGTGCATGGTGGAATCATAGTGGACACCTTGTTACAAGTTCTAGATCACTCATGTCTTCCATTGAGAATCTGCATGGGTGGAACAAGGTCTTTCCTAGTCAATGTTGAGTGGAATAAGGACAGGTTCTATACTAGTGAATGTACCATTAAATGTGCCACAACATGCTTTAAAGACCTACTATTCAAATACCACAAACGTCTCCTTTGCATCACAACTGATTACAAATCTTACATTCACAAGATCACAAACTTGGGTCATTGAACACATATTCCTACATTTTTTTTTATTGTTTATTAAATTAGTTTTTCAATTTTCGAAGGAGTGCAAAGTCATGACTTGCATAAGTTGATAAAGAGTAGATTTCTAGATATGTCCACTACATAATTTATCAATTCAAACATTGAGTTTACACATTGTGTTATGTTTTTAAAATAAGAAAATTCACAACCCTTGCTCTTGCATTGCATGCATATGAGTTGGCAAACCATATAGGCATATATGAATCCAACTACATCTACCTGGTTATAAATCTTGCTCCCTTTCTCAAATGATGAGATGTCATGTCAATAAAGGTTACGTGGACTCTTTCAATTAGTCACATTTACTAACCACTTGTAACTTGCTTTAACACAATGCTTCCAATAGTAGTTGTTGTCAGCTTCTCCATGAACATGTCCATTGATTCTTGTAGGGGGTCAAACCACCATCTTACATTTACAACCTTTACATATTTGAAAAAAGGAGTCTTTTAATTACATGTTTTTTTTATTGATAGACAATGATTCCAACTCTCAAGTAGCAAATGTAAGTATAGTGAAAGCTAGGGTTTCATATGCCCCCCTTAATTTCATTCCCATGACACAATTTCTCACCAATGTTTATCTAACCCACACCATGTTTGCCACCAATCTCATTCAATTTTGCCAACATGGTGGTTAGTGAAAGAAGCTTTTCATTCATGCCCACTAGTAGGCCTACCTCTATGTTGATTTCAACATATTTGCAACATAATGTCAATCACAAAACATGAGAAATCTCTATATTTTTTCGTACCTATTTTTCTGCATTATGGTTCCTATAAGAACTTTGAGGTATAGTAATCAAATAGGACATCATGGGCCATCTTACAAAAGCAAGAGAATATCTTACTCAAATGTATTTGGTGCATCCATAGGATCCATAAACATGACATATCCTTATTGGGCTCATTAGCAAGATCTTCCAAAATGTTTCCTTGAAACCAACAATAATACCTTTTCAATGTTTACTTCATAGACTTTTTTCTCACCATAAGTGCAAAATTAACATGTGAACATAGGATCACATTCAATGTTTTCATCATGATTGCAAGGCTTGGGCTATCTTCAAACAAGATAAAGAACAAATTTTACAAGATGTTTAAAGTTGCATCCATTTGTTAACCAATCTATAATGCAAGACACACATGCCCAAAACATATAAGAGGGAACCCATTGTACTATTAATTGTATTTATTGAGGTGTCCCATAATTAATAGAAGATAGACAATATACCTCATGACTCAATGTGCCAAGGTTTTGATCACAACTATAGATGGATTTTTTGGTTGTAGTCATAGGAATATATTGCTTATTTGCATACTCTATGGCATCCTCACGACTGTTACTGTCCCATTCATGCCATTTGCCACCACTGCAAGTGTTGGATTTAGTGCAAAAAATCCAAACTCAAACTACACCTACCCACATGTCATGTTTGCATTCCATTGGGAGATGTTAGTGCCAAATTTGAGCTTTGGTCATAATGGATAATGCACTGTCCATTGGAGAATTGCCTAAAGCCACATAAGGTTAGATAAGTTTGTGCCCAATTCTTTCAACATCCTCAAGCCATCACTAAAACTAGATAAATGATTTATTTCTAAATGTTACATTTACCTGATCACTTCCTTTGCTTGTGCATCCATGGGATTGGTGCATCTACACCAATAGCCTTAGCCACATCAACTATTGCCCACAAGAATTTAACTCCATATTAAGTATCCATGTGGTAGTCCATTTGTCCCAACAAATAGATCCATATCAACATTTCATGATATTTAAAATAGGAACATGAATTGTTGAATCTATGATTCCCTTACAAAAAGTAGGACCCTTTTCAAAATTGGGTTGGGCTTAGGATGTTCCAAGAAGATACTTGTGCTCATAAATAGTATATGCCCATAAGCAAGGGGGAATAACAAGAACAAGTTTATTGAATGCTTTTACAAAAGCCAAAAAATAGTGATAGGTGTGTCTAGACCACCATCGACAATCAAACCAATTGGTCAAATTGGTAGTCAAACCCCCTTTTATAGTATTTTCTTTTTCACTCACATCTCCATTCAAAATCATTGCTCTTATTCCTACACAATGCAAACCCACCTCCTTTTTAGTTCAAGAACAAGAAAACCTAGGTCAATGTGTCTATTCACCATCAATAATTTTGTTGGCAAATAATTGTCTTAAAGATTGCCATGCATTGTTAAATTAAGGTTCAAACATGCCACCAAACCTTTTGTGCATTATTATCACAATATGTCACCCACAACTGAGTTACTAGCAAATTGTGGCAAACTAGTAAGTAAATCCCATCATCAAACTCAAAAATCACTTTGTACACATTATTAATGAAGGAAAATAATATCAATGTAAATGGTCAACATAATGATGGCACTTTTGTCTAAGAAAATTTGCAATGAGCTCCAGAACTGCAAGATTGCAAAAGATAATCACATGATGTTGAATGAATGGATGTGCCCCATATTGACTACAACCCACAACAACAAACCATCACAGAACAAAACAATTTAAAAGGTTTTTTTGTCACAATAAGCACTATTTTAGCATAGATAAAGCTTTGAATCGAAGGAAAATATAAATGGTGAATATCATCAACATTATCAATAGTTTTAAACAAAATAGTCATTTGGATTTGATGCCATTTTCAAACCCCACGACACTCCTAGTTGTAACCAAAACCATTATACTTTGTAGCAATCTATGGATAGGCTCTAGTCCATGATCATGTATGACCTACAATGCATCTCCTTCATAAGGACAAATAATAATAGCAATATATTAAAATGTAAGGTGTTAAGAAAGAATCATTGTCCAAGCTATGAAATCTTGGACAAGCTACTAAATTGTTTTCAATAATAGACATCTTTGAGTAACTAACTAATTTTGCAAGGTTTAGGGTATTGTAAAATTCTTAGCTGAGAAAATTTCTACAACCCATGTAATGTTCCCCACACCACATACATATTTTGTGACAACAGATAACAGTGGTGCATAATAATTAATGATGAGGTATTTGGAATGGTTAATGATGGCCAAAGTTCCATGTACTTGTGCTTGGATTATTAGTATGTTGATTTGCATCTAGAATGATTTATAACCTTATGTATTGATGAACAAGTATTATGCCTAATTATTGATCAACCTCAAGTTGTCATACTCATCTTCCAAATTATCATCACCAACATCTGAACCCCCTAGACAAGAGTCATATTCATTGTCATTTGCATCAACATCATTTGTGTTCAGTTCATGGTTATCTTGCTTTTCAGGTAATTCCTCTTCACCCCCTACACATGTACAAGAACATGTTTTGGTTAAATTAGTCCATTAACACATCCATTCAACCAACTTGCACACAACCCCATAAAATTAGTATTGACTTGATGCAATGTTGAGATCGATTTGGTCATCTACCCCATCAACAACCCCCATAGTTTGTTGGGTGTCATTTCCTACCACAACATCTCCCATGGGACATGTTGGTTCAAGTTGGGGGTATCTATTACATTTCATTGAGACTTGTTACCACATGATAACATAACCTTCCAACTTGGCTCATTAGTGAAATTTGAAAAAAAACATGTTATACTTGAAAAGGGAACACAAAATGTTGTTCTTATGGTGATAATAATCATATGAAATTCACAAGAAGGAACCCATATTCATCCTTTTTCATAGTAGCATGAACACCACAAATCTTTGTTTGAACCCAAAAGCAAAGTGTAACACAAGGATTTTTGTTAATCCATAATCCAATTCCAATATCTCCCTACACTTCCTTATGTAATGTATCATTTCAGCCTTGGTTTGATTGGGCCCAGGTGGGGTTTGATCAAAATCACCCATGGTAGAAGTGAAATTTAAATTCTTGTAGAATATTTCACATTGCTATAACAACATATTTGCATTTCACAAGCGTATGTTCACTACTTATGTTTTAAGTCTCAACAAACTTAACATTATAATTCATTCTCTCATTAGATTCATGGTTATTTCATATAACTAGAAATTGCACTTCATAATACATTGTAAAAAAAACTCTAGAAACAAACTTACAATTCATTTCATCATAATATAACATTACAAAAAATTCACACAAAAGATGAACATAGAATTCATTGTAGAAGTTTATGCTTATCTATATTACTGAAAACATGAATCCAAATTACAACATGATCCCATATTTTGTTAAAAAAATCCAAAACAACACTTAAAATCTATGTTATATCAAAATAAAGTTTGTGGTTTTCTACTGTAATTACTTCGAGCTCCTCCTACTCTTCTCTAAAACTCCCTTGTCTCATATTTTTCTCTTTTTCCTTCTTGTTTTCAAAAATTCTCCCCTTTTGAACTATCTTAAGTCACATCATCATGATCCAAACAACAAGAATTCAAAATTCAAACTAACAAAGTTCTTTGATTAGTCCCTATCCTAATTACCTTGTTCATTCAAAATCACATACTCATCCTACTTGTCATAACCTTAGCCTTGGGCTCGCGACTAAGGCAAAGGTTGGCAAAGGTGTGGGCTAAGAGCAAATCCCGGGAGTCACATTTCATGCTGATGGGAATGAACCCCCACACTCACAAATGAACTCTCACTTTGGGAGTTGGAGTCCCAATGGACTTCCAAATTTTTAAGGGGCAATTCCAAGGGTCAAAACTCATTGGATTGAAAATTTCCTTATATTTTTGGAAAGCTCTTGGAACATAGATGTTTAAAATGGGCTCGCATGACCCATTCGGGCACTTACAACATAAGTTATGGCCAAAAGAAGGGCCGAAAGTCAAATTGCCAATTTGACTCCTGACCATTCAAAATTACGAATCACCCTAATTTCCTTGCATGCAGGTGGCATGCCACATACCATTAGAAAGCTCTCGACAAGAGCTACAACTTTGCTTTAGACCTCACCTCAATTAAAGGTTTAAAAACAAAGTCATGGGCTTCCAAAGTCACGGAAGTCCCAATTTTGGGAATTTCGGAACTCCAACTTGAGAGTCCCAAGACAAAATGACATTTGGGTGCTGGCCCTATGGCCAAGCACAAAGAATACTATAAGGGGGAAGGTGGTGGCTTTCTTCAAGTCTAGGCCGTGGTGAGTCTTGTGAGTTTGTGTTTGCCCGTGGTTCATTTGTGCACCAAAAGTGTTCCAACTACACACTAACCAACTTGTTATTTGGTTTGTGCAAGTCCATGTGAGTAATTGAATTGCTTGCCACTCTTTCTAGTTCCCATCCCAAAGCTCCAACATCCCCCTCTACCCCAAAAGTGTTACCAGTCAAAGAACGTGCCCCAATTCCTTATCCTTCTATTCTTTTCACCGTAGACTCACATTTGAATCTATCAAGGAGCTTGGGAGTGCGTCACTACCCCCTTCACATTACCCCTTCCATATTTTGGATTTCGTCCCCGAAATCCTTGTAAAATGATAGAAATGAAATGAAAGTATTTTATATTTTTTAAAACATATGTTTCCCCTACTATAGTGTTGTAATCCTAATCTACATAAAAACCAGTTAATGTGCCCCAAACTCCTCAAGAGACCCAAAGGTGGGTCTTGAAGCAAAACAACAAAAGAAAAAGAAAATTGGGGCACATTCCCTAATTCGGAACACTTCAAAGGTAAAAGGGCATGCTGGAACTCTAGGATGGGACTAGGACAAATTCACAAGTGAGAGTTCAAGATGAGGTCAACCTACACAACCAAGAAAAGAGAGTGGTTAGTGCAAGTTGAATAAAAGTGGTGTGGTGGATTTAGTAGGGACAACCTCAAACATAAGCTTTACACAACCCACAACCTTTGGGAGGAAGCACCACTCCCTTCCCTATAATATACTATGTGCCTCTCCATAGGGACTACAACCAAATGTCATTTTTCCCTAGGTTTCACAAATGGGAGTCCCAAAATTGGGATTCATATAGTTCCAAAACTTTGGACACTCATATCTTTTTCAAATCAAGTTTTTTTTTTTTGAAAATGTGAGGGTAATGTATTATAGCCCTTAAAAAAATCTTTCCAACAATGTATAGCACGCCCTAATCAGACCTTAGTTGACCCTTACTTTCAAACGATTTGTGGTTAGGAATCCTAATTTAACTCATGCCCCTTCTTTTGATCATAACTCGTGCAAATCAGGTTTAAATGAACAATACGAGGGCACTTTAAGCATTCACATTTCAAGACCTTTCTAATGGTGTCCTAGGGGCCCAATTTGGTGCATATTTTCCTTTCTAACCAAGGCTTTAAACATTTGCAATTCTCGCACGAGTGTAATTCCCAAAATGGGAGTGCACTTAGGAATCATTAGGCTTCATCCCTTGCACTCTCCCCCATTTGTGAAAGTGTGTTTCACACCTAAACACACTATTGGCTTCATGGGCCCTTACACTTCACACTTAGTTGTGAACCCAATGTTAGGGTTGCAACACTAGTGGTTTTGAATCTACATTTTGCTCTGTAATTTCGATCTCCCCCCCACTGATTTAGTTTGTGGTTCTATTTCTAGATGTCATATTTTGAATATCTCTTATTTTGGTGTTGGAATAACCTCCACCTTTTCCTATTCCTGAATTCCCTCTAGTGTTTTTTATTCATGATCCCCTCTTTTAAGGTCCTGGGTTATCTCTAGTTGTATCGCCTCCTCCTAAGTTGCTCCACTTCTGAGGTCTTGTGATTCCTCAATTTGTATTTCTTCCTCTTGAACTATCCCATTAGGCCCTACTTTTGTTTCTTCATCCTAGCTCAACACCTTTGTACTAATTGGATTGCCACAAATGAAATCTAGAAAATTCTTTTGATAAGCTTCCAGCTTGTTTTTCATAATTTTTTCATCAACTCTATGCTGAACCATATTCTTCTCTAACTCCTTTGTAAAATATTCCTTTACAACCTCCCACCATTCCTCAAATTCTACCTTAGAGTCCTTCATTTTGTTTTTCGTTCTCATCATGGTATAGTACTATAACATCTGTTCATAATCCTTTAATCTTTTCTTGATACTAGGTGGATCCACTCTTCCTATATTCCTATTCCCTTTCTAATTGTGCTTATAGTTGCTCCAAAGTTTTATGATACTCTTTCTTGTCCTCCATTAACTGCTCTCTTTCTACCTTTGCTATCTTTCTTCTAAGTTCTTTAGACTCCAACAAAAATACATTTTTTAGATTTATCAATTCCAAATTTGTGAGAACATTCTCCTTCTCCTTCTTTTTTTTAGTCAGTTTTTTCACCTAATTATCCAAAGCCTCATGTTGTTTCTTATGAAGAAATAATGTTTTTGTCCACTTCCTTTCTATGGTTTCCAAGATTTTAGCCTTTTGCCTTAAATTTTGTAATTATTCATCTTGTGATTTTAATCGTATTGTGCTACCCTTGAACTCCTCATTTTCATCCTCTAGTTTCTTAATGAATATATATTTTTTTTGTTCAACCTCTGGCCTATTCTTCCTCTAGATTTCCACATTATGCTTATACCCCTTTTAGAGATCTTTCTCTTTATCTATTTTTTCTTGTAACACTACCTTCTCCTTCTCCCCGACAACCAATATGTTATTTATAATGTTTACTTCCATAGTCAAATTCCCCATATTCAAATTCACAATTACCATGGTCTAAAATAACTCAGTTGATTTATTTGCTTTCATTACTTTTGTAACTACCTCCTCCATAGACTTTGGCATAGTTTGTGTTGTAAGATTTCTAGATCCTTCTGCAGATGATCCAAGCTCATGTACCATTATTCTCCTCAGTTCAAATTCAAATGGGAATCCATTTGTAAATTCTGGCCTACTAGGTGGTACCTATAGTTCTATTGGACTAAACTTTTCAAAAGTAGGTTGTGTCACCACTCTCTCCGTTTGTAGTTCATTAACCCATAGACCTTCATGTGTCTATTGTTGTTGTTGCTAAAAATGTTGTAAATGTTTTGGACTTATAGTGGTCTCCATCCAATCTTCACATACATCCCCTTCAAAGTACAGATGTTCCTCACCCTTTGGAAACCTTATGTCATGTTCCCTCTTAACTCCCTAGTTCTATTCCTTTAACTATCTCTCCTATGGCAATGTCATTTGTGGTATCTCCTGCCTTTGCTCTTTTGGTTGTTTCTCTTGTGGAGATGCCATCTGTGGTATTGTTGTAGTATGTCTAATTACCTATACCATTGTTGGCACTACCCTTACAACTATTGGCTCTGCAAATGGTTCCACTTTGCCCCTCATCATTTTTTGTGCCCTCCAATCTATGCTTTCATGTTCCCTCTTCACTCTTGAGCCTGAGCGTCCTCCTTCCTCAACTATGTTCTTCCTCTCGAAAGCACTTCTTGAAAAGATTGTTGCAACTTTCTTTCTATTCTTTAGTGTTGTCTACATCTCCTCCTTAGTTCTTTTAACCTTGATCGGTGGTTTTTGTGGATTTTCCTTTTGATGCACAAATAGATGCTGAAAGATTTTTGCCAATACCAAGGAAAATTGACATGTATTTTCTTATCCTCTTTATTCTCCTTAACATATTTATACCACCTATCTAGCTCACTACACAGACTATTGAATATAATTTGTGCCCAATCTACTTTCTGCCCCTTCTCTACTTTCACTAATGTAATAACATTTTTGCTGCTAAAATATTGTACCTTCTCCCTCTGATAAATGATAGATATAATGGTAGGATATTTGACAGAGTATGGTAGACCCAGATTCTTTACATTCCATTGACCTGCAAAAGAATTTGCAGGTGCAAATCTACAACTCTATAATGCTTGAATTGCTAGTGATTTATTGACCTATCCTTTTGGTTCTTTTACATACCCTTTTGCACACACTCCAAAAACATCTACAATTAATTGTTTGTTGATTATATACACCTTATCCTTATGCCCAAAGTAGATATTTGTGCCCTTGATCAAGAATGTGTTAAAAAATTCCAACATTACATCGGGCACTAATGCTTCCCACCCCATCAAAAACAAAAGAACAAGCCTTGCTTTAGAAGCCGAATATTCTTCCACAACAATATCCTTCCAATTTTCCATCCACTCTACATGTTTGTCATAATTATGTTTGGTCTATGTCCACATGAATCATTCAAGGTTTGGAATTTTAATACCTTTTTCCAAAAGTGTAGCTTTGTCCAAGATTGCGTGTCTTCTCTTTGCTACCGCTTCCACTTCACATTGTTCCATCTCCATCGCCCTTTGTTGTGCTTCTACCATTGTCTATGCATGTATGGCTTGTTGTACTTTCAATTGCACTTATATCGATAGTTGTTCTTCCTAGACAACAATGTTTTCCTCCCTTGCATCGTTCTACACTATATGTGCCTCCACAAAATGATGCTCCTCAACTTCATCTTCCTCTGATTCTTCAATGCACATCAGATCTATTGATGTAGCTCTTAGTCCCATCTGCTTTCTTGCATGCCAATGCCGTATGCTTCTACACAAAAATTCAATTGCAAATGTTCCAATTGTATCTATGTTGTGAATTAACGTTTACGCAAACTGTATCTTCTCATTATACGCCTTCCCTTTTGCACATTCTGAAGATGATGAATGCGACAACAACTTTATAACCAACAGTTGAATATTTAACATTCCTCTCTCTAATATTCTCAACTCCTCTTCTACTTCTATTATTCTCAACAATTCCATTTCCTCCTACCTTTGTTTGTGCTCATTACTTTGCGCTTCCTTTTTCCTTCCTATTCGATATAGTTTTTCAATTGCACTCTTTGCATTCATACTGCTGTGAACTCCAAAACTTCGAAAATGTGCATAATTTCTAGTAATAAAAGTAAATTGCTTTCAACAATTACCCCATTTTTTCTCATCCTTGAACATCCCGCCTGTCACATTCATTTTGTAGATTTGCCCACCATATTTTAATTAATGCATAACTTCAAAATTAATACGACCCATCATTACAAGTTTATGTGTCCCTTGTACAACCACGTGGAAGCACTTAACATCATCATTATGAATGAATGTCATAGATTTCATCTTTTGATTACTCCACATCCATAATTTCCTTACTTTATTTGTATTGACATCATTTCAATTTCCTTGTACACCTTTTATTGATTATGCCCATTTATGTCTTGAGTATGAAAACACATTTGGTGATTGTATCAATTTATCTGCTGACTATGCCCACAATTTTGATGATTGTGTGAATACTCCTGATGACTGAGTGAATATTCTTATTAATTTAGCTTATATGCTTGACATATCATCTTTAGATCTCTGCATCCCAAATCATGCACTGTTACAATTATTATTCATTTATAGATTGAAAATAAAGATTGTGTTCACCATTAGATATGTGATTTGTTTTTTATCTTCATCATTCTTCATTTGTGGTTTTTGTATTTCACATCTTTCATTGTCTTCCTCGATATCAAAATTTGCCTCCTGAACTCCACTTGCACAATGTCCCAAATAACTTGTTAGTAAACTCAACCTACCCATTCCCCTAAGGATAATAAGTTGTAGAACTCACATGTTTCATTAGAAAAATGATTTGTCAAATACTTGATGGCATCATTAATAAAATGAACTCCTTGATTTGTGACTATAGTCAAAAGACATCTAAACTTGGTTTATATGCACTCATACAAAAAAATTGTTGTGACTATTATTGTATCAGTTTTCAATGCTCTTGCTTCCACCCACTTAAAAGCATAGTCTATGGTAATAAGAATATATTTGTTCCATGTATATCTCCCTGTTGGCTTAATTGGCCCCACAAAATCAAGTCCCCATTGCATAAATGGTTCCTTTGAAAGACTTATGACTAGTTTTGCAAGACTTTGAATTGCCAATCCTCGTGTTCTTTGACATGCATCACAAGATCTATAGTAATCATGCACATCCCTATACATAGTTGGCTACCAATATCTTCCTCTATGTTATTTTTGTTGCAAAATGTTTTCTTGAAGGTCTTTCATGTAATTTTTTCATCACCCTGAATCTATCTTGTTTTCAAAAATTCTTTTACATCATTCAGCCACTCAGGCCTTGTATAAAACAAACTTGCATCTGTGGTTTCATTAGGCACACTTGTGGGTTCTATATTATCGAATAATCTTGACAATGCATTTGCAACTACATGAGTTCTGCTTGGCTTGTACACTATTGTGAAATTATATTCGAGGAACAATAACAACCATCTAATTATTTTCCCTGAAACTTGTGGTTTGTTGACCAAATAGACCAATGCCATATGATTCACATAAAAGACAAACTTATTGCCTAGCAAATAATGTTTGAACTTGTGCAAAGAAAAAACCATTATTAAAGCCTCTCTTTTTGTTGTGCTTTGTTTAGAAGCTTATAAACATACATTATTGGTTGATCACTTTTCCCTATTACATTCTGAGATAACATAGCCCCCACAACTAACAAGGATGCATCTATATGAACATGAAATTCCACTTGTTAGTTTGGTGATATTAGTATCAGTGCTTCAATATACTTCTATTTAATCAATTCCTCGGCTTTTTGACATTCCTTTGTCCAAAGAAAAGTCTTTGTTGTTATGGTCAGTTTAGTGATAGGTGCCATAATCATAACAATTTTTTTATAAAACATTTGTAAAATTGTGCCATCCCTTTGAATACTTGAATTTGTTGGGAATTATTAGGTGGTGGCATGTTTACTATTGCATGTATTTTCTTTGGATCTAGTAGTTTCCTTTCCTTGGAAACAATAAAACCTTCAAGGTCATCCCTGAAGATACCATAAATGCACATTTGTCTAGATTCAAATTAATGCCATATTCTTTGCACTTTTGAAAACATAGTCTGAACTTCTACAAACGACTCTCCATGTCATTATACACCCTAAAGTCATCCAAAAATATCTTCATAAAATTGTCCAAATACTCTTTGAATGTTTTAATCACATCTTTCTCATATGTAGGGGGTCCATTTTTAACTCCAAATGACATCACCTTCCATATAAAAGCCCCCTAGTTTGTAACAAATTTAGTCTTGTATTTGGCCTCTAGATCTATAGATATTTGATGATATCCAAAATATCCATCTAAGAAGGAATATGCCTCATACCCTATTATTGTGTTTAGCACTTCATCTATGAAAGGTAATGGGTATGGATCTTTTTTTGTGGCTACATTTAATTTTTAAAAATCTATACATATTCTTAGCTTACCATTTTTCTTGGGTATTGTTACTATGGATGACAACCATGTAGCTTCTTCTATAGATTCAATGAATCCAACTGCTAACAACTTATCTATATCTTGTTTGACCACTATAACTAGTTTGGATTTAATCTATACCTTGTTTGATGTGCTAGTGGTATAGTAATGTCCAATTCAATTCTATGTTGTGCTAACTCTAGTGGAATCCCTTTCAGATCTTGTATGTCCATGCAAAAACAACTTTGAATTCCTTCAAGAGCTGCTCCATTTCCAACACCTTGTTTGTTTCCAAATGTGCATTAATCTTCACCATCTATGGTTTTGCATCAATTCCCAGATTGAACTTCATCAATTGTTGATCTTTAATCAATGTCCATCTAGCTATTTACAATCCTTGTAATTTGATGTTTGTTGAAGTTTCATCCACTACAACACTCCCTAGTTGTTTATAGTATGTCTCTAGATACACCTTATCCTCTAGAGCTACTTCTAGGTCATATATATTTCTAGGTATCTTCTTTTCTATGTTTTGTATTTCAGATCCCTATTTTGAAATACTAGTCTTCACATTTGTATCCATGATCCCCACATATGTGGTTTTCATATATTGAATTGTCTAAGGTAAATTGATTACTCCTATGGAGAATAATTCTAGTTATGTAGCAAAGACGATAACTTTTTCTTCATTTGTGATACCATTTTGATAATTGTAAGATAATAACACTTATGGTCTTTTGATTTCACCTCCCAAATGTTTGGTAACTATAATTGTTTTGATTATCCCATTCCCTTATATGGTAACAATGTTACTTCCCTAATCATGTCCACTTTAGCATCTTTCAACCATGGTGTCCCCAACAACATGGAATAAGTAAAATCTACCACATTATTTTGAAGTACAATAAGCATAGTTATGTAAGGAATGCCATGACATCTATCTTTAGATCTTTAATCAACCCATTGGTTTTGTGGTTGTTTGATTTACCACCCTCATATTATATGGTGTAGGTTTAGGCTTTGGAAGCCCCAACTTTAATTTCAACTATTTTGTGATAATATTAACTCCAAAACCTCCATCCAACAACACATCCTCTATTGTATTATTTCCAATCTATACTTGGATAATTACCATATGATTATCTATTGTTACAATAGTTGTCCCTACTTCTGATATTAAAAAACCAACTTGTTTATCTCACTACTACATATTGTGCCTTTTTGCGAAGGGAAAAACAAAAAACCGGAAGGGTTTGCGAAGCAAAAACAACTTGCCATATTTGCGATGTGACACGCATCGCAACTTATGGTTCACCAACCATCGTTAATATATAATGTACCTTAAATCATCGCATCACTTTTGCGACATATACCACAACCAAAACTTTGCGACCCTCTCAGTCTCCGTGCACGCTAGCGATATTCCACAGTTCGCACCTCTTAATCATACTCACAACATTGCAAATTTTAAAATACACAAAGTATTGCAAAACACTTTGAGACTCACAAGAAATCGCAATCTTGCGTTATTCGGAGCATCGCATTTTGCGTTTGAATATGTATCGCAAACCTCATCACAAATTTTTACAAAAGTTTCCGGTGTTGGACG
>Ga0116231_10001797_pt1 | contig 44620 bp, 29 predicted proteins | sample S1TSphgellanicum_2_FD_89695 | JGI IMG/M metagenome (GOLD analysis project Ga0116231, IMG submission 89695) | Host-associated microbial communities from peat moss isolated from Minnesota, USA - S1T2_Fd - Sphagnum magellanicum MG | ecosystem: Host-associated > Plants > Peat moss > Unclassified... | reverse complement strand
AATTGAGAAATGGCTTCAAATATATTGAAAATTACATTCATAATTAGAAAACACATTCCACACAAGATTGATCTCACTTGCAATAAATATAGAAAATAAAATTCCATCTCTTGATGTGGTTATTCATTATTTAAATTTGAAATTTGTTATTAAGTAGCCACAAACTTTATTAGAAATTGTTATGAATTGTTTAGGTATTGTTTAGGTATTTTAGGTATAATTCCCCACTGTAGAGCACAACAATCGTTAGAAATATTGACAATATAAATAATTATATACATTTGTGTGTTAGGTTGCTAAATTGATAAAATTGAAAGGTTTGATTTGATACCAACAAAATAATTTTGATATAAATGACATCAACATAAATTATTTATGAAAATCTCCAATTCTATAATTTGAATATGTTTCCAAAAAACATGTACATTGGAACTTTGGATAGAGATATTCTCAAAAAAAACGGAACACTAAAAAAACAAGAAAACATATAATCTTTATTTGACATCCATGTAATGTGTACAAGTCAATATGGTTTTCCAATCGCAAAAAACCCAATTCTCTTGTAGAATTTTACAGATGTAAAGGATGGTTTGATTGAACATTCCCATGAATCATTTAAAGTTTGAGATCATTATGAAAGCAATGATATATTAAATTATTTTCCAAAGAAGTAATAGGTTAAAAAATTTCTCTCAGAGAAGTAATTGTTTTCTATGGGGACAATTTATGAAACTTTTGATTTTCCTTGATGTGTGCTTTAATCATTGCAAGGTAGAGGTCATTCTTACAACCCAAATTATTTAATGTGAAAACCTATGCAGAAACAAAGAACACCTAAAGAACATGGAATTGCATGGGTAGAATATAAAACTAATCCCATGACTGGGCTTAAAATTGGAACATGCATTATAATAGTTAGCATTATATTATCACTCTTGTTTGACAAAGATTATCCCAACATTGTGGTCTGTACAAGCTTCGACACAAATTTTATAGGAGTTCCAAGAGGATGAATTAAAAGGAGCTTTGTGTGAAAATTGACAGAAAAGAAAAGTTTGGCGTAAAACATAAAAATGTCATTAGAGTTCTCCACCCAACCTTAGGGCCACCCAACGGGTTCATAAACTTAGTGATCCACCCTTGAGTTCAAGAAAAAATCCTAAACATCTTCTAATGTTTCATCATCAATGTAAATTCTAACTCCTAGATCATAACCTTGGGAAACTATATGTGAAAGAGGTGGAGCCAGGGACTCCACAACTAGGGCTTGAGCCTCAGCATATGATGGTAGCAAAAAAGAAATGGTAGAATCTTGGAGCATCTCATCCTCCCTAAATGAAAATAAATTTTTTCAATGGAAACAATACTCTACAAATAAAGAAAGAGGAAGTGTGAGGTGTACAACATAAAGAATTGAAGGAATGCATAATATTGATGCAAGTGAACAACTTATTCATAATCAAGCAACCTCCTTGAACGTTTCTTGATAGGAAAGTCAATATCAAAGCTATGAACATGTTCGGTGTTAGGTTCGAGCATGGCCATTTCAATGAGAGGCTTTAACACCTCCATAAAAACCTCCATATCTAACTCCAAAGCCAAGATGTGGCACCTAAGGCTTTGGTAGGCCTTGGTAGTGTTGCTTGCAAGGTGAAAGATGGTTAGATACAATTTTTGATGCAAAGATTGAAAATGAATTTTTTGAGGAAGGGCACATACTTGTGGATGCAGATAAACTTGCAATAGAGGATCTTGTCTTCAACTAGACATCAATCAAAGCAGTAGCAAGATGCATTTTCTTTGCAACCTTAAAAGGTCTGTCGGCCTTGGACATAGACATAGAGGCCCTATTTGCCCAATTATACAACACATTCTCATTATGAGCTTCAATAGAGTTGTTCACAAACTCATCAGATGGTGAGGAGAAGACGAATCTCCCATTGCTTGAAGAGCTCCCATCAGGGACCTTAACAAGATGAGTTGCACAACTAAGGAGAGTCTACAAAATTAAAGACAAATTTTAGTTGAAGGAGAGAAGAAGAAAAATACATGAAAGTTTAATGGATTGTGATGGAACCTTGAAAGATGGGTCCTCGCTATTTGTTAGTGGTAATGAATTCACCACATCCCACTTCATCCGAATCTAAAAGCCATAGCTCTTTAGATAAGATTTGACCTCCTTGAAAACTTTGAGGTCATCCGGGTGAAATAACAAGACAACCCCATTAGAGGCCAATTTTTTTTTGGCAAAATCAAAAATTATAGTAATGTATTCATCAACCTTCTGATTCCAAACATGAATATCATTTGGGTTCCTGGATACAAAAGGAACATGGAGGTTTCCATGAACGTCTACAATGACAAGCTGAACCTTGCCACCAAGATTCATCTACTTAAAAAGAAAAAAACAGTTAATGCATCTAGGACAAGCTATTATAATTATGTTGTAAAGTGAAAGAAAATGTAATGCAAACCTACGTTGTGGATGAACTTGGAGATTGTCTCATATTCCAGCGCCAAGTTTGGGATGAGGTCTTGGTTGCCACAATGGAAAGGCAATGTGAATGGGAAGACCCTATGGTGAAAGCTAGGACGCCTATTGGAGGTAACAACAATCGGACTTGGGTGGGATGGAAAAAACTGTAATGATCCCTGTTGAGTGCTTTGAACTCCACTAGGAGAAAGGGTGGGAAGAATAGGTGGCATAGTAACCTTCTCTCTTTTCATATCCTCTGTTGTTTACAAACCTACAATCTAGTTCAAAGAAACCTCAACAAAGGTGTTTTAATCTACATTGGAGGAGGGAGGTTCGGTCACTTTCTCCTTCAACTTTCCCTTTCCCTAGGAAGCAATTTTTCGCCTCCCACCCTCAACCTATGTTCTTGTTAAGTTTGCAAGAGTCTCCGTGAAAGATGGCCTAATGTTCTCCCTCAAGGGAATTTTCAAGGTGGGGGTGCTATATTTCGGGCAGTCAAGGTACCAACCACATTGGATAAGATGGGAAGAAGGCCAATCCTTGAGTAGGTCCTTTTAAAACATAATGCTATCAACCTTGGGGTCATGCCAGATGTCCAGGAGAAATCTCTTGCTACAAGAATAAAGAAAAACAATGATGAACAAGTTGAATACAAAGGTAAAAAAAAGTCTTGAAAGGAGTCTAAAATATTTCATACCTTATACATATATTCAAAAAACGTTTCTGAGGTTAGGGAATGCCATGTCTTGCAAGATTTGGACTAACATATCTTGTAAACCTTTGTTAGCATTGCTTTTTTGAATTATTCCAAGGGGAAAATCCCAATTGATTGGATTTTGAAAAATTCATGAACAAGGCTAGGTTTTATGTGGTCCAACTTCATCGATTTATAGAGATACAAAGAGAAATGAAAAAAAAATCCTTTTAAACCTAACTTTGATGTAGGAAATAAAAGAAGGGTCAAAAACATACTTGTTGAGTTCCATCATGGCAATGAGGAGCTCAACAAGCCCATGAGAGGTCTCAAGGACAATGGAATCCATAAAGATGTACCAGGAGGGCTCATCATTATGTAGACAATTAATATAAGGTAGCCAAATTTGCAATTTGTGATTACCATCCCAAACAAAAAACATGCGCTTGGAGAAAAACTTGAGGTTAGGATTGGCAAACAAGAAAGTCTCAAATCTCTCATTCTCAAACATCTAATGCTAACTCCAACAAAACATGTACTGCTTTTGGAATTTTTCTTGCCCTTTCCAATTAAAAGGTGAAACATAAATTTTTTTGTCCCTTTTTCGATAGCTAGTCTAAAACACCCGTTCCATTTTGAGGATGTTAATTTTGAGAGCAAGACAAACAACTAGCATCAATATCATCTGGCACAAGGGAATAGTCATTTGGGTTTTGTTCTTCAGCACCACCTTGTGTTTATCAAGGACTTCAAAGCTATTAAACTTTGTCTGACTTTGAACAGCTTAATAGTCCTATCAAAGGACAAAGAGTCTGCATATGCCACTGCTTGGGAAATCTACCAAAAAATTCAGAATGTTATAAATGCACAAAGAAAACTGTGAAAATAATCCATAATTTTCAAACAAAAGTCAATTCAAAATGCACTTAATACTTGAAGCGTCTCCATAATCCTTGTGATAGAGATATCTTTGCAAGATATGTCTTGTAAAAGTAGACACAATAAAGTTTAGCATTCTTTAGGGGAAAAAAAAACTTGAAAGGAGATGTTTGGGTTTAAAAAAAAAAGGAGCCAAGCTCTTGCTCCCATGTTTAGAGCTGAGCTAAATTTCAACTCGTCACATTTTCTGATGCATCCAAGGTTCTTTTGACGTCGAAGATCTTCAATTGCAAGAAAAGTAAAGAATTGAACTAGAACTCAGCTTTTAAAATAGTTTTTGGCCAAACTTTTCTCAGTGTTGAGAGAAGCTTGGCTTCATCAACAAATGAAGAGCCAAGCTAGAACTTGGCTCCACTTTCCAAGCTCTAGTTTAGTTCCATTTCCCCCTTGTGCTTTTTTAAGGGGGATTGAATTCTAGTTTAGTTCCACTTTTGGAGCCGAGTTAAATTTCGACCATTTTTTTTGGTAATTGAACTTCTTTTAGTGTCAAGAGAAGTTCGACTACAAAAACAAATTGGAGCTGAGCTAAAGCTTGGCTCCTTGAGGTCTTACTATGCTTCTTTTGGTACTGAGAGAAGTTCAATTGTAGCAAACCAAGGAGTCGAGTTTAGTTCGGGCTCCATGTTTGGAGCTAAGCCTAAGCTCAACTCCTTTTTTTCCTTTTTTTGGTCGATTCCACCATCGTTTTAAAATCCAAACTCAAGCTTGCATTCAAGTTGAAGTTTTGTTGAGTTCGAATCCAAGCTTGAGCTTGATTTTTCTACACATAAAACTTGAACAAAAAACCAAATTCAAGTTTCAAGTGCTTACTTTGAGCTTGCTACTCTCCTCTTGAGGTGTGTTGAGATCTCTTGGCGTGTTTGGGCCTTCTCCTTCTTCATGCACAAAGAAATCAATAGGAAATATTCTTCTAAGAATGAACATTTATATACAAATGTGGATTCAAGCCCTACCTCTCTACTTTGTGAAACCTTAGAAAAAGGTAAACAAGGTTTTTCTAAAAAGTGATATTTTATTGAACTCAAAAACAAAAACAAAACTGGGGTGGCCAAAAATTCAACTAATGGTTTTTTCTTATCAAAGAAGGAACTTTTAAATGTTTTTCACTTTGACTAAGCATTTAAATCAAAACTAAATTATGCAGGAAATTGAGAAATGTATTAAAACCTCATTTGAGAAATTAAAAAAATCTCAATTAAGCTTTGAATTGATCTAGTTGAGCTTTACAAGGATTGAGTTGCGTGGAATTATCCAACATTGACAAATGCAATCTTAAATTAATGTATAAGCATTGTTAGATTTATTTATGAAGAAACCCTAAACTTTAAATTGTGAACACATTTTCTGTTAACAAGAAGTTTTTTAAAAAATGTAATTACGCTAACATGTATTGAAGGATGAGGGCTTGTGCTTTGTGTGTTGTTGCCATCATTCCCTAAGTCTTCGCCATAGCTTGCCTCTACCTCCTTCTTTGATGACAAAAATCCACTGGTTAGAACTCATGAAATTTTCCAAATTAATGTACTTTCATTCACAATGCAATGCATGTGGGCCTATAATGCATAAAATGTTACTTTTAAAGATTCCTCCCTCCTTTGAGAGAAATCAAACTTTTTTCCTCTTACTAATACTTCTATCTCCTTCATAGTTGCACAAAAAATGTATTAGAAACTATGAAAGTTGCGAAAATACAACACAACACATCTTTGTTCCACTCCAAGAAAAGACATAACACCTCTTGTTTAGGAACTTGCAAGGTGCGTTTCCTTGTTTTCTTCAATGCCATTGTTAGCTTTCGTTGTTTTGCTTTTATATGAGTCCATTTGTTGTTGCGCCTTTTTCTATTCCTGTGTTGGGTTATGGTTAGAAGTTCGCTAACCTTCTACATCTGAAAAATGTTTCATCGAATCCACTCTATGGTTTTTATACTTTCTTCTTTGAAGGATGTAGTCAATTTTTGGCTTTTACAACATCCCTTTTGTACCCATGACCATTTAAGGAAAATATACATAATGATTATTGATTCAAATTGGTTTTCTGTGTGTCAAGATAACTCATTATTTGATGTGGCTATTGGGTTTGATGCCAATCATTAAATGGATTAGGTAAAAGCTATTGACAATTTGTTAACATCCTTACTTGCAGCAAATGTGTCCCTTGTTGCAATTCTAACAATTCAATGTTATTTCATTGCCATTCAGTTACATGATAGACGTGGTGGTAACTAATGTTTCGAATAATAAAGACAAAATTCCAAGAATCAATCAACTACACTTCCATCTTTCATTAAGATAACAAGTTTGAACAATTACAATTTGTTAGATTACATTGTTAAAATGATCAAATGTTATTAACTATTGACCTAACAAACATTTTTTTCACAATGTGTACGGAATTTATAAAAACCTTCACCTAATTAATTTAATGTTAACAATAACCATCAAATCTTTTTGAACATATTCCTAAGTATTTGTGAAGCCTTAAAGAATAATTGCACAGACATATATCCCAAAATTGAAAGGACTGTTTAGTTACGACTATATTCAAGATAGTTGTTTTCTTGGTCAATAGGTTAGGGAGAAGGTTTATTTGTTCAAGATGTCCATCAATGGAATTGCGTTTGGATTTGATTTGGTCCAATGAATATAACTAGGTGATGATTTGCAAAATGCATGGATGATGTTCAATCATATAAAATGTTTTCAAGGATGGACGACCATGGCTTGGGACATTTGTGATTCGATCTATTGTAAGGTCATGATGATTTCAATTTGTGACATGTAATCCAAGGACATGGAAGCTCAATGTATTTTGTGGAGGAAGCTGAACGCAATTGTCGAGAAAAAAGGGTTGGGTATGCCCGTTTTCAAAGGGTTCATGGCAGATTGGTGTACAAGCAAATTGGAATTTTGTTCGCATTGTTTATGGGACTAAAGATCCTATGGTCAAGATGGTTGATAAAGAGTGGACCTACTTTTTCCATTGGACTTCGTTTCTAAATAGACACATTAAGCAGTTAATCACACTAGAATTCCATGATCGACACAAAGGCCCTCTGTTATGAGTACAAAAAAACCACAACCTTGGAGGAAGCTAACCTTCAATTTCTACCATTTGGTCTTGGTGGTACTTGTCTAGAACTATAAGCGAAGGCATCATTCATGAGCTCAATAATTGGTTCAACTTCTAGCACTTTCATGTGCGACAATGGGGAGGCTTCATGTTAGATGTAAGTTTTTCCAGATTATTCTATTCAAATTTTATTTTCCATTTTTCCTTCCTGAATTCTAACCATTCCTTTTATGTGATTGTAGAAATTTTCTTTGGAGGAAAAAACTGATATGTTGACTTGGAATTCATTTGAAACAATTTATAACATTTGGCTTCAACAATCTAACAATAGGGGTACTTGCCTCTTTGCTACAATGTTCAATGATTACATGTGAACATTTAGGTACTCTGCATTGTATTATGCCTTTTTACAAGGAGGTGCATCTAGGGCCAATCCGGACAAAAATGAATTGCACTTGCATAGGGCCAATTGGTTTGGGGACCTAATTTAAATTGTTGCCGTAGTTACAAAGTACACCTCAAACTTTGGTCTTTTTGTTAAAATACTGCATTTGGAAGGTGAGGAAATGCTTTTGGATTAGCCAAACACAAGGCAAACCTTCCACTTGGGTCGGAAGCAAATTTACACTAACATGATCAGCTGAACTTCTTTTATCCAAAAGTGGTTAATGCAACAGCTCTAATCAACTAGTCGTCAATAATAAATATGAAGGAAACCGACAACCTTGATCTTGTTATCACCCACAATGGTGCAGACATCTTTGAGTGCCTTTGTGGGGACGACATTTGGCGAATTGAATGTTGCCCCTTGAAGTCAAATTGTTGCAACCCCACGTTGGGGCTAAGTGTGAGAAGGCAACTCACACTCCCAAAAGTGGGAAAATGAAGTCCTCCGGGACTCCCGAAAACTCAGAAGACGATTTGAGGGGTCAAATCTCCTCGCCTTGATGCGTTCTTTATATCAATGGAAAGATCTTGAAGTGTAGATGTCCAAAATGGCCTCGCATTGACCATTTGGACATCTTCAGCCCAAGTTATGGGAAAAAGAAGGGCCGGGAGTCGAACTGCCAGTTTGACTCCCGACCACTAAAAGTCCAGAATCGACCTCTTCCCGACGTCGCCTTAAGGAGTGCGACACGGCGTTGGAAAGCTCTCGACGAGAGCTACAACTTTGGTTTAGAGCTCGTCCCGATCCGAGCTCGGGGCGAGGAGCTATGAGCGTCCAAAGTCCTGGGACTTCAACCCGGGATAATTTTGGGACTCCAACTTGGGAGTCCCGGGAAAAAGAGCCATTTGGATGTAGCCTCGGCGGAGAGCTACAAAGTATACTATATGGGGGAAGGTGGTGGTTTCCCCCGAGTCCGGGCTGTGGTGAGTCTTGTGTGTAAAAGTGCCCGTGGTTTGTCCCAACACCCAAAGGTGTTTCCGAATGTGAACTAACCCTCTTGTTGTTGGTTTTGGATGCAGATTCGTGCTTGATCTTCTAGTCCATCTTCCTAGTCTAATCCCGGAACTTCTAGCACGCCCCTCTACCCCTCTTTAGTGCTGGAAATCGGGAGCACCCCCTCAAGTCCCAACTTTCCGCAACTACACATAGTTGGACCCTCAAGTGGGTTCAACCCGGGACTTGGGAGTGCGTCACAAACACTCATTGCTTGATGTTGTAAAAATACATTAAACATTATTACAAAGCCAAAATCATTTCAAAATGAATAGATCATGGTATTCCTACTTCATGTTATGTTGATTACTAGTTTGTAGCCAAAGGTGTATCAATTGAACTACATAAGTTTTGGTTTGTCATGATGACCTTATGCATTGTGTGGGAGGGATAAGTAGGAAATATGCACTTGATAGGCCAAACCTTGCCTTCTTTATGGCTTATGTAAACATGGACAAATTTCAATCAAATTGAGATGGTGGCATTGGAAGAGGCTGGTTTCTTGCTTTTGGAAAAGCCAATATGTCCCCTTGTTAATTAGGTTGGAAACAACATTTTGCCACTCATGAATTAGCCTTCCACATGTGCCCGTCGAAATTTCTTTGGCGATGGTCCTTTTACCCATGTCTATAAACCATTGGATTCAGAGGCTTGGCCCAAATAAGGAATGGGAAGAAGATTTGTCATCCTAACATGTTCAAACTATCCATTTTGTAAGAAAACAAGTGGGAGGTGGGACGAACTATTGAAGCCACATTATTAACTCCTTTAAACATTCCCCCTCTGATATATGGACAAATTTATTGTCTCCTTTCAAGATTGCTAAAAAATCATAAGCAATATGAAGCAACGATTAGTGATTACTTGGCTTGCAATTGCGTGGATTTTTCTTCCATGATGTTTGGGTCCCTCAATAAGTAGGGGCCATGGGTGCCATGTAAACACTTGCATTATTTTGTGCAATATGCCATATATTCTAGGATTAAAAAACCATTCATCCACTATCCATTTTGAAGCTAGAATGAGGTTCATAGATTATTAGATCATGCCAAAGTCTTGGAGGTAAATTAAGTTGCAATGTCATTAGATAATTGTCAAATAGGATTGTTATGGGTTCTATTCTTTTGGAATGCATATTACTATAGAAATAAAAATATTCTTCAGCATGATGTGTGTAGTGCATTATTCATTAATTTCTCAAACATTTTCTTGGTTCCATGATTATGTGGACTTCCTACCCTTGACTTACCGTGTGGCTTAACTTAAGTTACACAAGTTATTATTTCACCTTTTTGCATTATGATGTAGCTCCTTCGAATTTCACCTTTGGCACCTTTTCTTGCAAATGAAATTGAACATGAAAATTATGTGAATCTAGTAATTTCCATTCGTCATAACTATTTTGGAATTACTTTATCCATACATTCAATTAGTCGAAAGTTTCATGCAAACATTCATCTACTTCCAATCATCATCCAAAATATCATTCATGATCCATGTTCATCCCAATATTTCATGTTATTTGTAACTTTCATCCATGTACATGTGGTTTTCATTTGGTATAATTGTTTTGGAATTAGTTTCATTTACACACTTCAACTTGATGAATCTTTCATCCAAACAATTCATCTACTTACAATTATCATCCAAAAAGTTCATTGATGTTTAATTTTCATCCAAACATTTCATCCATTTTCTGGTTTTCATCCATGTACATGTGGAAAAATATTTTCCACATCATTCCTATGTGGCACAAGGATATTCTAAGAATATTTTGTCCTTGCCATCAAAATATTCCAAATATATCTGTTCCTACTCATAGGCTCATGTTCATGCTCACATGTTTGTTTCTTAGTGTTAGGTAAACTATTTTATTATACTAAGAATAGGTTGACCTTAAACCTACATGATGTAAAGTTAGGTTGGTGTCAAAACAAATATGACTAACGTGACATGACAAGGTTGACATTAATAACTAGGTGGTTTTAAGCATTTAATTTCAAGGTTTTAGGTTTTCAAGTTTTAAGTTCTAGGTTTTTGGCATTTAGCTTTAGGATTTCAAGTTTTCAAGTTTTAAGCCTTAAGCCTCAAGGTTTTAGGTGTTTAGCTTCAAGCATTTAGCCTCATGGTTTCAAGCATTGTCTTTTTGGGGTTTAGGGCTCATGATAGATTTCTTCATCCCTCTTTTCTCTCTTTCTTGTAGAACTAATGTAGGACCTTTTGCCTTGGTAAAATAGATCTTTTTAGTAGGATTAGTTTTTTTTTTCCTTGAAATAGTTTTTACTACCCCTTCCTTAGTCTAGTGATTACAACGATGTCATCACAAATAGAAGGGAAGATGATGTTAAGGCTAGAATAAACTTCAAAAAGAATTGGACATAAACTTTAACTTGATTTGGATGATCAAAAAATATGTACCAAAAAACATTACCAAAATCTCATTATTGAAAACCTTGTACAAAAAATAGTTTATTGAAAACCCTTTACCATGTTTAGATAGAAAATCTACTTGTGCAACTTTTTTGTAATCTATCTAGAAAATATTCCATGATATGTTTAGTGCAATTTTTTTGTCAACACTCTTCTTTATGTTTCTCCTATCAACTCCACAAAACTTTATTGCTTCCTGATGACTTTCAATTGATTGAGAGGTTTGCAAATGTGTGCATGATGTTTTTGGCCATTGTGAAGTTAAAAGATTTGGTGTTTATTAAGTGACTTGCCAATCCATATTTAAAATTTTCAAGTAATTATTAATTGTGCTTCAACTTCTTAATGTCATGTAAACAAGGTGGCATAGAATTAACAAAAGTTTGTATGACAAAACTTCCTTTAGAATGGAATTCTACTTTGCATAAAAAAATCACATCTAAACATGGTGATGGTCCTTGTTGCACTTGTGATGGACCTATGAACCATTTTCCCAACAATACTAATTGTGATTAAAGTGGTCTCCACAATACATTTAAAAGAGCCCTATCTTTTTCTCTTCATTGCAATTTTTCTTCATTAGTTTTCAAGCTTGTCAAAACTTGTAGTTTCATTAATATTCTCATTTCTACTCTATTTTCCACTTTCTATGAACAACCAATTCAAGGTCATCGTCTTCTTCAACCTCACTCTCAAGCCTTTCGTCTTGCTCATCCTCACCACTAGACCTAAAATTTGGCAATCTTTCTACTCTTTCTATTGAGTCACACAAAGGATGATCAGTGTGTTTTTTTTTATTCTTATAATTCCCCATTTAAACAATGTTGACAACAACCCAAAACTCACTTGGATGTAAACATCTAACAAGGCATTTGCAAAATAAAATATGCAAGAAGTCAAGCACTTGCTTGAGTTGTGTGTAATAAGTAACATGTCAAGCACAATTCCATGGTAGGAGTTTGCAACATAGTTCTTGCTTCAAATGTGTTTGGCAACACCTTGGTGTGTGTGGAGACCTTGGCTAGTGAATATCGATGACAAGTTTGAAAAAGTGGAATAAGAACAATGGTCATCATTGTGTAAAGTGAAGCTCACCATTAAACCTAACTTTGCTTCTTTGAATGTTGGGCATCAAGGGCTTACTTCGATTCAAGAATCATTAAGACACTACAAGAATAGTCCCATTTTGCACCTAATCTAAGATGATATGAATTTCATCCATAAATGGTTCATTTTGAAATATATGTTTTTAATAAAAATATTTGAATTTCCTCAACTTATGAAATTTTAGTCCTTGTTCAACACATATTTTGGCTTTTATGAAGGTTCTTATATTCATAGACTTGTCTAATACATTTATAGTTCCTTCATGGTATAGTAAGCATTAGGTTCATTGCAAACCTTACAAAACACATCAAAATTGCTAGGCAATGTAGCCTAAACCTCCATTACAAAGAATCAAAGATTTAATCTTCAAGAAAGTTGATAGAATTATGTACTTTTGGGGGCATGAAAAACATGTTCAAAGTACTCTAGTGTAAAGTAAAATTAAAACATAGTTTCAAGATCTTTTTAATGCTATGCGCTCATAATCACTAGTATATGGCTTCTGTTGAATTTTGAGAGAAAAAAGTCTATTTTCACATAGTATTAAATAAATTTAAAATTAAAAGTAGTTGTCCATTGTAGGGTTTCCATTGCTTTGCAATCACTTTAAAGATAAGTACAGTGATCTTCAAATCATCTTCAAATTACCCAAAAATCACAAAAGTGAAAATTCACAACTTTAAGAACAATTTACAACAAACTTCATTACATTTCAATAATCATGAACCTGCAAGATTTATGGATGACTTCCTAGTCCTTGGCTCCTTTTAGCGTGCTTGGACCCATGTGACAACTTGTTTTCCAAAAGAGGAGATCCCAGCTATGATGGTGTGTGTATGCTCTTGATTTTTGTTTTTGCAGGTTCTAGACGGTGGATGGATTTGGTGAAAGGTCCACAAAGGGTAAAATTTGCTATGCTATGTGTGTAAAGGCAATGAAGACTTCGATGGGATGTGTGGTGTGGAGCTACCGAGCTCAATAATATGTTGGCTGTTGTGGATGGCTATGGCAAGGAGCATTCTGGGCTAGTTTGTTTAATTTTTGTGGGCAGAATTGAATGTTTCAAGAGAGAGAGAGAATCAGAACTGTGTGTCTAGTGTAGAGCACATAAGGAAATAGGTTCCACTGCATTGTCCTTATGTTCCTGTGTGTAACTCTCTGTGCAATAAAGAAAATGGGAAATATGAGGATGTGATGAAAGAATAGTAGGAATCCTCTGCAATCTGTGAGGAAACTTTGGGGAGTATGGGAATGCTGCAATTGGGTTGGCATTCACAAAAGCCTGGACTTGGGTAAATGGGGATCATCTAAATCTTAGAAATTTCTCCTCTGGGCAGTGGGGGTGTTGATGGGTGTGATTGCCAGATGATGAGGGGTTGGATCATGAGATTGGGAATTATTGAAACATATTGGCGTCCAATTTGTGGAATATAGGAGTGACATGAGAATGGAGCAAATTGCAGAGACCTGAGCAACAGAGGGTTCTGTTCCAAGGTTTCTTCACAGTTATCTTTCTTTGTTGTTGCAAGAGAAGCATGACAGTAAGTATTCATATGAACAATATTCCTATTGCCCATCTTATCTCAAATTTAAATGAACCCCATGAAATACAGACAATATAAATATTGATTTTCAAAAGACAAATGAAAAATATAATATAATATATAAATTATACATATATATAGATATATGCGTCATCATTTTAGTGTTGATTCATTTCCTACATAATTAACAAAACTTCAAAGGAAGTCCTTTTTAAAGGAAATGATTCTAATTTGAAGGTTCAACTTTCTGCATTGAGTCCCATTATTTGAGCAGCTTTTGAGACAAAAAGGGGCAATAGTGAAGGCAAGGGAAAAAAATGAAATAAAAATTCATCTAACAATCCAATGACAAAAGTCAGTTGTAATACCTACAATATTTGAGGACTGGGTGTGAATGAACACCCATGTTGGTATTATTGTAAAAATCCCAGAATTATTTATAAATATTACAAATATCCCATGCATAGAATAAATCAGGGTCTCTAAGTTCAAATCTAAATTTTTTTGGGCTTGATATGGCCACTAAGAGGTCTCACTTAAAAAGGTGAAGGTACCAACATGGGTGCTGGTTCACCCTAGCCGTATGTGATGGGGAATTTCTAAGCAAGATGCATGTGAAAAATGCTTTCAACTTTTGACTTAGGTTGAATACTTTGAAAGTGACGATATTGTGCAAAATTGAGTCAACTATTTTCCAAGAATCAAATAATGTAATACTTTGAATGTGACGATATGTGTATTGTTGTACAAAGATGAGTCAACTATTTTCCAAGAGTGAAATAATATACTCATGTTGTGTGATGCATGTGAAAAATGCTTTCAACTTTTGACTTTGAAGACGATGATATTGTGCAAAATTGAGTCAACTAGTTTCCAAGAATCAAATAATGTAATACTTTGAATGTGACGATATGTGTATCGTTGTACAAAGATGAGTCAACTATTTTCCAAGAGTGAAATAATATACTCATGTTGTGTGATTCTTCATTTTGAAGAGAACGTCATGTTCTAATGTCAACATTCATTTTTATTTTTTGATTCTCTAGGTGTGGGTGTGAGCTTGGTCCTTTCAATTTTTAAATATCTTGGTTTCAATTCTCATTCTTTTTCAAATAGTTCAAAAATTGGGTCCAATTTTGTATACACACTACGCACTCTCCAATCTTAGATATTGTATAAATACAAAGTTTTGTATTAATAAAAAACATGTGTTTCTAGAGGTATGCAGGTCAATGACTAATTAAAATTAATATTTAATTATAAAGTTCAGATTACTTGTCAACTTTTTTAAAAAGTTGAACTTGCCTTTGTAAAGAATTTAAACACGTGTTCAAAAAATGTTTTTTCACAGTTTCAGTTTTGGTTATGTATCTAGGGTAGACCGATTGATGACCGTTCTCTTAAGCACTCAAGGCAGGCCGGATCCAAGGGGAGGGCTTTGTTGCTTCTGATGTCCAAACAAAACTTGAACCCCTTCCTCTTAATGCATCTGACACACTACCTTGTTGAAAACGAGTTAGAAATGAGAAAGTTACAGCCCCCAAAAGTAAAGGGGTTCAAGAACTCCAAAACACAAATCACTGAACACTACAAAGGCTGGTTTTTGAACACTCAAAAAATTCATTGTATGTTGCTCTGTTGCTATTAGAGTTCAATAATGATTTGTAGAATTTCAGGTGGTGCTCCTATAGCACTTTAAATCGTTGAAAATGAATAAGAAATAAGAAAGTTATGAGGTTTAAAAGTAAGAGGGATGAAAATGAAGAAAAATGAAAAAAAAACCTGTTTCATAATTCCAAAAAACGTATTTTCTTTACTGCTCTTTTGGGGCTGGTCCTTTGTCTTTGCATTTTAAAGATGATTTGTAAAGCTTGAGAAGGTGCTCCTATAACATTTTAAATCACTAAAAATGGAGAAGAATTGAGAAAGATCAGCCAAAGTGTTCGGTCATAAGCAGGCAATTGATGATGGGTTGGTCTGCCCTAGTAAAAGGCTTGTTCCACAATTTGATTCTTGTGTCTATTCGAACGAAAGGGTGCTAATTCAACTTCAAGTCACAAGGACTTGAATTCTTGGATTTAACATTGCAAATCAGATACCCTCACAACACTAGAACATCGCCATATTATTGGATTGACTTTTTTTACACGAGAGGATAATTCTCTCACTTGTTCTCTATTATTCATTTACAAAAATTCATCATTAATTTTTCAATGTTGATTGTGTGTATGACATTTTGAATACATGTGCAAGATACAAGTGATGAAAAGAGGAGTTTGTGACTTTGAAAATTGCAAGGACATGTTGCCCTTTACAGTATGTGCTTTGATTTTGTTTACCAAAGTCTTCAAGTGCACAATCCTCTTTTGGGTGGGCGCAAGGTCAACTTAAATTCAACTTTTCTGGTTATTTTTCCTATGAGCCCATCAAAATATGGGTGAAAAATAAACTAACCCATCAAAAGACCAATAGACAAAATATTGCCCCATCCAAAGAAAGACCGATTGGTATGCTTTGTCAAAAACTGAAAAATGAATAACTCATCAAAAGCCCCCCTAGAACAAAATATTGGCCATTTAAAAGAAAGACCGATAAGTACACTATTTTGATTACATGTCAAAAACTAACACTGGCCTCTAAAAACTTACTTGGGGTCTTATCTTACAAAGGAAACAGTAGGTGATCAGCTGGAGCTCTAGCTACATGCAACCACCAGCACCAGCAGCTCCACGCACTGACACATGAATTTCATGGTGATTGATATATGCACTGATTTGCAGTTTCTTCAGCCGAAAAACCATGGGCATTGGGGATCAGTTCAAGGAGCTAGACTCTACAGCTACATGCACCGTCCATTTCACAATGCTCAGCTGTGCTGGTGCACCAAAAATCCTTAGAGCAAGGGCAACACGTAGATTGAAGTTGCCGTAACGACTCCTTCTTTGGTTAATACTAATAATAAACAAGTAATAGAAAGCAGTGATACCCAAGCAAAAAAAGCACTGGTTGAGATCCAGTGTGTACAGTTGCTAAAATCCACGCACCTTACCAATCACCTTACTTTGCGTGCAGGGTGTTTCATACCAATCAGAGCTTGTGCATCTTCTTCCTATGAAAGACAAAATCACTCATGATCGAGTAGTGCCAACTGCTTTGTACACTATATGAATTTTCTGAGCCTTCAGAACTTGTGTATATACTATATATACTAGGCCACAGTGAACCAGCACCCACCAGTGCACCATCCACTCAATGAACCTCAACTGAGTTAATATTTGGTTTCACCATGCGAACCAATTCTGTTGGAAATAGGTCTCATACATAGGTAGATAGGTAGGAAAATAGGTAATTACTAGGTATGTAGATGGTTTATACATATGTAAGGGCTGTTTTTACTACCTACTAACAACCTGCTTGTGGGTTGTTAGTAGGTAGGTAGTGAAAAAAAGCAACAGAGCTAACCACCATGGTTAGTGAAGGAACTGGAACACAACTGAAAACTTTTTCCAAACCATTTCTCATCCATCCTTCATGGTGTACTAGTGGGTGCTGGTTCACTTAAGAAATACCATCCTTCATGGTTGCACCTTAAGAGTGGGAGGGATCTTACACCTACTAAGCTCCCTTAAGAGTGTAAGATCCCTTCCACTCTTAAGAAGTAGGCATAAGGACCCTTCCCCCACCTACACCTCATGATGTGTGTGTGTGTGTTTAAATTCATGATAATTTCATGGTTTATGATGGGTAAAGCCCATGGACGGAAGACATTCCCAAAATGTGGGTCCAAACCTGGCTACCATCTAAAAGTGAAGGTTCCAATTCTACTAATGTCTCATCCTAGGCCCCTTCTTTTGGAAATAGCACCACCACCTTGGGGCTTTAGCCTATATTATACATAATATTAGGTGTTGAGTACAAGGGTATAAGTGCTACTCCACCAACAATAGTAAACTAGCTTGCATAAAATATATTTTAGATGAAGTACAATTATTTGATGATGAAGACAGCCAATAACATTGATAAATGTATGGAAGATTATGAGTTAGAGGACCCAATAGGGGGTTATGGCTGGAGCTGCTAAAAAAGTTACTCATGTGAGTGTGAGGGTGGTGACCCTTGCAAGTGAGCCTCTCATCTTTCAGTAGCACCACCATACATGAGCCAAGGAGTGAGCTCCACTTTTGCACTCCAAAGCCACGCAATGCATGTGATTGCAAAAGCAAATCTTGTTATATACATTGAGTGTGGAGGCAAAATCTAAGGGTGCTGCTCCACATAGGCTGAAAAAAGAAGGCTTTGCAGCCATTGAGCAATGGCTGCAGGTTGCGGTTGATTTGAAAATTTGTGCTGTACCATCCAATACTTATAATAGAAGCAAAAATTCAGAACTTTGTCAAATCACGTTACTTGAGATTTCAAAAAGTAATATGCTTCTGTCCACTAAGGATTGTGATTGAGAATCTCTCTCTCTCTCTCTCTCCATAACAATTTAATAATATTATATTATTATTCCACCCAGTATTCTACCCAGTGTTAGTTTCTTTTGCAAAGGAAGGGGTTCATTGGTCTTTCTACAGAATTTTCAAAATTTTAATTTATCCGTGTATTTTGACAGGAACACTGGAACACTTTGGAGGCTCTTTGAAGGTTTGGGGGCCTTACCCAAGGACGATAGCAGCCTGGCTTGGGAGTGAGAAGCAAGGAAGAGCCAAAAACAAGTTCATTACTTTGCACAAAGAAGTTTTCAAATTTTATCAAGCTTACAAAAAGTGAAAGATCCTTTATTGTAGGTCTTCTTCTTCCTCCTGGGGTCCTTATGGGCCACCCCTGAGGGCTTTCATGGCATCAAAACTGTCACAACTTTTTTCATATAAAAATCTTGGATACCCAGTGATACCCTCTGGATACCCTTCAGATATCACAGGGAAAAAAACCATGGCTAGTCTCTTGGTACAGTAACTTGCCTGCTGGCATAGTACCTATTACGCTTAGTAAGGCTACCTGCAACAACACTTTAAAAGCAAACCGTGCAGGTTTGTATGTAATCAAATGGGGATCTTCCATGAACACAAGGTTCACTTTTTTGAATTTTGGAAGGACATTCTGCCAAGGAAGGTGTGACTGAAAACGTATGGAAAATATGTGAAAAGTTCTATACAGACCTGGCAAAGACGCTAAATGCTGTTAGCTCTTGGATGCAAGCTAGAGTCAATTTAGCAATCTCCTGGTGCACAGACTTCAATTCAACTTTTGCCAGCAAAAGCCGGTCCCACCTGCATCAGTGCCAAACTACCCACCTCCAACTTTGTGTCGGGGTGAGTGATGATGAATTATGATCTGATGCTCCAAAGATGGGATCCTTGTTTTCTTGTCTTTATTTGTGTCTGTGCTGGACACCCGCAAAGTTCGTTCCCAGGGGATTTATTTGTAATGTCCTGGGTGCAACTGTTCACTTCTTGGCGGTTGGCAATATGCTCCAAATCTTAGGAGACTTTGTCTTGTCCTGTTGCATACCCTCCTCATCCCTTTGATCTTGGCTTTGGAGACATGAATATACCCAACCAACATGTACGAATCTTTAGGCTCCTCCTCCTCGGAAGTTTTTGTGGTCCCAGGAAGAGCAGGTCCAGATGGGGAATCCTGTTGTTCCAGGGCATGGCCACCACTAGGGTGGCAACTTGGCAACAGAACGATTCCCCACTTCCCTCCCTCCCCCCTTTCCATCAAACGTGTCTGGCTTTACCTTGCAAGTTTATGTATACTCATACTCCTTGCCCTTACCATTATTAGCCTAAGTGAAAAATGGTCACAAATAGCATGAAGAATATAAATTTCTAAACCAATGCTAGTATTCTTTTCACTTGGGAAAGTTCAAAGTGAGTTTTGGGGGGGGGGTGGGTGGGGGAGGGGGAAGGGGAGGGTTTAGGGTTGAGGATTTTCTTTGGTTCCTTCCATTGGGAGAAGGTGAAAGAGGTATTCACTTTCCTAAGGTGAAGGCAAACGTCTCATTGTTACATTAGTGGTGTGGATGGTAGTTAACTAATGAAGGCAGCAACCTCAGCAACCTCACTACTACCTCATGGTAGTTGATTGAGTTGTCTCTACACCTTTTTTCCCCTAGTGCCTCTATTTATCTCATATTGTTTGGGCATACTTCAACTTTCTTATATATTTATTTGTAAAGCGGGCAAAGGGAAGCTATTGGGGTTCTATTTCTTGGGGGGAGGGAGAGGTGGGGGGCTAAGGGTTTTTTTCTATTTTAGACTATTCACAATTCTAGAAAAATTAGTGAGAGGTCAATCCATGTGGATGAACATAAAAAAAATTAAAAAAATAAAAAATTGAATAAAATTGTGGGTGCACCCATGAACTTATTGATAGAATGAAAAATACCATACACCCATATATATATAAATTTCACCTTTGTTATTTGGTGTACCGGCATACACATAATAATGGGTGTGTCAGTTGAACCTCAATTTGGAAATTTAAAAGTGCATTATGCAAGGGAGGACTTCTTCTAAGTGAACCAACACCCACAAATGCACTTGTATGGATAGATGATGATTGGATTGGGATTTTTTTGCACAATCAATCTATTTAATGCTCTACTTATCTTTACTTACTTTTCAAATTTATTTTGTTCCTTTTCATTTCATCTTTCTTTCTACTAATCCTTTTCATCCTACCTTCCAACTAAAAAGGCAATTCATCCCAATTCAAATAGTGACTTCCCCACTTACATAGGTACCTATTTTCTTGAAATGACCTCTTTATTTACTCACCAAATAAGGGATACCACCCTTGAAAGATGAAAGTATTAAATGAAAAAATAATTTTAATTTATGTCCCCCCACCTAGCTACCTACTACCCATTGACATGGTTCTACCTACATGAGCCCACTTACGTACCTATCCTATAAATTAACCTATTATTGGCAATTCTATCATAAGCTACTTTTGACTATTTGTTATTTTTAGATTTTTAAGACTATTTTATCGTAAGCTATTTTTGGTTGTTTTTGGCTATTTTAAATTATTCCACCTTAGATTATTATGGGTTATTTTATTGTAGGTTTTTTTGGATATTATACCACAAATTATTTTTGATTGTTTTAAGCTATTTTTATTGTAACATATTTTAAGCTATTATTGGTTATTTTAGATGATTTTACTTTAGGTTATTGCACCTTAACTTATTATATGCAATGTTTTATACATTATTTTATATTTAAGTTATTTCAAATTATTATACCTTAGGATAAAATAACCTAGATAATAACATATAGTAAACCTTGAATAACCTAAGGTATAACTTGAAATAACATATGATAGTTTAAGGTATAACTTAGGGTAGCCTAAAATAACATAAGGTATAACCTAAAATAGTTTAAGGTATTTAAAACAATAACCTACAAATAAACCTATATACCATAGTAAATTATAATAGTGAATTATGTCAACTAGTGATGAAACATGATGTTTACATAGTGATCCTATAATGAAATAACTTTAACCAAGCTGACATCATGTTGTGCATTTGTGTATAGCATTGTTGGTTGCAAGAAACACAATGTTACAATTCATCATTTTTTTCATGGTTATTATCTTCAAAGACTTTTCATCTTTGGGTCCAAATTCTTGTTGCATCATCACTTTTCTATATTCTTTTTTTTAATTATTTATTATTATCATGTATTTAGTTGATTCCAGATTTTTGAAAAGCTTAGAATTAGCAAATGACCATTTGGAGATTGGAAATTTGGAAAGAAATTTTGGTTTGGGCCACCATATGATGTAACAACATATAATAATAATGTTTTGCTTCATTAAATGATTCAACATAAAAATGTTTCCAATATTTTGCTTCAAATTTAATAGAAAACTTGATTATAACCACGAAGTTTAAAAAGTCCAAAATTAACTAAATACATGTTTATTGCTTCTCATTGTCAACATAGACATAAAGTGGATGATATTAATGTTTCTAGATATTCAATGTTGCTACCAAATTAGCTTGTGAGCATGAGCAATGAGTTAGTGAGCATGAACATAGGAGCTTGAAAGTAGGAGTCCATAAACCAAAGAAGATATTCTTTGGAATTTTCCTTGCCATAAATATAAAATATTTTTGTTACATGGATAGATACTCTTTCCCTATGGCAAAATATTCTTGATGACATGGAAAAATATTTTATCCATGGAATTGTGTTGATGGTTTAGGATGTGGGTATTGTGTACTTTATATTTGCACATTTGGTGTCTTTGGTTCTAGACAAAACTTCATGGTTTTTTTCAACAAACAATTAACTAATTTTTATTGCACTTGATTGATTCAGATTTCACATAACAATAAGGGTGTAGGGTTTAGGGTCCACATAAAGTTTAGGGGGTGTTTTTCTTGTTTTCACACTCAATTCATGCCAATTAATGTATTCATATATAGGAACCAAAACTTTTATTGCATTAGATGAATTATTTCCCTTACATATGCATAAACATTACTACTTGTTTCTACGTCTATATAAAATGTCTTATTTAGAAGCTATAGCATAACTCAACAAGTGTTGAACTTCATCCCAATTCCAAGTTGGAAAATGAATGAAATCTTCAACCTTCAACAATACATGTAACATGTTGCAAGACATAGTATAGGTATTTACATGGAGTTCATTTCCCTTAACTGCCCAATGCACTATTTAAACCAAACTAACAAAATTTAGGTGAACGCAATTTAGGTAATTCCCAATTGTAACTTCACATTACATATTGTTTGGAGGAACACTAGACCAAATGTTGTAAATTTGTTCATATTTAAGTGTTGGAACCTCCAAGGGTGGGAACATAATAACTTGAAGAAGATGACCACCTTCCCATCGATTAGTATGTGGTTTCAACATTTAAAAAGGGAATGTTTGTCAAATAGTTTTACCATTACATGGTATAGGCCATGACATTACATCAAGAAGCATTACAACAAAAGGTGTCTTTGTACACTAAGTGATTTCACTGAATTTTGAATGAATTCATTGGTTCCAGTGAACGGGACTTGGTGGGGATGCAGTGAATTCATTGGTCCCAATGAACAAGACCTAGTGGGGATGTAGTGAATTGCACCGCACCCACATTTTGTAGTAGTCAATTGATTGTAACAAAACTTTCCCCATTAAATAGACTTCAAGGAATCATAGGAAGGCATTCATTGAAAACAAAACCAATCTCTTCCAAAGATGTAATTTCATCTTGTGTCAAATTTGGGCCCATTTTTTAAGGCCAAATATTCTATAGAGTTGGTTTACAGATGGCATATTTATGTTTGGTACCCTTTACACAATGATGCATTAACACAAAACCAAAACTTATAAAGCTTTTTTGGTGCGACTACAAAAATCATACCAAAATTTTTAGAAAGTTGGGGCGGGAATTCCATTGAGAGTGTTCTTGGAAATTATCCATGATTTGTAGTTTTTTTAGTGGTTTTTTGTAAAGTGAAACAATGAATGTGTAAGGAAGGAAGGCATTGTTTTACATGCCATATTCTATCTCCACATGCAACTTCAAGGACTTGCACACCTCCATGAGAGAAAACAATACAAGTTTTCAAATGGAATATCACAAGTTTAGAATTCTTCCTTGAGGCACATATGTGACATGGTAGCATGTTTAATAATTCATGGGTGGGAAAAATTGACACAATTGTGCCTATGTGAATCTCCTTCAAATCTTGGAAGAAAATTTGACTTTTGCTCACAAGAACCAAAGATTTCTCCAATGTCCAAATGTGGGTGTCTCATTTTGAAAGAAGATTTGAAAGCATATTTATGAATAGCTTTCATGAATTGAATAGGGTCACTAGATTGGAATGTTCTACATAGGAAAAGCTCATTCGTATTAGGTCCTTATTAAGAAGGACCTCCTTTCTTGAATTGGTAATACAAAATCTTTTGCTTGAAAGTTCAAACATAGTCATTTAATATTATAGTATACAAGTAAGCACCCCTTTTCCTAGATTGCTCAAACTAGATATTGTGCACTATTTCAAATAGGTTGCAGGCAGGTATGTCCACAAGTTCTTTTAATGTGAATTTTAAAAAATTGAAACAATACAAATTAAGTCCCTTTGAAAATAAACGTGAGATATTTAATCAACAATTATGAAATGGTTACAATCATAATCAAATGAGCCAACAATGACAAAGGACTAAACCATAAATGGGCCTTTTGTGGTCATTTTAACTTTTTCATTGAAAGGATTTTTTGAAGGATTCTTTTTGCAACATATTGTTAAGATATTTCAAATTCCCCCAATAAATTACATGATTTGTGTTATATTGTTGAGTAAATATTAATTGTTTAAAAATGTACAAATTTTGCTAGATCTACATTTTGTCTTGAAAAAATGATCATATTTTCAAATCATGCTAAAATATGATAACTACTTTAAATTTTAGTTTTTTGTATCATAAAGCACAACTTTGTTCATATGTCATACACATTATGACCCATTTACATTTAACAAATGATTCTTGAAATTTGAACATTCTAATATTATATTTTTAGTTTCTAAAACTTTCAAGTATGTTTCTAAAAATATGTTTGACAAAATTGATTGTTTTTCGATTGTTTGACATGATTTTTGGCCCATTTGATTATGATTGTACCCAAATGGAAGAGAATATTTCCATACTTCCTTCATGAATCCTCCCCATTATCTAACACTAAACTGCCAAATACTAAGCCAATTTTCTAACTCCTAAAGTCCAACTTCATGAGCAACACTAAAGGAATACTAGACATTTACCTTTTCCAAAGACCTAGAATTTGTCTATTCATAGCACAAAGCCTAGTGTTGGTCTCTCATCTTGGGCTTGATTTGTTATTTTGTGTGTTTGTCAATCAATTGATCCAATGAAATGAACAAGTTCGCTCCTTATCTTGTAATTGCACATATAGATCATTAAATTCATAAACAATATGCATCACATTCCAATTCACTTGAGCACTATTGACCATAAAACCCTTGAAATAGGGAGAAAAAACTTTGTGTTTTGCCATCACCTTGTTCAATTTCCTCCACATAACACATTGAGCATCTATGTTTCAGATTGCATGTTGCATATGGTTATAATCATCACTTTGTAATACACATGATTTAAAACATGTGGCAAGCTAGGGTCGTCCAACCCTAAACACGTTTCACATGATTAAACATGATCCAAATTGATTGAAGGTTGTTAGCAGGTTGCATTCGTTTCACCAAATCACTACCATTACCATGTCCATCCACAAACATCTTGAAGAGGAAAGAATTATTTCTAGACATTTGTCCAATTGGAAAAAAATTATTTAAAATTTAATTGTTAGAACTCCTAGCTTTTAGAGCTAATATGTTATTTATGTAACCTCTATTACCTAGATGATGATTAAGAAAGTGACTAGGTTCTTGACATTAGGAGAATAGAAGGTCAAGGAAACTTATCCATGGCTTGATAAAGCTTTTCATTTTTCAACATCTTGTCAAAACCTTCACCATTGTTATTGAGCAAGTGATTTGAAAGTAATGTTTTGTTGGTAGCCAATGTGATAATTGTAGAAGTTTTTATTGAAAGTGCTCACAAACTTTTCTTTGACCAAAGTTTTAGTTTTTTTGACAACCTCTCTAAACTTTCCTTATGCCACAAGGTGTTCATGTGTATCAAGATGAATCGCAATTCAATTCTTATTCACCTACTTATGAACAATGTAGCACAATCAAGCTTGATCGCTATTGATGCAAAAATGCAACTTCAAATAGAATTTGCAAAACAAAGGACTAAAACAAAAACTACCTTTTTGAAGAACTTTAAGGAAATTTCCATTCCAAGCAACCTTGTTATGGGTTCCATTAACAATAAAATGGTCACATTGGTCATTTTGACAATGTAAGAAACTACTAGTAAAAAAACGTCAATTTGCGACTACAATTAGTGACTAAAAACCAGTTGTAATCAACTTTACAACTATAAAATCTTTTAGTTGCATAAGTGAAGTCACATTGAACCTTTAATTGCAAATGATGATTTAGCATGATGTTAGCACATTTCCCATGGATGAAATATATGGTTAACATATACACTTCCATCCTTTGACTAATGTATAACATTTGCAACTACTAACCATTCTTTTGTAACTAGTAAATAACCTTATCACTACTCCTTTTGGGGAATATTTTAAAAAATATTCTTTAAAAAGTCTTCAATAATTTTTTAATAATTTTTTAATTAAAAAAAATATTATTATGTCAACGTCTATGTAAAAGATTTCAAAACATATGTAATTTTCAAAAGTTTTGAAGTTTATTAATAAGTTCTTTTAATGCTAAAAAACACACGTTATAGTGCTTGATGAGTGCTTTTGAGAGCTTTTTATTCATCGGATATTTTTTCAAATTAATTCACATGTTCTAATGATATGTTATGAACCTTACTATATAGAAAAATCTTATGTTTTCAACACCAATTTAAAACACCACTTTTAAAAGTATAAAACTAAGCATGCATTACCTTTGTTATGGCTCATATTAGTGTGACTACACCCACATGTGCACAATGATGATCCATTGTGGCACATTCCTATGGACTCCATATTGTTTAACACATCCCATGGTCAAGTTGAACTCCTAATTACCATGATCAACCTCAACAAATATCCACAAACCTTTTTTGTTTTCTTAATGTAATTTTTCTTGGAACATTGATTTTCATTGGATTTTTTTGTTTTTTGGGAGGTTTGTGGAGTCAAGTCAAGCCTAGTCCATGATTTTTTTTTGTAATGAATCCATTTAAATAATCCCCTTGGAGTAGTTCAAGGATGTGTTACTTGGAAATGTGTCTAAGAAGTGCAAGAGCAAGTCCCACAAGACTTGGTAGTCCCTCACTTTTGAGGCCTTTTTTTATCACATGTATAAGGTTTGAAATATTATCTCTTGCCCAAAATTAATACTTCATATATTAGTTGTGTTTTTTTCAATTGAACTTTCTTTTTTTCTAACAATGTGAGATTTTTGCAATAGGAAATGTGGAGGTCGAATTGTATTATGAAGAGTTTCCTAGCAGTCAAAAACATTTTCTATTGAAGCTGCAAGAGCACATGGAGAGGGCAATGCAAAAGGTAAAAAAGGATCATTATTTGACATTTTGCAAACACTTACTAGGTAGTATGTGATTTTGCTTTCAGTCCAAATTTTTGAAGGAAATTCAAGTTCACTATGATATGAACTCAAAGTTGAAAATGCTAATATAAAAACTTCTTATAAATGTTGGTTTACTCTTGTGTCACTACATAGTAGTAGCTTTCTTGGCTTAAGTAGTGGAATGAATGTGCTATTTTGAAGGAGACCAAGAAATTCCCTAAGCAAGGTTTCTTTGACTCCCAATTTGACAAGTGGTTGCACAAGGAAACCTTTTGGCATCAAGTAACTCGATCTATCTATGCTTGTCCATCCTCAAACTTTACATTCTTTTTTCATTTTGAATATTTTTTTTTTCATTCCATTCTATTTCATGTAGCTTGAAACTAAGGCATTCAAGTTCTTTGAAGTAATGTTATCAGACCTTGACTTGAAGTGAGAAAGGTCCTTAGTATGATTTCACTTAGTTCATATATCCAACACTAAAGGTTGGTAGCATAAGAGACTTACTTCTTCCGCAAATTCAAGCCCAATGATGGAATTTGCAAAAACAAATCTCGGGAACAACAAAGTGGGGGCAAGGAGGCTCTCAAATAGGTGATATAATATATTTTAACTTTCCTTGTTCAACCCACTCCTTTTTTTAAAAAACATCTAATGCAACCATTTTTGTCTAATGCAATTATTTTTTGTCCCACGCAACTAAAACATAGTTGCATTAGACAAGATGTTAATAAGCATTTTTCTTCTAGTGATTTGCTCTTTTATCCTACCCTCAATGCTGAAAATAGGTCACAAATAATTAAAATTAAGGAAACAATGATCTTGGATCCATTAGTCTTGGAATCATACCTTTATTTTTCCAATACCCTATTCGTTTCTTTTCTAAAGAGTCTTTCAAAGTCAAAAGCCATGTTCATTAACCCCATACTTTTATTTTATTTTTTAATTTTTCTTCAAAATCAATCCCCTTGTGCATTAACTCCTGCATAATTCTCGTTGCCAAAAGTATGTGAAGGACTCTAAAAGTTTTTTGGATTTGGGATGGAATCTTTGTCATATGAATTCCTTTTTCATATTTGTGATCTAGATTACCAATAATAACATTATGAATTTTCCATTTTCCTATAGGTATTTTTATCATGTTTTGTTTGCCAAGGGAGCAATTGACCAAATCCCCAACCTTTTAAAGATTTAGCATGCATGACCCTAAAATAGACAACACAATGTTTTGTAAAAATTTGTTCACGAAGTAGCCATCTTCACACTTTCAATGTGGTTAGTATTTTGACTGTCCCAAAGACAACACTCCCTCTTCAAAAATTGCACTAAGGGAGAGTCTTGATCTTGGATTCATGGAGAACCTTACCAATTTAGTTGGGACACATGGTGAAGGTGGAAAGAGGAAAGTTTTTTCAAAGGGGAAAACTAAGGGGAAGGATAAAATGAAGGGTGTAGTAGACTTGGATGCAAATAGGGATGCATTTGTTGATGTTCCATTACAAGAGACTATTGCACCTTCTAGAGTTCAATATTTTGAAACTAAATATATCAAAACTTCAATTAGTCCCTCCTACTCCTTCTCATGGTAGAGGCCCAAATACACAACGTGATTCATTGTGCTCCTTCTAATTTATTCCATTTCACCCCAAGCCTAATCATTTTGTCCTCCACCAAGCTATTTGGGTTCCATTAGAAAGTTTTTCCATTTTCTTGGCCATCAAATGTGGTGAATAAAATCACTACTAAAAAATGGCGTGTATAATATATATGACACCATGTTAAAATTCAATCATCAAATGAGTTCATGTTCAATTCCCATTGTTTGTCCCAAACACTTCAAGCATGGGCTTTGGTGCATTGACTTGTGCATCCTATTATTTTGATTTTGGGCAAGTGAATCCAAAAGACAACATTCATCTTGGCCTAGATGACGTTCCATGGAACCTACTTACTCCATTGATCTTGATTGTCCCTTCAAAGATTCCTCCTTGGAATAGGAAGGTGGATGCCTACAATGTTTCCATTTTTGATTTTGCAAAAAAGTTCCTAGCCACTAATGGGGTTGTTTTACTTTTCCACCTTGATGATCTATATGTTCTAAAAGAGGTTAGGTCATATCTAGAGAGCTATAGGTGAACGTGATTTGGATGAAGTGGGCCATGGTGAACTCCCTACCACTTACCAGTAATGAAGACCCATCTACTAAGGTTCCATCTTTTTCCCATATTCATTGATGTAATTCCTACTATTTGATTATCTTCAAATTAAATAACTTCTTATTTTTCATATGATGCAAATGGTATTGAGTTGGATTATTTTTTTGGTTAGGGTATTCAATAAAAGTTCATTTGTTAGTGGTTGATTCTTCTTCTCCTCCCCATCAAATTAATTGTAAACAAGGGTATCAATGTTTGTGGAAATGATGTCTTGTATAATTGGATAGACATGACCTTTATGACCATTTTCAAGTTGGTTGGTAGGCTTTCAAAGCAATGAAGGAGCTTCATGTTGTTATGCTTAGGGTCTTGATTGAAGTCTATTCCAAGTTGAACACCCTTGTCACTGATTTGTCAACATCCATAGGTTTGTCCCCTTTCCTAAAATTTGGTTCATTCTTATACAACATTTAACAAGTTTATTTAACTTTTTTCATGTAGGCAAAATGTCAAAGCTCGTAAAATCCTTGGTTGTCACATCCTTGTTGGAACCTGGAGGTTCTCAAGGAGGTGTTGGAACCTTTAGTTGTAGTTGCCATGCCTAAGGTTGACACCCCCTTCCTTTGTGCACAACTTTGACATTGATCTCATGTCAAGATGTGCTCTAAGAGGATCTTTAGCTATGACTAAGTTTGCCTCTTGTTTCAAGATTCTTTATTGCAATCTTGTTTTTTTTGTTTTTTCTTCATATTGTTATTCCATTTCATTTGCAGAGGTCAATCATTGCTCAAGCCCAAGAGTCTCCCTTTCTCCAAGAGGGAAGAGTTCCTATGGCATCCTTTTAACAACTTATTATTGCCATCATACATTAAGGCTAAAGCCCAAGCCATGGCTTCTTTGCTTTTGCCTCCTTGTAGAGGTTCCTTTCATTATGATCCTACAATTAGAGGTTACTTTGATGATGAGGCATTAAAGTTCAATGTAGGATTTGTTTTTGAGTTCGAGGGTGGATTGTGGGGTTGATCAACCCATTGTGTGGTCCTTAGGTTGGGTGGAAAATTCTAATAAAACTTTGATTTCTTGTGCCACAATTTTGTGCCTTTGGAATTGTCAATAATAGTCCCCTTGGCCTTCATGTTCATTTTTATGAATGTGTGTTTCAAACATTTGGATTCCAAAATATTAATGTACAAATCCAAATGTTTAAAAGTATAAATTGAATTCAATTTTTTGGATCAGATTCAAAGAATAAATTTACACATTTAATTTTTAGGTTTAGATTTTGGTACAAATGAACCATAATGTTATTTAATCTATATTAAAAAAGTTATATAAGAATACTACCTTTATTTTTACAAATTACTTACAAAAGCCAAATTATTTTACAAATTGCAAACTTTTGTGGAATTCTAAGGTTCTAATAAAGTGCAGATGTGTACATTAATAAAATTGAAGTACATATTAAGATTTATACAATTTACAAATTTAGGCACAATTTACATATTAAAATGTAAGTAACTTGTTTGTAACTTGTATAGATTTCAAACAAAGTACACATTAAGGTCTTTTCTTATTTTCAAATTTAACTATAAATTAAAGTTTGACCAAATTCACAAATTACAAATCATGGTACAAACTTAAGTTTGGATTTTTATGTTCTAATAAATTGCAAATCTCTACATTTTAATTGGATTAAGGTTCACATTAATGTCATTACACATTTAAGATTTGTATAGATTGCAAATTACAAATTAGAATATGGTAGCTTAATCTATAATTTGTAAAGATTTAAAATAATGTGTAGATTACTTGGCCTTAACTTACTTCCAAATTGAGGTACAGAGTAATGGTCATTTTCATATTAAGGGTTGTACATAATTGCTAATTGTAAATGATGGTACAAATTAAAGGCTAAGTAATTAAAGATCAAATTTTTAAGTTCCAATAAATTGCATATCTATCCATTTTCACCAAATATGATTAAAGCATTTAAGGTTGTAAAAATTAATTTCTTAATTGAATATATGTCCTTGCCACTCATATTCTTGTTTTGGGCAAACTCGATTAACAAACCATTATACATTCCTCAAATTCCATTTTTCAAATCCTAGATTCTATATGCTAGCAATTTTACATTTCAATGTTCTATCAATACAACACATTCAAGGCCTTTACACATCACTTAATCAAAACATCTTGATTTCGTCCTTGGTTCATTTTGTCATCTAAATCTTCACAATGCAATAATTTTTTTATTCTTACCTATAAGCTTGAATCCTACACTCATAATTTTATTCTTTCAATTTTTGTTCACCAAACCTCTCAATACAACCTTCCTTCTCAGTGAAGGATCCAATCTACCATGCATATTTTAGATCTTTAATTTTCACATTTTAAAACAATGAGTCCCACACAAAATAATGCAATCAAGCTACTTTGAATGAGTGTTCCATGACACATCCTAAATTTCATCATGATTGCATGTGTGCTATGTGCATGGTCCATATCTTCCAAAATTATACCGTGGCTTCTTTTGCATTCATTCAAAGCCAATTGTTTTGAGCTTTGTGCCTGAGTGAAGAACTCAACACACTTTATTTCCACATAGTCTTTCCACATAGTCCTTTCCACAATTGATATTCCCATCCTTGTGTTTCGAATTTCTTAGAATTTCTGATTTCATATTCCCGATCATTGAATGACATCATCCATTTATCTAAAATCTCAACCAATACATTAATCTACTGTTGCACATATTAATGTAAAAAATGTGGCTACCTTTCTTTCATCTTCAAGAACTAAGTTAATCATTTTGTTCAAATTAAAGACAAGATAATGCACTTCCTACATCCTCCTTGTGTCATTAAATTTCAATCTTGTATAATTGTGTGATCAAACTTGCATTGTTTCATGTTTTCATTGTTGGCTATAGTTTCTTCCATGAATGTATTCAAGTGAGCTTACTTCTTCAGTTGGTGACATTCTATCGTTGATATTGCTATAGGAATCATGGGTGTTGTTTGATGCACTTTGCTTTTTGCCTACAAACTTTCTTGAAAGCCCTTCCAAATATGGCATATTAGTCTACTCACTTGCACCTCCTTGGGTCCTTTCATTTTTAGCACCAACGTGTCTTGTTTTTTGCTATAGATTAGGATGAATGTCTTAAATGTGTCTTTTAAGTCCACATGGTTTTCTAATCACTTCTTGCACATCATGTCTTCAAGACCATAGGTTACTTTGTTTTTTTATCCTTGGAAGATAATCTGACTACCTTTGGAAATGTGTTTTATAGTTTTGGTTGATTGACCGCATTGGCTATGGATTGTCTTTAGAAGCTTGTCACAAGTTGTTTATAAGTTTTAGAATAAACATATGAATTATTGTTGTTTAATTTTTGTAGTCCTACAACCCATTGTTTGAAGCCCAATATCCAACTTTTAGTTTGTACTTTGAATTTACCCCAACCAATTCATTTTGGTCTATAGGTGGATATAAGTCTAGGTCTATTGGAGTTTTGCAAGAATGTTGTCCACTCCCTTTAAACATGGTTATAATGTTTTTGTCATGCTTGTTTTGAACAACTAAGATTGTAAAGTATATAGGCTGCAAGGGCATTGTTGATGCAAAAATATTTTTGTACATGTAAACAATATTGACATAATCACTAATGAAACAATGGAAATGCATATGCATCAAATTTCTTTTTCTTACTAGGGTTGTGATAACTTTGTTTACCCCTATGGAAGTTGGCAATAAAAAAAACTTACTACATTATATATTGTTACATTGTGCATCTTTATTCAAAACACTTTGACTTCCACGACATTCATCAGGAAATATTGACATTTTTATCGTACACGTTTCCACCTCTCTTGATCATTTCACAATTAATGAAATTAGACTAGCTAAATTAACTCCCCCCATCATTATTCCAAGACTTTCATCAAACAATAATATTTAATTATTGGATAATCAATGTGTTCAAATGATATCTCATTTTTTCCTAGCTTGACATTATGGTGGATTTATTGATCCTGATGGATTTGTTGTGGATAGAAAAACATTCAAATAATGTCACTTTTTGGAAGTTCATGTAACAATTTGATTTTTTTGTGAGATCTCATATATTAAAGATAACACAAATTTTTTGAATGGTGTTACAATGGTCATAATTCGCCTCCTTTATAGGGTCCCCTACACTTGTTAAACTACAAAATCTTGTTGTTAGTCTAAATAATATTCCAACAATGTAAAATGTGTGAGATATTTTTTTGTTAATTGGGGCTAGGATAGATTTTATCACTATATTTTTTGACTTTGGTTATGTTACATTATGTTCAAAGCAAGATCCAACATGTGATGACATTTGTCAATGTTTTGTGATGATCACTCTATGTCATTTGGATTCTTAAATACATACTGAAATTTGTCCTTACAACACCTCCATTGAAATGAATATGTTTAATCTTATTCAAGGTTTTTGTTGTAAAAATGAATAATTCCTATTCGTTGTGTTGTTCCTTTCTCATTCAAGCTCATTTTCAAGCATGAAACTTTTCCTCCGATTATGCAAGTAGTCCATGTGTACACTATGATGTGGCTTATGTGTAGAGGAATATTTGAATATTCTTTTGATGTGGTGGCATTTTTGAACATGTTAGAAAACATTTGATCCATGTCAAAGAAAACCCCTTGAATATTTTAAGAAATATTTTTATTTGTTGACATTCACATGTTCATGGAATAACAATCTTGCTAAATATAGAATGGTTTAAGCTATCATATACTTCAAAATATGACATTTTTTATTCATCGATGTGTACAAAAATAAAATATAGGATAAAAGTAAGGATTATGTCCAAGATTACCTCCACTTTGTCTTGGGTGGTACATCTTAAAGAATCTTTTAGCCCATCACCAAAGATGTTAATTTATATCCTTGAACATTTATGTTTAATGTATCTTATAATTAAACAACATCCATGCCTAAACACAATTTTTGCATGGAAGGAAATTTTTTTGCTAGATACCAAAGACAATTATTTTTCACTACATGTTTGGTCAAGGGTGAATGTTTGGCCATAGGTTGTTTTATCTTATAGAAATTCAAGATTTTTCAATTGTTGGAATTGGTCATCAATAAAATATACCTTGGCAATGGGCATCCATTGATGTAGATACATATTTTATAGAATTAAATATTTAAGGTTCTATAACATTTTGAAACATGTTGATAATGCAAGTACCCTTTTAAAAAAACTTACATATTTCTCAATGGTGAAGGTTGATAGTGGTGGATGATAAATGGATGATGATTATGGATTTAAATTTCATCCATTGATCTAAAAAATGATTATTATTGAATGAACAATGAAAAATAAACCGAATATGACATGATGATAATGGACATTCATGGATAAATTCATCCATGAATGATAAGCTAATTAATGAATTATATATATACATATGTTTTTAAGTTTAAAAAAACTTTTAATATATGAATTATGTATTACCTTATGTTAAAGATTGATATGATCCATGGTACCTCCAATTTGTGATAAATATATTCTATTACATAATGAAAACCTTTTCTTTCTAGGTGATAGCCAAGAAATATAAATATGCACTTGGTTGCACTTTTAGTTCATCTAGTATTTCTTTGAAATTCTTATGGAATTTGAACAAAGAGTGTAGTTGTTAGACATCAATGCAATATTTTATTGCACCCTATTTGCAATGGTAAGTGTGTCAGGTATTATGAAAGTTTAGTGCCAAACAATTCAATGTGTACATGGGTGTCATTATACTTCCTTTGCCCCATAATCTCAAAATAATTTCCTATCATAAATCATATAATGATTAATGGGTGAAAGCATGGTAAAGTATGCCAATGAAGGATACTTGAATTTTGTGTGGACAATATCTATAAATTAACCCTTAACACATTGAACTCATGAATATTTTTAATTTTAATGATCAATAAGAGGAAGTTATTTGACTGCATTGCACAATATTTAAAAAGTTTTAATATGCAGTTAAGTACATTTTTAGAAATGCAAATACAAGAAAACATGTGTCCCACTTTTGCTTCAAGTATATGAAAATATGATGAAAGTCCAATTGTAATTAAATTTTTTATACTTTCAAATGGATAAAACATTAACATGTATCAATGTGTTTTAAATTTTTTCATATTATAGTCATAATCTACCAAAGTTTTCATATAAAAGTATGTTTGAAAATTTTAAAACATAGAAATTTTAGAACATACTTTTCATCCATTTTTCTTATACTAAAATTCCTCACACTTTATATGTAGCTTACTATAAACTCAATAAAGGGCACCATTGCTTCATAATGAAAGTTAAAGACATTTTGAATAGGTTTTTCATGTTTATGCCATAAATGTGATTGTGACTACATGGTGGATATTTTTTTTGACATATTTTACTATACTTTCACCCTAATATTAATTAAAGTTTGATTATATTTCTTAATAGCTATTCCATTCTACTTTGGAGTGGAAAGAAATATTAAGTTTTGATGAATTCTTTTTGCATTTTAATAATTCTTTGATTCATTGTTGGTGAATTCACCATCACAAGATTAGTTTGAACTCTCACAATTCTATTTTCCATCTTTGTGAATGGTCTTTTCTATGTTCAAATATCTATAATTGAGTCCTTTGAACACAATATAGAAGTCTATATCGACTATGGTCATCTTTGAAAGAGATAAGATATGTTACTCCACCTACTTGGACACAAGGTTTAACATGGGTCCATCAACATCCCCATGCTAAAAATTATCATGAAATTTTCGTGCTTGTTATGTTGAATTACTTCATACATAGGACCTTGATCATATTGATCAATCATCACTTTCATAAGTTCAAGGTTTGGAATTTCAACTTTGATAACAAATTGGTCTTGCAATTGGAACTACCACCTTAAACTTCACATATGCCTCAAGATTCAATATTTTTTATTCTTGTCAACTCAAATTATATTACTACTTGGATTCCCAAAGTTCTATGTTTTTCATGATGAACCTATGGTTTTTGATCATTCATCTTTTTGAAAAGTTGTTGTGAAATCAACATATCATCCATCCTTTTATGCTTTGTGTGATTAATTAAACATGACTTGCTTGATTCACTTAGGTCTTTTCAAGATTGAAACTTATAATCTAAAACTTGAGTGTCATACTTTTGAACTATTATGAGTGTCATAACTAGTCTTAAAGTCTCTTGAAGTATTTCATAAATATATTTTCAATGTTTTTCAATTATTTTTGAAATAATACCAAAATGCTTCTTTATTTTTTCATTTTTAATAATTGGCTATTCAATAACTTCTACTACAATAATCAATACATTAATTGGGTGTAATGTTGGACTAACTTTTAGCATTGTTAGGGTTTAAGGTTTAGGTATTAACTTATTTTGCAAATGTGTTATGTTCTCATCTACTATTATTAGAGTCATGAATCATATTGAACATATATTATTGTTGATAGTGTGCAATTGACTTTATGTGCCCTCTCAATGATGTGTACCTAGTATGCTCACCATAGCATTTTTGTCTCACTTTTTCTCATTTTTCCTTACCAACATTGCTAGTTGTAGCACATAGTTTTTCCATTACTATTTGTCATCACTCACATGCTCAAGTATCAATATGTTTCTTCACCTAATATATTTGATTTATCAACCAAACTGAAGCACCTTTTGCCCTTTTTGTTGCTTCTTCAATAATATTGGTCCACAAAACTTTGCCATCTATATGGTAATGGAATATTGTAAAGTTCTTAAAAAATGCACAATCCATGGTGCAACTCCAGGACAACAATATTGTCATGGGGCCCATACCCTATTGGTGCAACACTATTTCATTTTGTGGTTTAAAATTGTCTTTTGCCATTAATTGCCTCTTTCCCCTTTGTACATGCAAGGTGAATGTTTAGTATGTAACAAAGAACATACAACAAGTTAGAAATGAAAGCAAAAACTTTCTATAAAGATTTTGTAAAATTGGTGAAGGTATTATATTCTTGGCAAAATACCATAATTAATTTTTAAAAAAAGTATTACACTTTTGGCCATATCCAACATTGATGGCTAAATAAGGATTTCCATTTTTGACCAATATTTTCATATGAATGTTTTGGGTTGTGATGTGCATGTTGCAATATATGGAGTGCTTTTGAATAAATATTGTTTAAGCTAGCTACTTTAAATGATTTTCAATAGGTACATTCACAATGCATGGAATTCAGTAATAAAAAGTTATTCTCAAAACTCAAAGTGCCTACCTCGAGCAATTTACACTCAATGGCATGCCATATTATGCAATATAACTTGCATAAAATTCCATGATCCTAATTTACTCAGTTTTGTGTTTAAATATTCTTCTCTTTTACATACCAACATCAGCCCACTCAATGTATAACCAATGGATGAATTTGACTAAAGTCAATGAATATTTTTCAATTAAATAAAACGTGACTTCTTGTTGGAGCAAATTATTTTGCTAGTTACATGTATTATATAACCTTAATGAGTGATATCAATTTTTAAAACTCAAAGTTTGTAGTGTCCAAAACAAAATTGATTGATTGTCGTTATGTAATGCCCATTCAATTTGCCTAAATGGTAGTTGACTCACTTGCGTGATTTCTTAATTGTCAATATCTTTAAAGCATGAGTAATAGAAGTGAATTCATTTTGTTTTTATTTTCTTTTGTTGTTGGTATTGAATGTTGTCAAATTAAGGTCATAGATTAGTATAATTCATGCCAACATTCTCATGCACTTTAACTTCTTCAATGCTATTCTAATGAGTAGCTATGAGTAGTACCCATCTTGAAACTTGAGGAATGAACAACACATATGTGCAAATGATTTAAAGCATGCCCAATGATGTGAGCAAGGGGGGTTTTTTTTTGGGGAGGGGGGAGACAAATTTTGTTGATTTATTGACCGAGGAAATGGGGTTTTTTTTTCTACTGTAAATTTGAGTAATTTGCTAAATTTTTTGAAGAAAATCACCAAAATTTCAATGTCACACAATTAAAACAAAAAAAACCCTGGATACAACTATGTCAAATAAAACATAAGACAAGAAAATACCATTAACACATCTATTTATGATATGTAACCTATAAAATGGATAAATATTTTTCATATAGATGAATGTCATCCAAATGGGAAAGCTAATAGATGAATAATAGGTGGTAATGCAAGCATTTTATGTCAATAATATTCACAAACATGACTGATGATCATCATGGTAGGTGAAGTTAAAACCTCCAATTCCTATTAACAATTTTGTAGTAAGGACTAAGACTATGTTGTGTGTGTACACTGTATGGAAAGTAAGGTGGTGGACAATATATGCACGCTAATAATAATAGATAGCTAACTATCATAGTACCTGAACGATCTTGGCATAAATTAAGTTATTTTTAATTTTGTCAAAATTTTGAAAAATTAATTATCATTTGTGCCAAATTTTATATAAAACTAGTGATCTGCAAGATTTTAACTGTCAAGTTTGAACTGCAGACCTTGAAGTTCAAGAACTCGAGACCTAGGCAAATTGAGACACAATAGCCTGTTCCTAAACTTAAGAAATTTGTGCTTGTTATTTTCTATATTTTTATTATCTGATGCAAATTTTCAAAATTAAAAAAAAAACTCAAGTACCAAAGTTAAGATTTCAAATTTAATTAATTATTCGACAATTTGTTGCCGAATCCGATTAGGGTGTATGGTAGGTCTTCAATATGATATCATAAAATAATAAAACAGCAAAACTAAGCTGATGAAGGGGAGACCTGGTGTCCCAATGAATAATTATTTTCTGTCTAGCCACCATCCATGCATTAAACCGCCCTGGTGGGTCGGTTAACTGTGAATTTATTCTCGCAAGTGGGTTTTAGGGTTTCAGGAATTGGCTGAATCTTGAATCTTGAAAAGTCATTAAATCGAATCAATCCTTTGGTAGATCTTATTCGGGCACACGGTAGTCCAATGATTAAAATTTTCAAAGTACTGAAATTGGGGGCCAGAGTGAAGCATCATATGGAATAATACTTCCATACCAAAAGGGCCATACTTTTACCACTTGTCTCAGAGAATATTTCATCAGCTCCAACTAGATTTCATTAGCATGGTGGGTGGCGGGGCGGGGCGGGGCGAGAAAGGCAAGACTCTTTTTTTTTTTTTTTTCTTTTTCCGGGAGAGCCCACAATTTCTAAACTTCTAGAAGGGTGAATTTTTGAGTCCAAGCATATGAGGCTTTTGATTTCAAGCACTAGGGTTAGATCCTATGCAAGTTGGGCATGAGGTAGATGAGTGCAGGCTCAGTTGCTTGTGCAAGCTATATAGGGTCTAACCTAATACTCACCCCAAAAGAAATTAGTGCAATGTGAGTATGGAAAGGAATCATCGTAATGAGTTTTCACTTGTTGATTGAAAACCGACAAAATCACTTCATTTCTGAATTTGGAATTAAATTTTTTTTTTCTCTTTGCCAAAATTTTTCCAATTAAAAAAGCTTGCTTAGTGATTATATTTCGACTAAAATCCACCCTGCCACAGAAATGTGGATTTTGCCACAGAAATGTGGATTTGGCCATATGAAATCTGACCACAGGAGAGCCTATGTAGTAGGCCTCTTCTGCTCTTAAGGACTTGGGAAATGTGAAATTTGAACTCGGAGACCTTGATGTTGTCCTGGAACAAGATATTTATAATATTTAAAAACAACCTGAATTTTTTTTCAGTTTTTAGTGTAGGGTTAATGGTTGATGGGTGGGGTGTTCCTGAAATAAGCACTTGCCTAAGGTATAGCTAAGAGGACACCCACTCTGAGGGTGTTATTTGACATAAAGTATTGACAAAACAATTTTTCATGTGATAAGGTAGAATTGCTCATTAGCAAACATGTACTTATCATCAAACACTTTTCAATATTTTTTTCATTTCTTAACCACATTGAGTGATTTTTGTGTTGTTGGACATGCAAACTATAGGGATACAAATGTTCTTTGAGCATCAGAAGTAAGAAAACACAGGAAGAGGAGGAGTGCTAGTTTGCTTTGAAAACTAGCTCTAGACGTCTCTCTCTAGTTTCAGCCTCATATCTTCCTCATTTTGAAGCTGTTTTGAGTGATTAAAAACCTGATTAGTGCACCAACTAGAGTTTTACAAAACATCTCTGGAGGCAAAAATGCAATGATTCAAGATTTTAAATTGAAACTTTAATTTGTTTTAATTCACTCATCACTGAGCACTGAACCTTCTTACACCAAACATTTCATGCCTTTCCATTCTTTTATCAAATTAAGTCAATGTTGTGTCATTGAAAGTGCTAGGTGAAAAGTTATAAACATTCTTTGAGTTTTAAAAGCAAAGGATGTTATGTGTAAAAGTTTGACCTCCTTTGAATTATTAAATGTTAACTCACATGCCTATTCACACCTTACGATTGTGTACCATATGGAAAAATAAAATAAAATAATGTCATGTGTTTCAAGAAGCGAAATGCCCATAAGAATGGGCATTTGATTTTTTTAGAATGCCCCAAAAATTTTGTGGAGGAAAAATTAAACAAAATAAACTGGCTTGCAAACACATTAAATTTCTATTCTAATGTTTAGAGTTTTTATTAATGTTGGGTTTGAGAGTAATTATAATAATTGAACAGGTAGGAATAGTGAAAATATATGTAACATCAGTGAAGGTGCTCAAGAAAAAAGAACCTCAATTTACCACAAAAATTATGAATTTTCAAGTTTCACCCTTAAATGCCAATGTATTTTTTTTTCAAGTTTTTTAAAAATCTCACCTGTGTATGACCAAACTCAGGGATTTGGTGCTATGTTTTCCTTCCTTTATCAACAATTCTATTGCTTACGATTTTAAATAAAATAAAATAAAATAAAACTAATAAAATGTTTGTAATTTTGATTATGATTTTTATTTGAAAAAATTAATAATCAATTTGTGCAAACTGCTAGATGATGATTGATTGTTCTCAAATTTGTGAGAACTGGTTCAAATTATTTTTAAAAATTTGTTATTCTGCCTCAATAAGCTTTTGTAAATTATTTTGTGAAAACCGAATTAGGTGGATATAAGGAAATTTTGATACCTGCCCAACATTGGTTTTTACCAGTGTTATGCAAACATCAAGTTTTGAAACTTATTGCAGAATACCAATATAACATATTTTGTATAAAAATTTAACATAAGGATATGCATTGAATTTTTTTTCATATATATGTGTCAAGACAGATATGAATTCATGTTCATCTTTCTCCTTTGACCAAATACAGATTTGCCTATGGTCAAAATCAAACTAACAAAAGGATATTTATAATGGATACATATAAAAATTTTATATTTCAAATTTTGTTTACAATCACACAAATTTGAGCACATTAATAACTTGTGGGGGAGTTGAATCCCAGTCCTTTATAGGATCTACCCAATGTAACACAAGCTACCTACCTCAACCACACCCCACATACACCTTATCAAAACACATAAACACCCAAACCCCACAAAACACAACTAGGACACCATCCCTATTATTGGTGAACTCCAATAGTAACTTGCAAATTCACAATGGCACAAAGATAAAAATCTTCAACAAGCTTTCAAAAGAACAAAAGAAAAAAGATTATAAGGTAAGAAAGAGGTCCTAGATCTTACCATGTAAAACCTAATCACCATCCCTATTGTTGGTGAACTCCAATAGTAACTTGCAAATTCACAATGGCACAAAGATAAAAATCTTCAGCAAGCTTTCAAAAAAACAAAAGAAAAAAGATTGTAAGGTAAGAAAGAGGTCCTATATCTTACCATGTAAAATCTAATCACCATCTAGTTCCAATTGTTCAAAAAAAATATGTTTTCTCAAACAAGTCATAATTGTTTTTAGTTAATGAAGTTTCAACTATCATAAAATCCTTCATATCTTTATATTGTGCGCAATTCATTTGCGAATCATCTACCCAAATTTTCACAATAGTGATAACATGGTCTAAGTTTTCCATTTGTAACGAATAGCATCGGAGAGCTATCAACACACCAATATGACTAAACATTCATTCAGTTTCAATCTATGATCCTAGAATTCCAAAGATCTACTTGGCAAGGAAGCCAACATTTGGGAATGAAGTCTCATGAAGGTGCCACCAAGCAAGGGAATCAGCACATGCAGTTGGAACTATAAACAACCTCTTGAATAAAAATAGTTCCCCTACAATAAGAGCACAAGAAGACTCCTCAATAGAAGCACCAACACAAAAGATGTTATTGTCTTCTTTTTCAACAATAACTATTCCAACATATCATCCACCAACTTGGGTTGCAAATGCTTGGTTAATACTGTTTAATACATCAAAAATGGTCATCATTAAAAGAATTACCACTTTTGCATCGTACTCAATAACAAGATGGATAACATCCCCCCTTCCCACATAATTTTCCAAAACCCACAAAGACTTGAAACGAGGATCAAACATAAGGGCAAGCATGTTGTGAACTTGATGTGAATCATAAGCTATTAAGAAACAAAGCCAAAGTTCAATCACCTTAACAATTTGAACTTGCATGGTTTTTTGAAAGATGAACACCTCGGAATCAAATGGGTCAAGAACATTAGTCACATCAACAACCCATCCCATCTCAATGTCCATAGTTTGTGTTAAGTTAATACATGTAATCAAAACATCAGATAGGAACCATTGACCTTGAAATCAATTCATCACACAAGTAATGACAACATGATTCAAAACACAGGTGAATGCTTTTGCAATTGCCCATACCTTAGCCTTAGGAACCCTTTATTGTAATGCCATTGTTCGTTGTTGCCCATAACACAAAATTATAGTTTTTTGAACTGTAATGTTTCGTCAAACATTATCAGTTTCCTTGCAAATCTCATTTTCTTTGGTGTTTGGAGTTTATGGAGCCACAAACCATTCTCCACACATGCCTTTTCCCACTTTTGCCTCCCTTTACCTAAACTTTTTGTCCATGTGAACATCTCCTAAACACTACCTTGGGTAGCCTTCACACTAACATGCTTTAAATCATTAATCACCTTTTCATCATTTGTAGCATATTGGCATGCCTTAGACATAATGTTACTAAAACTTGTGCCTTCATAAACCTTTTAACGTTTCAAAAGCTAACAATCAACAACAGAATGTAATGTTGCTACCATTGATGTCAAGTTGCTACCTTCATCTTTCACAAAGGTGATCACATGATGCGTCAATTTTCAAATCATACTTTCCAAGCAAAAATTCCAATTGTCCAACCATGGAAACCTTAATGGTATCATGCACCTCAAATAATCCAACTATAGCATGCATAAGAATCTAAGAATCACTCAAGTAGTTTATAACCAAAGCAAATGTATCTACACTACCTTTGGAAATCTAAAAATCAAAACTAACAAACACAATTGCTGCAAATTTGAGGTAAAGAAGCACATGCAAGTTCATTGTTTTTTGGACCAGTTCAAATAAAACTTCTTCAATTAAATCAAAGTGAGAAGGAAAAATTACATGAGGACATTATCGTAATACTAACCTTCATAACCAAACATTTTCACAATTTGAAAGGGCCATGTACCCTTTGCAAATGTATAGAACCAAATCTTCAAAAACTATTGTTGTGCTTCATCTAGTTTTATTATAAAGATTGGTTGTGCACCAAAAAACATTATAATTGCACACACAAAAGGCCCACACCTCTTCTTGTTTGGTTACCAATTGTGACTTGTTTCCATGACAAAATTTTCAACAACAATCCATACTCTCCATTGAGCAACCAACCTAGGATGTGTAGAGTCAACATGAAATCTCATGAGTGTAATCCCCAAATTAGTCTTGTTGTATTTCATTAGAGCTTTTTTTAGGGTAGATGTTGGGAACAAAGAATTACCATATGTTTGTTCTATTCCACATATTATACACCCCAACATTTGTGGATTCACAACATCCATAAGTAAGTTTGTCATTGATAATAAAGAAAACCCAACAAATAGAGTTCTAGTTATGTGGTTTCCAAGCTGCAATTTGAGCTTGTATACTTGCAAGTTGCATAACCTCAATAGAAACAAAGCCAATCCTAGTGTGTACATGTACACTTTTGACATTTGACAAACTTGTTGCAATTGCAACACTTAATGCAAAAACACTAGAAGTTAGATTTGTGTGTTGATCCTCTTCAACCTCACTGGCATATTCATGTAGGTGCACATCATTGTTAGTCATCATTGTTGGTTGTTCAAAATTAACCAAAAACTCAAATGCAAACTAATTGCTACTAAAAAAAAATGTATCCAAAAACAAATGAAATGGAGTTTCATTGAAGCCTCAACAAGAGCAGCAACAACACCTCTTGTTGTTGTTATTCTTGTTGCAACCTCTTGAAGCCAAAACTTGTGCAATACTTAAGCCTGGGGGGGGGGGGGAACACTAGTAAAAAAAAAAAAAAAATACAAGAAGAAAAATATGGGGTAAAATAAATTGGTTTTTGGGAAAAAATTATATTTTAATTAATT